>Ga0105247_10001305_pt1 | contig 18303 bp, 12 predicted proteins | sample KBSS24metaG_FD_81519 | JGI IMG/M metagenome (GOLD analysis project Ga0105247, IMG submission 81519) | Switchgrass rhizosphere microbial communities from Kellogg Biological Station, Michigan, USA - KBS S2-4 metaG | ecosystem: Host-associated > Plants > Roots > Rhizosphere > Soil | place...
CCGGCGCCTCGAGCCGACCCGCGTAGACGTCGGCGGCGCGGTACGACAGATCGACCTTCACGTCGGCGTCGGTGGCGCGGTCCGCGGCGCCCGACAGCACCTCGGCGAGCCCCTCCCAGTCGGCGCTCGCCGCGTACAGCTCGGTGAGGCCGTCGTAGTCGCCGGCGGCGAGGTACGTGTCGCGCAGGACGCGGAGCGCCTTCGCGTGCCCGGGCGACAGGTCGAGGACGCGCCGCCACGCGCGCATCGCGCCCGCGTGCTCCTTCAACCGCTCGGTGTAGATCGCGCCGAGCTTCTGGAGCACCACCAGCTTCGCCGCCGCGTCCGGCGCGAGGTCGACCCGCCGCTCGAGCGCCTCCGCGACGGTCGCGAAGTCCTTGTCGCGCTCCGCCTGCTTCTCGAGGAGGTCGAGCGCGCCGGGCGCCTCGGGGTCCTCGGCGAGCACGCGCTTGTACAGCTCGATCGCCGAGGCTCCGCGATCCAGCCGCTCCGACGCGAGCTTCGCCATCTCCATCCAGAGGGCGCGGCGCTTCGCCTTCGCCGCGTCATCGAGCGGCGCGTCCTGGTCCTTCGCGTCCTGGTCCTTCGCGTCGTCGCTCGGCGCGTCGCGCAGCGTCCGCGCGCCGTCGGCCTCGGTCGATGGGGCCGCGTCGCTCGCGCCGGCGCGCGGCGGCGGGGGCGCGCCGATCAGCGCCGCCTCGCCCTCGAGCAGATCGTAGAGCGGCTTGTACGCGCGCCGCTTCGTGTAGAGCTCCTTCAGCTTCTCGATCCCCTCGGCGTCGGCCGGGTCGACCTCGTGGAGCTTCTCGTACGCCTCGACCGCGTTCTGCACGTTCGAGAACTGCTCGAGCCAGCGCCGCGCGACCTCGCGGTACAGCTCGGCCTTCGCCGCCGGGTCGGTCTCGACGTCGGCGAGGCGCGCCTGCGTCGTCAGGAGGTCGCGCCACCGGCCGAGCGCGGCGTAGCAGCGCGTCAGCTCGCGGAGCGTGTCGCGGTCGCCCGGATCGATCGCCGCGATCTGCGTGAGCACGGTCGCGAGCGTCGAGTCCTGCTTCACGTGGTCGCGGTAGATGGACGCGATCTCGCGGAGGAGCGCGAGGCGCGCGTCGCGCTCGCCCTCGGGGACGCGGTCGATCTCGGCGCGCAGGACGTCGGCCAGCGCCGTCCAGTTCGAGCTCTGTCGGTAGAGGCGCTTCAGCGCGTCGCGCGCGCTCTTGTGGCTCGGGTCCTGGCGGAGGAGCGCGCGCCACTGGTCGATCGCCTTGGTCGCGTTGGCGCCCTCCTCGGCGAGGCGGGCGATCTCCGCGTGGATCGACGCGCGCACGCCGCCGTCCTGCACGACGCGCGCGGCGTCCTGGAGCACCTGCGTGAGGCGCGCGCCGTCGCCCCGCTCCGCGCAGAAGCCGCGGAAGAACGCGAGCATCTGCGCGTGCGCCGGCTCGATCCGGCGCACGCGCTCGAAGTACGGCTCGGCGGCCTCGGGCCGCCCGCGCATCTTCCAGTGCACCATCGCGACCTGGAGGATCACCCCCGCGTCGTCGGCGCGCACGACGCCGCTCGAGAGCTGCTCTTCGTAAAGCGCGACCAGGTCGTCCCAGCCCTCCTGCTCGGTGAAGTGGTCGACGAGCCAGCTCGCCGCCTCGGCGTTCGCCGGCGACAGGTCGAACACCTCGCGGTACGCCGCGGCGGCGCGGTCGTTCGAGCCGAGGTGCTTGCGGGCAAGGCGCGCGAGGCGGATGTTCGCCGCGACGCGGTCCTCCTTGCGCGCCGACTCGGCGCCGATCGTCGCGAGGACGGCGGCCGCGCCGTCCCAGTTCTTCTGCGCGCGGTACACCCGCTCGAGCAGGACGCCGGCGCGCGTGTTCTTCGGATAGACCTCGAGGGCGCGATTCAGGCCCTTTTCGATCTGCGCCATGAGCGCGTCGAGCTTCTTGCGGCCCTTCTTGCTCTCGCGCCCCTCGCTGTCGGGCGGGAGCTTCTCGAGCGCCTCGATCAGCGCCGGGCGGCCGAAGCGGTACGCGACCTCCGCGCCGCTCACCAGGAGCGAGCTCTTGAACTGCGGCTCCTCGGTCCCCTTCGACTCCTCCACGTAGCGCGCCACGATGTCCGGCCAGCGCGCGCGCTTCGCGTCGCTCTGCTCGATCGCCTCCTCGGCGCGCCGGTCCCCCGGGCGGAGCTCGAGGAGCCGCGTGTACGCCGCGATCGCCCCGGCGTCGTCGAGGAGGTCCTCGTCGAGGACGCGCGCCTGCTCGGCGAGCAGCTCGGCCTCGCGCGGCGTGCCCGCCGCGATCGCCACCTCGAGCTCGAGGAGCCGCGCGGCGGCCTCGAGCTCGCCGCGCCCCGCGTGCGCCCTCCGCGCCGCGTCGAGCAGCCTGGCGAGGTCGCCGAAGCGCTCGTCGCCGGATCGCTCGGCGCCCGCCGCCACGGCCGCGCCGGACGGGTCCGCGGCCTTCGCGAGGTCTTGCCACGCGCTCTCGTTTTCGGAGTCGTCCTGAAGCACGCCGAGGGCGTTTCGGATCGTCGTGGTGCTCATCGTCACCGTGGGCGATGCCGCTCGGCATCGCGAAATCGCGCAGTCGCGAACGAGTCGATGCCGAACGCGGCATCGCGGGTGCCAGAGGGTCCCCGACTTGGCAGATTTCTGGCAGAAATCAGCAGGGAAGGCGCCCTGGATGCTACGAGGTAAACGCCGTCGATCGCAAGCTCGGAACGAGGCGCGGCGCGTCCCTCCGCCGGGCCGCCCGCCGCGGACGCCGCCGGCCTCGCGCACGCCGGCGCGGCCGCGGGCGCGTCGAGCGCCTTTACGAACCGCGGCGATTCATGGATAACCTGCGCCCCGACGATGACCGCCGGCTCCAAGTCGCTCGCGCTCACCCTGACGAACCTCTACGAGACGTTCTCGATCTCGTGGCCCACCGTGGTCGACGCGACGATGCGCCGCGTCCGCAAGGACGTCTGCGACGAGCGGCTCCGCGCGTGGTCGGTCCGGGTCATCGACCACTGTCGCGCCGAGCTCGACGTCCGCGGCGAAGAGCACCTCGAGGAGGGCGCGCGCTACGTGATCATGTCGAACCACCAGTCGCTCTACGACATCCCGGTCCTCTTCCGCGTCTTCGGCGGCAACGTGCGGATGATCACGAAGAAGGAGCTCTTTCGCATCCCCGTGTTCGGCCCGGCGATGCGCGAGGCGGGCTTCATCTCGATCGATCGCGGAAACCGCAGGAGCGCGGTGCGTAGCCTCGAGATCGCGAAGGAGGTCGCCGCCGGAGGGACGCACGTGTGGATCGCCCCCGAAGGGACGCGGAGCCTCACGGGCGAGCTCGGCCCGTTCAAGAAGGGCGGGTTCAACCTCGCGATCGAGGCGAACCTCCCGGTCCTCCCCGTGTCGCTGCGCGGAACGCGCGACATCCTCCGCTCGAAGGGGGTACGGTCGGCGCGAGGCGCCTCGGTGACCGTCACGATCCATCGCCCGCTCGCGCCCGGCGCGTACCCGGGCCCCGACCTGCGCGCGCGCCGCGCGAAGCTCATGACCCACGCGCGCGAGGCGATCGCCCGTGGCCTCTGACGGCGGCGCGAGCCCGCGCGGATCGGCGTCGATTCCCCCGCCCGCGACCGGCGACGGCCTCGCCATCCTCGTGAACGCGAACGCGAAGCGGGGCGGGCGGCGGATCGCGGCGCAGCTCGGGCGCGCGCTCCCCGGCGCGCGCGTCCGCCTCACGCGGACCATCGACGAGATCGAGTCGTGGCTCAAGAGCATCGCCGCCTCCCCGCCCCGCTGCCTCCTCGCCGCGGGCGGCGACGGCACGGCGATCGCGCTCGTGAACGCCCTCCGCCGCGCGCTGCCCGAGGGCGCGCCGTTCCCGATGATCGGGCTCCTGCCGCTCGGCACGGGGAACGCGTGGGCCCACTCGACCGGCGCGAAGAAGCTCGGCACGGCGGTGCGCCTCCTCGCGTCGCGCAGCGCGCTCCCGACGCGCCGCTACGGGCTCGTCGACTGCGAAGGGACGCTCTGCTCGTTCGCCGGGTGCGGGTGGGACGCGCAGGTGTTGAACGACTACAAGGAGCAGCTCCGCGCGTCGAAGGGGCCGGCCCGTCACATCTCCAAGTCGGTCTACGGCTACCTCACGGCGATGCTCGTCCGCACCGCGCCCAAGGCGCTCATGTACGGCCGGCCGCACCTCCTCATCGAGAACCTCGGCGACGAGGTCTACACGATGACCCCCGATCGCCGCGTCGTGCCCGTCCCGGGCGTGAAGCGCGGCAGCATCCTCTACGAGGGGCTCGCGAGCGTCACCGGCGCGGCCACCTGCCCCGAGTTCGGCTACGGCTTCCGCGCGTACCCGCACGCCGAGCGCCTCTTCGGGACGATCAACGTCCGCGTCTACGACCGCAACACCGTCGGCGCCATCGGCGACATCCCGCTCCTGTGGCGCGGCACGCACCCGCTCCGCGGGATGCACGACTGGTTCGCGACCGCGGTGCGCATGACGTTCTCGCGCCCGGTCCCGCTCGAGATCGGCGGCGACGCGGTCGGCGAGCGCCGCACCGTCGAGTACCGCGTCCACGAGCGCTCGATCGAGATGCTCGACTGGCGCGCCATGGCGTAGCCCGCGCCCGCGCGGCGCGCCCCGCGCGCGACGCGTAGCCACGCGACGCGACGCTCGCTCGCGCGTGGGCTTCACCGGCGCTCGCTACCGTGAGCTCCCGACGCACTGCGCGAAAGAAAAGCCCGGCGCGACGCGATCGATGCCGCGGCGGCGCCGGCCGTCGCGGGCGCGAAACGGGGGTGGCGCAGGGGGCCAGTTCGACTACGTTGCGCGCCCAATGAGACTCGTAGCGTTCGGCGCGGGGTACGTGGGCCTGGTGACCGGGACGGGCATGGCGGAGCTCGGGCACGAGGTCCTGTGCGTCGACATCGACCCGGACAAGATCCAGCGGCTCAACGACGGCGTCGTCCCGATCTACGAGCCGGGGCTCACCGACTTGATCCGCAGGAACGAGCGGAGCGGCCGCCTCCGGTTCTCCATCGAGGTCGCGCCCCCGTTCGACGAGGCCGACGTCTACTTCATCGCCGTCGGCACGCCCCCCACCGACGGCGGCGGCGCCGACACGCGCGCCGTCATGGCCGCCGCGGACCAGATCGCGCGCACCGCGAAGCGCAAGGCGCTCGTCGCCATCAAGAGCACCGTCCCGGTCGGCACGTGCGACGCGGTGCAGGAGCGCGTGAACCGCGCGAAGGTGCCGCTCGAGGTCGTGTCGAACCCGGAGTTCCTCAAGGAGGGCGCCGCGGTCAGCGACTTCTTCCGCCCCGATCGGATCGTCATGGGCGCGCGCACGGAGGAGGCCCGTCAGATCCTGCGGCGCCTCTACGCGCCGCTCCAGCTCTCGGGCGAGCGCCTCGTCATCACCGATCCGCGGTCGAGCGAGCTCGTGAAGTACGCGTCGAACACGATGCTCGCGATGCGCGTCTCGTTCATGAACGAGCTCTCGCGCCTCTGCCACGTCACCGGGGCCGACATCCACGCCGTGCGACTCGGCGTCGGGAGCGACTCGCGCATCGGCAACCGGTTCCTCTACGCGGGCCCCGGCTACGGCGGCTCGTGCTTCCCGAAGGACGTGCAGGCGCTCGCCCACCTCGGCAAGACGCACGGCGTCGCGATGCGCCTCGCCGAGGCGACGCACGCGGCGAACGAGGAGCAGGCGGCGTTCGTCACGCAGCTCGTCGAAGAGGCGCTCGGCACCGTCAGCGGGAAGACCGTGGCGCTGTGGGGCCTCGCGTTCAAGCCGGAGACCGACGACGTCCGCGAGTCGCCCGCGGTGAAGCTCGCCGCGGTGCTCCTCGCGCACGGCGCCACGGTCGTCGGCCACGATCCCGAGGCGGGGCCGAACTTCACGCGCGCGCTCGAGGCGCACCAGGCGAGCGTCACCGTGCACGACCGCGAGTACGACGCGCTCGACGGCGCCGACGCGCTCGTCCTCCTCACGGAGTGGCGCAGCTACCGCGCGCCGAACTTCGCCGAGATCAAGCGGCGGCTCCGCGGCGCGCGCCCGCTCGTCGTCGACGCGCGGAACATCTGGGCCCCGCGCGAGATCGAGGCGGAGGGGCTCCGCTACCAGGGGATCGGCGTCCCGCCGCAGGCCGCGTCGCGCAAGGGAGACTGAGCGGACATGGCGCGCTCCTGGCTCGTCACGGGCGGTGTCGGCTTCATCGGCTACCACCTGACGCGCGCGATCCTCGCGCGCGGCGACCGGGCGATCGTCGTGGACGACTTCAGCAACGCCCCCTACCCCACCGCGGCGAAGCGGAGGAACGCGAGAGACCTCGAGGCCGAGCACGGCGCCGGCGTCGCCATCCACGACGCGTGCATCGTGGACCGCCCGCGCATCGAGCCGCTGTTCGACGGCGTCGACGGCGTGCTCCACCTCGCGGGGCTCGCCGGCGTGCGCCCGTCGTTCCGCGCCCCGTCGCGCTACGCGCGCGTGAACGTCGAAGGGACGGCCAACGTCCTCGAGATCGCGCGGGACAGGGGGATCGGCAAGGTCGTGTTCGCGTCGAGCTCGTCGGTCTACGGCAACTCGACGCCGCTGCCGGCGCGCGAGGACGCGCCCGCGGTCGCCCCCGAGTCGCCGTACGCCGCGTCGAAGCGCGGCGCCGAGCTCGTCGCGACGACGCTCGCGCGGCAGACGCCGTCGATGCAGATCACCGCGCTCCGCTTCTTCACGGTCTACGGCGCGCGCCAGCGCCCCGAGATGGCGATCACGCTGTTCGCGCGCGCGATCCTCGAAGGGCGCCCGCTCACGGTGTTCGGCGACGGATCGATGCGCCGCGACTTCACGCACGTCGACGACATCGTCCGGGGCGTCCTCGCGGCGGCCGAGCGCGGCCCCCGGGGCTTTCGCGCCTACAACCTCGGGTCGGGCGCGCCGATCGCGCTCCGCGACCTCATCGACGCCGTCGCCCGCGCGTGCGGGCGCGAGGCGCGGATCGAGCGCGCGGACGTGCCGCTCGGCGACGTCGACGCGACGTACGCCGACATCGCGCGGGCGAAGGGCGAGCTCGGCTGGTCGCCTCGCGTCACGCTGGAAGACGGCCTCGCCACGGTCGTGGACTGGGTGACGAACAACCCGCCGCCCGCCGCCCGCCCGACCTGACCCGCGGCGCCGCGCGGCGGACGAGGTAGACTCGACGGATGCGAACCTTCCTTTCGAGCAGCGTGTCCGTGGCCCTCGCCTCCGCCGCCGTCCTCGTCCTCGCCCACTGCGGCAGCTCGTCGTCGCCCGACCTCTTCGACGGCGGCGCGGCCGACGGCGCCCCCGGCAACGACGACGGCTCGGCGCCCGACGACGCGTCCTCCTCCGACGGCGGCGCGGGCGACACCGGCGGCGACGCGAGCGACTGCGCCGCGGCCCTCGCCGACGTCGCCGCCAAGCGCGCCGCCGCGACGAAGTGCACGTCGTCGGGCAGCGCCGTGCAGTGCAACGTGCTGGTCGAAGACACGTGCTGCCCCACCACCGTCGCGAGCGCCACGTCGCTCGAGACGAAGGCGTTTCAGGCCGCCGTCGCGGCGTTCAAGCGATCGAGCTGCCACCTCGCGTGCCCCGCCATCGCGTGCCGCACCGAGCCCTCGAACAGGTGCGACGGCAAGACCTCGACGTGCAGCCAGACGTGACGCGCCGCCAGGCGACGATCGCTAGGCGCCGATCTGCGGGTGCAGCTTCGGGCGCTTGATCGGCTTCGCCGGGCGGAGGTGGCCGAACAGGTACACGCCGCCCATCATCGTGGTCCACGGGCGAAAGTGCTTGAACGTCGTGTACCACTGGAGCGGCCGGCCGGTGACCGGCTTGAGGCCGCACGCCGCGGCGTGGTCCTGCGCGTCCTGGAACGCGTCGGCGATCCGCTGTTGTACGACCAGCGGGTGCGCGCGCTCGCGCGCGAGCTTCGACGCCGTCTTCCCGAGCTGACCGCGGCGGCGCGGGTCGGCGAGGAGGTCGAGCACCGCGCGACCGAACGCCGCGTCGGCCTCCACGTGTCCGCTCTGGCGCGTACCCGGCGCGAGGAGGACGCCGTTCACGCCGTCCTGGATCTGCGCGCTCACGCCCATCCCGTCGGCGAACGCCACCGTCGGCGTCCCGCACCAGAGGGCCTCGCCCATCACGTTGCCGTACGTCTCGCTGAGCGACGCGTGCACGAAGAGGTCGGCGTACGCGTAGTAGTCCGCCATCGTCGTGAACGGCACCTCGCCGGTGAAGATGACGCGGTCCTTGACCCCGCACTCCTCGGCGACGCGCTTGTAATACGCGGTGTCCGGCCCCTCGCCGATCAACGTCAGCGTCGCGTCGGCGTCCTTCTTCGCGATGTGCTCGGCGAAGATCCGGATCAACCGGTCCTGCGCCTTCTCGCGCGTGTGACGGCCGGCGCAGAGCAGGCGCGCGCCGGACCCGTACGGCGCTCCGTGCGCGTACGGGTCGGGGCCGAGCGGCCGATCGAAGATCTCGGGCTGCACGGCGCGGGGGATGACGTGAATTGGACACGTGACCCCGCGTTCACGCCAGTACCGGCGGAGCCCCTCGGAGAGGACGACCAGCCCGTCGCTGTCGTTGTAAATATCCGCGAACACCTTCTCGTACGGGCGCTTCAGCGTGAGCTCGAGGGCGGTGTGGACCGCCTCGATCTTCGAGAGGCTCTCCGGCAAGAGGACGTCGTAGGCCGCCGCGAGGTGCGTGGTGTTCACGCACAGCATCGGGATGCCCTTCATTTTCCGCAGCCAGATGCCGAACTCCACGAGGAGCGACGTCGTCTGCGCGAAGATGATGTCGAAATCCCACTGGTCGGCGTCGTAGACCCACGACGCCAACGGCATCGGGATGTGGACGCCGGGATACGTCTTCAGCGGCAGGCTCGGGAGCGATACGGTCCCGGGGGCGAGCTCCTCGGGCGTCGCCTCGGGATCGAACGGGCCGATGACTGTGACTTGGTGACCACAGCGACGCAATTCCTGATACAGGAAGCGTGTCTGGAACGCCGCACCGTTTGCGTAGGGGATCCTCGTGAAATCGCTCAGGATGGCGACACGCAGCGGGCGCCCATGCCGCGCCGCGAGCTGCGCGAAGGGGGCGAGCTCGTCCACCTTCGGCACCGCCGGTGCCGCTGATTTCGCTGCGGAAACGGCGTGCAGGTGGTTGCGCGAAGGGGCCGCGTGAAGGTCGTCGACCTTACGGAGTTCTACTCGATGCGGGGCGGCGGGGTTCGAAGCCATCTCTCGCAGAAGTCTCATGTTTCGTGCCAGCTCGGTCATGAAGCTCGGGTCATCGCGCCAGGGCCCCGGGACGGGCCCGGGCGGGCCGGTGACGCGGTCGATTTCGTCCGCGGTCCGCCCCTTCCGTACGACCCCACCTACCACCTGCTCTGGCGACTGGACAAGGTTCGTGAGCGCGTCACCCGGGAGCGGCCCGACGTGCTCGAGATCCACTCGCCGTACCTCGCCGCGGTCAGCGCGCTGTCGATCCCGCGCTCCGCGTTCGGCGTCCGCACCTTCGTGTGGCACGCCGACTTCATCGACACGTACCTGCGCGACGGGCTCGAGCGGCGCTTCGGCGGCCCGCGCGTCGTCGACGCCGTGGTCGAGCCGCTGTGGGCGTGGGTGCGGACGATCGCGCGCGCGTCCGACGCCACGTTCGTCGCGTCGCGCTGGCAGCTCGGCAAGCTCGAGGCGCACGGCGTCCCGCGGCTCGTGCACCTCCCCTTCGGCGTCGAGAAGGCGACGTTCCGCCCCGAGGCGCGCGACCCGGCGCTCCGCGCCGAGATCCTCGGCGGGCGGCGCGGGCCGCTGGTCGTCGCGATCGGCCGCTTCGCGGTCGAGAAGCGGTGGGACGTCGTCTTCGACGCGTTCGCGCGCTGGCGCGAGCCCGAGGCGGTGCTCGCCGTGTTCGGCGACGGGCCGGAGCGCGCCGCGCTCGAAGCGCGATCGCGCGGCGAGGACGTGCGATTCTTCGGGTTCGAGCGCGATCGCGACCGCCTCGCGCGGGCGCTCGCGAGCAGCGACGTCCTCCTCCACGGGTGCCCGCACGAGACGTTCGGCCTCGGCGTGGCGGAGGCGATCGCGACCGGCCTCCCGGCCGTGTTGCCGGACAAGGGCGGCGCCGCGGAGCAGGCCGATCCGGCGAGCACCGAGCTCTACGCGAGCGGCGACGCGGCCGCGTGCGCCGCCGCGCTGAAGCGGATCACGCGCCGCGACCCGGCGGGCCTCCGCGCGGCCGCGCTGGCCGCCGCCGCGCGCGTGGGGAGCGTCGAGGACCACTTCCGCGCGCTGTACGGCGTCTACCGCGACCTCCTCGCGCGGCGCGGCGCTCGCGGATAGGTCGGCCGGCGCCGCGGCTCCCCCGCCCGGGGCGCGAGCGTGCTAACGACGAGCACGGAGCCAACCCGATGCCGGTCCACGTCTCGTTGCACGACGTATCGCCCGCGTGGGAGCGCGAGGTCGAGCACGCCCTCGAACTGTGCGCCGAGGTCGGCGCCAAGCCCGCGCTCCTCGTCGTGCCGAACTTCCACGGCGCGTCCCCGCTCCTCGATCACCCGGCGTTCTGCGCGCGGCTGCGCGAGCTGCAGACGGCGGGGCACGAGGTGTACTTGCACGGCTTCTTCCACCTGGCGACGGGCGAGGCGCGGGGCGCGTCGGGCTGGTTCCGGCAGAAGATCGTCTCGGCGGGCGAGGCCGAGTTCAGCGCGGTCACGCGCGAGGAGGCGGCGGCGCGCCTCGACGACGGGGCGCGCGTCCTCGCGCAGGCCGGGCTCCGGATCGACGGCTTCGTCGCCCCCGCGTGGTCGATGCCGCGCTGGGTGAACGATCTCCTCGCCGACCGCGGCTACCGCTTCACGGAGGACCACACGCGCGTCATCGATCCCGCGGCGCACCGAGCGCGGCCGAGCGTCGTCCTGAACTACGCGAGCCGCACGCCGGGCCGCCTCCTGTCGAGCGTCGCGTGGTGCCGCCTCGCCAAGATCGGCCGCGTCGCGCTCCCCGCGCGCGTCGCGATCCACCCGGCCGACATGCGCTACGCGCTCCTCCGCGGCGAGGTCGCCAGCCTGCTCGCGTGGGCGGCGACGGACCTCGTCCCCCGCGGCCGCGACCTCCTCGCCTCGTAGCGCCGCGGCCGGCGAATCAGCGCCGATCGGATCAGCGTAGGGGAGCGGTCGTGTCGACCGGCGCGGCGATCTCCGCGGTCTCGGTCGGCGTTCGCCCTCGCCACACGTGGAGGAGCGCCGGCAGGACGAGGAGCGCCGCGGCGAGGCAGGCGATCTCGCCGCTCATCGCGAGGCGGCCGAACGACTGGAGCGCCTGGTTGTCGGCGAACAGGAGCGAGCCGTAGCCGATCGTCGTCGTGTAGCTGCACAGCGCGACGGCGCCGCCCGTGCGCATCACCGCCGACGTGACGTCGCCGCGCAGGAGGCGCGATCGATCGAACACGTTGAACGGGTACTCGCACCCGATGCCGAACGTGATCGGCAGCGCGATGAAGTTCAAGAAATTGAGCTTCATGTCGATGAGCGCGGCGCCGCCCACCGTCCACAGGACGCCCATCAGGAGCGCCGCGACGACCGTCACCGCGCCGCGCACGCTCGCCGTCGCGAAGATCACGACCACCACGACGGCGAGGAACGACGCCAGCGTGGCGAGCGGGCCGTCGCGCTCCATCGAGTGGATCATCTCGGCGAAGATCGTCGAGCGGCTCGCCGTCTGGACCATCTTGCCGTCGGGGAGGACGACGTTGTCCGTCGTCTTCGCGATCCGGAGCATGTTGTGCCCGTCGGAGAGCGACACGTCGTTCTTGTAGCGGACGTAGAAGACCGTCCCGACGGTCCCGTTGCTCTCCTCGAACCTCCGGCGGAGGAGCGCCGGGAGGTCCCTCGGGGCGATCGCCTTCAGGTCTTCGGGCGGGCGCATCTCCTCGACCCGCGCCCGCTCGTCGGGGTCGAGCGCGGCGAGCACGGCGGGGGTCAGCCGGTCGCGGATCCGATCGAGCACGTCGAGCTTCCGCTGCTGCTCCGCCACGTCGCCGGGGAGGAGATCCGCGACAGTGGCGACCTCGGCGACGAGCTGCCCGTCGGGGTCCTTACGGTCGTTGGCGAGGATCTGCTCCTTCAGGATCGGCACCTGCTCCGGCGAGTCGGCGAGCATCAGCGCGCCCGCGATGTTCATCTTCCCGCCGAAGACCTTCTCGGCCTTGTTCGACCAGTTCCCGGCGCCCGACGACTTCGAACCGCGCGACCCGAGGTGATCGAAGTTGTATTCCCACGGATCGCGGATGTAGCCGGGCAGCCGCCAGGCCGAGACGACGCACGCGACCGCCGCGACGCCGAGGAACGCCCACGGCGCGCGCTCGGTGAGCCGCGCGATGACGCGGGTCACGGGGCCACGGCTCCCGTCCTTCTCGATGCGCGGCGGCGGGTCGCGGAGCCACACCGGGAGCTTCGACTGGAGCCACTCCATCGCGACGAGGAGCGCCGGCACGGTCGGGATCATCGACAGCCAGACGAGCAGCATCCCGACGAAGCCGATCATCCCGAACTGGCTGAACCCGCGGAAGCGCGTGATGATCAGCGAGCCGTACGCGATCCCGCCCACCATCGCGCCGACCAGCTCGGCGCGGAAAGCGTTCCACACCGCGTCGCGGCGCGCCTCGCGCGGCGCCTGTCCGCGCGAGCGGAACTCGCGGTACCGCGACAGGAGCACGATCGGATAGTTGATCCCGTTGCCGAGGATGATGGCGCCGAGGAACGCGCCCGACGTGTTCACGTAGCCGAACGTCGCGCGCGCGAACGAGTACGCGCAGGCCACGCCGATGAACGCCGGCAGCCAGATGACCGCGAGGGACCACGGCGAGCGGAAGAACCAGACCACCCCGCCGAGGATCAGGATGAACGCGATCCCGGTGGCCCACGCCGCGTCGCTGACCAGCGAGTCCTTCTCCTCGATCGCGTTCGGGATGTCGCCCGCGTACCCGATCTGCATGTCGGGCCGGTACTTCGCCGGATCGAGGTCCGAGACGATCGCGCGCACCTTGGCGAGGAGCGCGTCGCCGGCGCTGTCGCCCATCCCCGTGGTCGTCGAGACGATCCGGATGCCGAGATCGGTGCCGTCCTCGGTGGCGAAGTAGCCGGTCGGGAAGTCGTCGTGCTTGTTGGCCTTCCCCTGCCAGCGCTCTCGGAACTGGTCCATCCCGAGCGCCTTCTTCTTCTCCTTCGGCGGCGCGGGCGCGGGGGCCGCGGCCGACGGGGCGGGCTTCGGGAGAGCGCCGGCCGACGCCGGCGGCGCGGGCTTCGCGGACGCGGACGGCGCGGGCTTCTGGGACGGCGCGGGCGCGTCGTCCTCGTCGAAGTCCGGCACCAGGCCGGCCTGGATGGCGATCTGGTGGTCGAGCGTCGCGTCGGCCTCCTCGAGATCGCTCCGATCGGCGTAGAGCCACTTCTGGTCCTGGAAGAACTTCCGGACCTCCTTCGTGCCGGTCTCGGCGTACGAGATCAGCTCGGGGCCGCACGCCGCGCGGCACGCGTCGTCCTTGCACGCGTCGACGCACGCCTTACGCTCGCCGGCGAGCGCGTTCACCCGCACGGACAGGTCGTCGACGAAGCGCTCGTTCGCCTTGCGGTCCGGCGACTCGACGATGACGAGGAGCGACGCGCCGCCGCCCACGCGGCCGAGCTGGTGCTCGAACGCCTTGAACCCGGGGCTGTCGCGCGGGAGGAGCTCGAGGAAGTCGGACCGGAGCTCGAGGTGCGACGCGTACGTCCCCGCGGTGAGGAGCAGGCAGAGCGCCGCGAAGAGGACGATGATCGGGTGATCGCCGCTGGCGTCGACGAGCCGGACGACCCACCTGCGGATCATCGCGCCAGCCCCGACGCCTCGAGGATCTCGTCCTGGATCTTCGCGGCGTGCGCGGCGCCGTCGAACGCGGTCTCGATCCGCAGCCGCGCGCTCGCCCCCTGCCGCGCGCGGAGGCCGGGGTCGCGGAAGTAACGCACCATCTCGCGCGCGAGGCCCTCGACGTCGGGCGGATCGCCGCGGAGGAGCGCGCCGCACGAGCCGCCGTCGAGCATCTCGGCCACGCCGCCGACGTCGAACGCGAGGACCGGCTTGCCGAGCGCCATGGACTCGATGACCGCGCGCGGGAGCGGATCGGGGTAGACGCTCGGCACGACCGCGACGTCGAAGTCGGCCACGTACGGCTTCACGTCGGCGCGAAAGCCGGGGAAGAGCACGCGATCGGCGACGCCGAGCTCGCGCGCGAGCGCGCGGCACTCCGCGAGGTGGTCGGGGCGGATGTCCTCGGGCGTGTCGCCGATGACGACGAAGCGGCAGCGCGCCCGCTCCGCCGGGGCGAGCGCGTCGAGCGCGATCTTCGCGGCGCGCGTCATCTCGACGTACCCCTTCCGCGGCAGGACGCGCCCGAGGCTGCCGAACACGACGTCGTTCGCGTCGATCCCGAGCTCTCGGCGCAGGCGCGGCTCAGCCGCGCCAGGCGCGAACTCGGCGATGTCGAGCGCGTTGTGGATGACCTCGACCTTCTCCGTGCACTGAGGGAAGAGCGCCGCGGCGGCGCGCGAGACGCACACGATCCGCGTCACCCCGGGGCTCGACGCGAGCCCGTCGTGCACGCGGCGGAGCGCCCCCGGGATCGACGTGTAGCGCACGTGCCACAGCGCCGGGACGGCCGTGATCTTGGCCAGCGCGCCGCCGGCGAAGCACGCGTTCGTCCCGTTGCAGTAGAGGAGATCGTACTGCCCGCGGCGGACGAGCGACGAAAGGCGCGCGATCGCGCCGGCGCCCTTGAAGACGTTCGCGACGAGGCGCGCGCCGCGGACCGGCAGCGGCGCGTCGAAGTCGTCGCGCACCATGGCCCGGCCCCACGGCTCGATCGGGTTCTCGACCAGGTACGGCTCGTAGAGGAGCTGATCGGCCACGCCGCGCGACGCGAGGAGCTCGCTCACGACGCCCTCGCGGGGGAGGACCACCGCGCGGTGCACCACCGCGGGGTCGAGGAACTTCAGGATGGTGTAGAGGCTCCGCCCCGGCCCGCCGTTGCGGGCGGTGTCGTTGATGAAGAGGACCCGCGCCTTGCGCCGCGCCTGGTGGCGAGCTCCGAGGAGCCCGGCCGGCGGCTCGCCGGCGGGGCTCGGCGCCCGCGGCAAGACCTCGCCGGCAGCGCTCGAGGACCGCGCCGGGATCTCGCCCGCGGCGCCGGGCGCGGCCTCGGCGGCGCCGTCCGACGAGATCGATGGGAGAGCATTCGTACTCGCGGCGGCCGGGTGCGCGACGCCGTTCGCGCGCGGGGGATCGAGCGACATCTTTTTCTCGAGTTGGCGTATACCAGACGGCTCTTGGAGGTTCTCTATAAAGAGGTGCTCGCCGGCGCGGACGCCGAGGCCTACGACGCGTTCGTCGACTCCGCCGCGGGCGGGCACGCCGCCCAGGCGCGCGCGTGGGCGGACGTCGCCACCGCCGGTCGGCCGCTCCTTCCCCGCTTCTTTCTGGCGCGGGAGCGCGGCGACGTGGTGGGCGCGGCGCTCGTGCTCCGCGCCAGCGCCGGCAAGATCCCCGCGCCGGCGGCGATCGTCGAGCGCGGCCCGGTGTGCGCCCGCACGGGCGACGTCGGGCGCGTCGTCGAGGCGCTCGCGCGCGCGACGCGCCGCCACGGCGTGGCGCGCCTCTCGGTGATGCCGTACTGGGCCGGCGACGACGCGCGCGCGGTCGAGGGCGAGCTCGCCAAGGTCCGCTTTCGTTCGGTGCAGGAGCTCGACGGGGCGCACGCGCTCACGCTGCGGGTCGACCTCGCGGGGAAGACCGACGCCGAGGTGTTCGCCGGCAAGGAGCGCGAGGTGCTCCGCCGCAAGCTCCGCCAGGCGGAGAAGGCCGGCGCCGCGGCGCGGCGCGGCGCCCGGGCCGACGTCCCGACGCTCGAGCGCCTCCACCAGGAGCTCATGGCCGCGCAGGGAAAGCGCCCGAAGCCTCGCGCCTGGTTCGACGCCCTCGGCGCCTCGATCCTCGCGCACGACGGGCCCGGCGCGCGCGGCGCGGTCTTCGTCTGCGAGGACGGAGCGAGCGCGAACGAGCCGCTGGCGGCGCTCTTCGTGAGCCGCCACGGCGCGGTCGCGACGTTCGTCCTCGGCGCCGCGTCGAGCGCGCCGCGGAGCTACTCGAAGATGGCCCCGGCGATGGCCGCCGCCATCCGCTGGGCGCGCGACGAGGGGTGCGCCACGTTCGACCTCGGCGGCGTCCCGATGGACGGCGACGACGACCCGAAGCGCGCCCAGATCGCCCAGTTCAAGCTCGACTTCGCGAAGACCCGCGTCCCCCTCGTGGGCGAGCACGCCCGCTGGTTCTGACGCGGGCGTCGCTGGACGTGCTCCAGCGCCGGGGTCGCCCACCCCTCGTAGGCGAGCACACCGCTGGTTTCGACGCGGGCGCGACGCATCGCCTCCGGCGCCGCAGGCGCGCCCGGCGTGGACGGCGTCGTTCCGCCGCGACGCGAGCCAGGCGCGGCGCGCGGCGCGAATGGTTGGCGGCGCGGGGGCGTTTGCGGTAGACCGGGGCGGCTTTGGACGGCGTCTTTCTCGCTGTTTCGATCGACTGCGAGTGCGACAAGGGGCCCGCGTGGCGGTCGCGGAGGCCGCTCGCGTTCCAGGGGATCGCCGAGGGGATCGGCGCGCACCTGCAGCCGCTCTTCCGGCGGCGCGGCGCGAAGGCGACGTACCTGCTGTCTCCCGAGGTGATGCGCGACGCGAAGAGCGCCGAGCTCCTCGCGCGCCTCGACGGCGATCACGAGCTCGGCGCGCACCTGCACGGCGAGTACGCCGAGCCGGGCGCCTTCGAGCCCGACGTCACCCTCGCGTTCCAGCGCGACTATCCGCCCGACGTCGAGGCAGCGAAGATGACGTACCTGACCGACCTCTTCGCGGCGACCTTCGGGCGGAGGCCGACGTCGTTCCGCGCCGGGCGCTTCGGCGTCGGCGCCGCGTCGATCGGGATCCTGGAGCGCCTCGGGTACGCCGTCGAGTCGAGCGTCACGCCGTTCATGGACTGGGCGTCGAGCGGCGCGCCGGGGCTCGCCTTCCGCGCCGCGCCGACGCAGCCCTACCACCCCGACGCGCGCGACCCAGGGAGGCCCGGGTCGAGCCCGATCCTCGAGGTGCCGGTCACGATCCGCCCGCACCGGGCGCAAAGGCTCCCGCTCCTCGGCGCGCTCCTCGAGCCGCGGTGGCTGCGGCCGACGCGGGGCACCGCGCGGTCGATCGTCGACGTCGCGCGCGACGCGATCGCGAGCGCCCGCCGCGCCGCGCCCGAGCGCCCCGTGATCTTGAACGCGATGTTCCACAACGTGGAGGTCGTCGCCGGCGCGAGCCCCTACGCGGCGACCGACCAGGCCGCGCGCGGCATCCTCGGCCGGCTCGACGCGCTGCTCGCGTTCGCGGAGCGGGAGGGGATCCGCGGCGTCGGCCTGTCCGACGTCCCGGGGCTCGTCGCGTGACCGAGGGCGAGCCCGACGGCGGCGTCGCGATCCCGGCGGGGGGCCCGGCGAAGCGCTCGATCACCCGGACGACGCTCCTCCTCCTGCCGACGCAGATCGTCTTCCGCGGCGGCGAGGCGATCCTGCCGCTCCTCCTCGCGACGTGGTTCGGCCGCTCCGACGCGACCGACGTCTATTACTTCGCGTGGGCCGTCTTCTCGTTCGCCGGGTCGCTCGTCTTCTCGGCGTACCAGGACTCGGCGCTCGTCCCGATCCTCGCCGAGCTGCGCCTCGCCGAGGCGGGGCGCGAAGAGCGGGAGCTGCCGCGCGTCCTCGGATCGCTCCTCGCGTACACGCTCGTCCTCGGCGGCGCGCTCGCCGTCGCGATCGGCCTCGCGGCGCTCGCGTGGTTCGGCGTGCGCTACGGCGGCGGCGACTGGCTGCTCGCTTCGCGGATGGTCCCGGCGTTCTCGGTGTACCTCGTCGCGCTGTCGGTGAAGACGTTCCTCGTGGCGGTGCTCAACTCGGAGCACCGCTACTTCGCGCACCCGCTCGCGAGCTCGCTGGCGGTCGTCACGACGATCGCCGTCATCGCGTTCGGCCGCGGCGCGCTCGGGATCGCCGCCGTCCCCGTCGCGTCGCTGGCCGGCGAGCTGGTCGCGATCGCGGCGCTCGGCTGGGTCGCGCTCCGCGCCGCCGGGATCCGGATCCGCCTCACGCTGGATCGCCCCGAGCCGGTCCTCAGGTTCGCGCGCCTCATCGCCGCGGAGGTCGGCGGCGGCGCGGTGACGCGAGTGAACC
>Ga0105247_10001308_pt1 | contig 18279 bp, 18 predicted proteins | sample KBSS24metaG_FD_81519 | JGI IMG/M metagenome (GOLD analysis project Ga0105247, IMG submission 81519) | Switchgrass rhizosphere microbial communities from Kellogg Biological Station, Michigan, USA - KBS S2-4 metaG | ecosystem: Host-associated > Plants > Roots > Rhizosphere > Soil | place...
AGCACCCAGGTGCCGGAGACGTACCACGACCGCCCGCGGGCGTCGGGCAGATCCTCACCGCCGATGCCCTGAGCCAGGCGGTCGTCGCTCACCCAGGTGTACTCCGCGCGCGCCGACGCCCGGCCCGACGTCCAGTCCATGTCCGCTTCCCAACGGCGGCGATGGCCCTTCACATACACCGACTGGAAGAAATCGTCCTGCGTCATCACCGTGCGGCCGCGCAGGCCGTTGGGCCGGAACGAATCGTCGGACAGCGCGCTGATCGCGAACGCGGTGCCGACGTCGATGCCGCCGATCGACGAGGACGACAGATGGCGGAGCGGGTTGCCGTTGATGCGCCCCGCGAACGTGGTGTCGCCGCCCTCGATCTTCTTCGACCGCGCGTTGTCCCCGTCGTGCTGAAAGACGCCGGTCGCGTACTCCAACCCGTGCTTCCAGAAGCTGCCGTGCACCTGGACGCCGACGTCGCGTCCGGGCGCCAGGTAGTTCGCGCCGAGCGAGCGGTAGACGAAATCGTTGTGCGTCACCCCGGTGAGCTGATCGAGGCCGAACGGGACCTTGAACTTGCCGATCTGCACCTGCGCGTTTTTCACGTACGTCAGGTTGACGTTGACGTCCTTCCAGCGCGACTTCGGCGTGATCCCGGCCTCGACGTCCTTCTCCGTCAGCTCGTGCTCCGTGAACTCGTGCTCGATCTCGTATTCGATGTGCTTGGTGACGTAGCCCTTGATGCCGAACCGGTTGCGATGGAACTCCCAGGTGTCGAGCCCTTTCACCGGCCCGTACGAGGAGTGGCCGTCCTCCTGCATCTTGCCTTCGACGTCGAGACGAAAGACGTCGGCGTAACGCACTGACGGATGCTGCTTCCAGGAGAACCTGAATCCCTTTGCCGGCGCGTCTGCGGCGGGATCGACCGGTTCGTCCGGCGCCGTCTCGTTCTCCTTCGCGACCTTCTTCTTCTTCGGCTTCTTGGCCGGCTTGGCGGCCGCGTCCTTCTCTTCCTTGGCCTTCTTCGGTTTCGCGGGCGCCTGTTCGAACGCCGCTGTCGCCGCGTTGACCGGCGCCTCGCCCGCGCCGATCTGCGCCGCGAGGACGAGGGCGATCAGCACAGGACTTCGCCCGCCGTTCCCGCCGACGTCGTCCGGCCCTCCGCCGCCGCACCGCGGACCGCGTTGAACAACTCGACCGCGCTCGCAACCGCCGCCGGTTCGGTCACGGCGATCGCCACTTCGCGGCGGAAGTCGAGGCTCAGCGCCGCGAGCGCCAGGCTGCCGACCACGACGGTCTTGTCGTCGACCATCATGATCTTGCCGTGCGATTTCAACTCGCCCAGATGCTTGGCGGAGAAGACTTCGACCGTCATGCCGCCCGCGCGCTTCGCGTTCAGCCGCGATACGAGATCCGGATCGGACAGCTTGGCGTCGATCAGCCGGATGCTCGAGCGCGCCCCTTCGATGAGCGCCGTGAACTGCCGCCGCGCGCGTTCGGGTCCGACGATCAGGCGCTGGGTGAGATCGTCGGGCATCGCCTGCCGATCGCGGTCCGCGGTCCACAGACGGCGCAGGTCGGCAACGACCGCTGCGTCGTGGGTGACGACCAGCGCGTCGCACGTGCTCTTGAAACACTTCCTGGTGAAGTTCAGCGTCGCGACGATCGCCGGCCCCTGGTCGGCGACGAGATACTTCGGGTGATATTTGACGACCGGGTCGGTATAGGAATGCAGGGTGGCGCCGGTTTCCTCGAGCGCGCGCCACAACTTCGCCATCTTCTTCTTGCCGCCCTTGGCGCGGGAGGTGACGAGCGCCTCGACCTCGACGCCGCGATCCACCGCCGCCTTCAACGCCTGAAATACGGCGGCATCGTTGCAGCGGAAGAGGGACAGCGTGATGCGCCGGCGCGCCTGGCCGATGACCTCGAGCAGCGCCGGACGGCGGTCGTCGACCGACACGATCAGCCGATCCGGCGGGGACACCTGGACGGCCGTCATGCCTGTTTGGACGGACAGGATCCGTGGTTTCTGAACATGTGCGTGAGAGGGGACGAATATACATCAACGTGCAGGAAAGGACCTTTAAACGACATCGCTGCACAGTTTTGCAGTCGAGCTCGCGCAGAATGTGATTGAATGTAAACGGCTAACCTGCAATGGGGACCAGAGAGTGGCTCCGGCTGCTGATCGTTCCGGTGTTTCTGGTATACGCGTGCGGCGGAAGCTCCAACACGCCCAACGCGCCCTCCCCCACGCCGACTCCGACGCCGACGCCGACACCTACTCCGACGCCGATCCCGCAGATTAAGTACCTCGTCGGCGCGGGCGACATCGCAGACTGCCGCACCACGGCACAGGGTGGCAACCTCGGCGCGCCGGCGGAGGCGACCGCCCAGCTGATCGACAAAATGCCGGAGGCGTTCGTCTTCACCATGGGAGACAACGCCTATTTCTTCGGCAACAAGGCCGAGTACGACAACTGCTACAAGCCGCGCTGGGGACGGTTCCTCTCGCGTACGTATCCGAGCCCAGGCAACCACGAGTACGAGAACGGCACCAACGGCAGCGGGTACTTCGATTTTTTCGGTGGGCAACGCGGGGGCGATGCCGGTGGCTTACACAGCTACACGCTTGGCAACTGGCACATCATCGCGCTCAATAGCGGTCCGGCGTTGCCCGTCAACGTGGCCACGGCGCAGTACCAGTGGCTCGTTCGCGATCTGGAGGCGAACAAGAACTCGCCGACGGCGAAATGCACGATGGCCTACTGGCACCATCCGGTGTTCACGTCCGGGCCGAGCGCCGGCAGCAACGGCATCATGCGCGACGTCTTTCAGTTGCTCTGGGAAAACGGCGTCGACGTCGTCGTCAACGGCCACGATCACCTGTACGAGCGCTTCTTCCCGCAAGACCACATGGGCGTGCGCGGGACCGCGTCGAACGGCATCACACAGTACGTGGTCGGCACCGGCGGCGCGCCGCTCTACGACTTCGGACCGGTACTGGCAAACAGCGCGAACAGGCTCAAGGCCCACGGCGTGATTTACTTCACGCTGCGCGATGTCGGCTGGGACTCGGTCTTCATCGAAGCCGGCACTGAAATGCGCTTCGACGCCACTTCAAACCTCTGTCACTGAGTCAGCCGATCAGGGTCCGGTAAAGCCGGACGGTACGAAACGATGAAGACTTGGCGACGTGGCACTTCGCTTGCTGGAGCCCGAGCGGTGACGTGTCGCCGTTTCGCCCCGCTGAGTTTGTGCCTGTTCGTTCTTGCGAGCGCGCCCGCGTACGCACAAGACGAGTCGCCCGCCAAGAAGAACCGCTTCGCGATCGGTGGAGAGTTCAAGATCAAGACGTCGGACCGCGCGTCGCAGGAGGACTACGCGCGCGGGCAGCGCGGTCCCGGCCTCCTGTGGCGGTTCGGCACGTCGAAGGGCGGCTGGGGCTTTCATTGGGGGCTCAACTGGTACGCGGTGAAGCTGGAGCGGCCGATCGGCGGCCAGGTCACGGAACTCGGCGAGCTCCACGTCCGGCCGCTGATGGCCGGCTACGGCTACACATACTTGATTCGCCGCTACTCGATCACCGCGGATGTGCTCGGCGGCTACGCCATCGGCACGATGAACATCAGCGATCCGGCGATCGCTGCCTATCGCCGAACGGTCGGCGCGCCCTCGGCTTTTGCGAGTGCGACCAACACGCTGGTCCTGAAACCCGAGATCGGTGTGTGGTACGACGTGAACAAGAAGGTTTACGTCAACCTGAACGCCGGCTACATGCTGGCGAGGCCAGACGTCCTCGTCGAAACGATCGCGGGCATCGATCGCCGGAAGGCACGCGCCGATCAGTTCATCGTCAAGGTTGGCGTCGTCTATTCGATCCTGAGCCGCCGCGAGTAACCGCGGAATATCCGACCCGGCGCCGGGGTTGAAGAACACATGCATATCGTGATCGCCGGCGGCTCCGGTTTCCTCGGCCGCCCGCTCACGGCCGCCCTCCTCCGCGACGGACACGACGTCGTCGTGCTCACCAGAAATACGACGGGCCCATCACCGTCTCGCAACGAGGGTCAGGTCGGTCCTCGCGCATCGACGTGGACGCCGGACGGCGACGTCGGGCCCTGGGCCGCCGAGATCGCCGGCGCAGACGCCGTCGTCAATCTCACCGGCGAGTCGATCGCCGGCAGACGCTGGACGGCTGCACAGAAGCAGCGCATCCTCGACAGCCGCATCCAGGCCACGCGCAGCCTCGCCGCCGTCATTCGTGGCGCCGCTCCTCGACCGCCCGTATTCGTCAGTGGATCTGCGGTCGGCTACTACGGACCTCTGGGCGACGAAATCGCGACCGAAGATACGCGCGCCGGATCCGATTTTCTCGCTCATGTCTGCGAACGCTGGGAACAGGAAGCGATGCGCGCGGCCGGCGATCGCACGCGGGTCGTCTGCATTCGTACCGGCATCGTACTGGCAAGGGACGGCGGCGCCTTGCCGCAAATGCTGCCGCCGTTCTGGTTCGGTGCCGGCGGACCGGTGGGATCGGGACGACAGTACTGGCCGTGGATTCACCGCGACGACTGGATCGCGCTCGTGCGCTGGGCCATTGCCGCGCCGGCGGCGGCGGGCGCGCTCAACGTCACCGCGCCGCACCCGGTCACCAACAGGGAATTCGCGCAGGCGCTCGGACGCGCGATGCATCGCCCGGCATTCATGCCGGCGCCCGGCTTTGCGCTGCGACTGATGCTCGGCGAGATGGCCGACGCGCTGCTGCTCTCGGGACAGAACGCCGTGCCCGCCAAGGCGACACGCGCCGGTTTCATGTTCAAGTACTCGCGGGTCGAGGAGGCGCTCGGCGCGCTCTTCGCACGAGCATGAGAGCGGTCCGGCGATCGGCGCGGAAATCGCAGAGAGAGGAACGCCGCAGACGCGTCAGGCCAGCATGCTGGCGGGCAGATGTTCTTCCGGCGGAACGATCAGGATGACTTGCGCCCCTTCGTCGGTCCACAGCTCGCCATGATCGGTGTCGGCGTCGGCGTGCACGAAGTCGCCGGGGCCAAGGCGGCGGCCGCAGGTGAAGATGCTCCCCGACACGACATAGCACTCCTCGGCGCCGCCGTGATGGTGCGCCGGGAAGCGGGTGCCGGGCTCGACGTCGAGCAGCAGGGTGGCGTAGCCGCTCTTCTTGTTCAGCGCCAGCACTTTCATGCGGATGCCGGGCACCGGGTGCGGCAGCCAGCGGTCGTCGGACGCGTGATGAAAGGCGAAACCCGCCGGAATCGCCGGCTCGGCGAGCCGCTGCATCAGCTTCCGTTTCAGATCGGGTCCTGGCTCGCGTTGCTCGACGGACGCGGCGAGCGCCAGCGACACGATGGGGTCGAAGTCCACGATATCGGCGTCTTGAGTCATTGCTCGATGAATACCTGCGACAACTGCTCGCGCAGCGCGAGCATGCCGGTTCGAATCCGCGTTTTGACGGTGCCGAGCGGCAGCTTGAAACGCTCCGCCAGCTCGGTCTGAGTGAGCCCCAGAAAATACGCCTGCTCGATCAGCTGGTGCTGCTCGCGCGGCAGCGATTCGAGCGCGCGGACGACGGCGCGCCGCTGCTCGCTCATGCTCGCCCTCGACTCCGGGCTCTCGACCGGTTCGGGCACCGGCGCCTCCTCGACGGCGCGCAGGCGCACCGTGTTGGACCGGCGCCGGTCGATCGCGCGATTGCGGGCGATGCGCACGAGCCACGCCACCGGCGGCCCGAGCGACACGTTGTAGGTTTCGGCGCGTGTCCAGACGAGGACGAACACTTCCTGCAGGATCTCTTCGGCCTCGCTGCGATCGCCGATGATGCGGAGGATCAACCCGAAGAGCAGGCGGTGATGGCGATCGTAGAGATCGCCGATCGCCAGCTGATCGCGGGCCACGATCCGCTCGATCAACGCGATGTCGCCGCGCGCGTCTTCCTGCCTCTCCATGTCAATAGGCCACCAATCTCCGCAGCGCATCGACAATCTTATCGGTATTCGGCAGGTTGTGCGCCTCGAGCACGTGCGAGAACGGCGCGTGCGTGTCGGGGTAGGTCACGCGCAGGACCGGCGCGTCGAGCGCGTCGAATTTCTCTTCCATGATCACCGCCGAGAGCTCGGCGCCCAGCCCGAGCGTTTTCACGTCCTCGTGCACCACCAGGACGCGGCTGGTCTTGTCCAGCGAGGCGAAGATCGCGGCCTTGTCGAACGGCATCAGCGTCCGCAAGTCGAGTACCTCGACCTCGACACCCTCTTTCGCGAGGCGGTCGGCCGCCTCGAGCGACGGCGTCACCATGGCCCCGTAGGTCAGCAGTGTCGCGTCGGTCCCTTCACGCCGCGTCGCCGCAACACCGATCGGGACGATCTCGTCTCCTTCCGGCACGGGCCCCTTGGCCCGCCGGTAGAGAAACTTGTGTTCGAAATACACGACCGGGTTGTCGTCGCGGATCGCCGCCTTGAGCAGCCCTTTCGCGTCCCAGGCGGTCGACGGCGCGACGACCTTCAGCCCCGGACGGTGGATGAACCACGCCTCCGGGTTCTGGGAGTGATAGAGGCCGCCGCCGACGTTGCCGCCGCTCGGCGCGCGCACGACCAGCGGCACCGACGCGCGCCCGCCGTACCGGTACCGGAGCGTCGCCGCCTGGTTGACGATCTGATCGAAGCCGCACGAGATGAAATCGGCAAACTGCATCTCCGCCACCGGGCGGTAGCCGCGCAGCGCCGCGCCGATGCTGACGCCGATGATCGCCGACTCCGAGATCGGCGTGTCGACGACGCGCATCTCGCCGAACTCCTCGAACAGCCCCTGCGTCACGCCGAAAGCGCCGCCGTACGGGCCCACGTCCTCGCCGAGGACGAAGACCTTCGGATCGCGGCGCATCTCTTCGGTGAGCCCCTCGCGGATCGCGTCGAGGTACGACAGCTCCTTGCTCATGAGAGATCTGCCGGGACCACGAAGGCACGAAAACACAAAGATCCACGAAGAAGACCGTTTTGTACAAACCGGTTTTCTTCGCGCGTCTTCGTGTGCTTCGTGCCTTCGTGGTTAAGGTAGCTAGGCATAGAGATCTGTGACCGCTTCTTCGGGGGCTGGGTCCGGCGCGTTCTGCGCGAACTCCACGGCTTCGTCTATCGCCGCCGTGATCCGCGCCTCTACGTCTTTCAACTTCTCATCGTCGAGCACGTGGCGCGAGCGAAGGTAGGTCGTGAATGTGGGAATCGGATCGCGGCTCTTCCACATCGCGAGCTCCTCGTCCGTGCGGTAGAACGCCTTGTCGTGCTCCGAATGGCCGTGCCAGCGGTACGTCTTGCACTCGATCAGCGTCGGGCCGTCGCCGGCACGCGCGCGCGCGATCGCGCCGAGCGATGCCTGATAGACGGCGAGCACGTCGTTGCCGTTGATGGCGACGCCGTCGAATCCGTACCCCTCCGCCCGGATCGCCACGTCATCGATCGCCATGCTCTTCTCGAGCGGCACGGAGTACGCGTACTGGTTGTTCTCGCAGACGAACACGATGGGCAGCTGCTGCACGCCGGCGAAATTCAGGGCTTCGTGAAAGTCGCCCGTATTGCTCGCGCCCTCGCCGAAGTAGGCGATGACGACGTTGTCGGTCTTCTCCATCTTGAAGGTGAAGCCGATTCCGGCGGCGACCGGCAGGTTGGCGCCGAGCATGCTGGTATTGCCGAAAATGCCCAGCTCGGTCACGCCGCTGTGCAGCGCCGAGTCGCGCCCCTTCGACAGCCCCGTGGTCTTCGCGAACATCTGCGACATCATCACCTTCGGCTCGACGCCCTTCATCAAAAAGGATCCGAGGTCGCGATGCAGCGGACAGATGAAATCCTCTTTCCGCAGCCCGAAGCAGGTGCCGACGATGATCGCTTCCTGGCCGATGCCGGTGTAGACGCCGCTGCGCACCTTGCCCTGCTTGACCAGCGTGCTGAGGCGCAGGTCGAAGGCGCGCATCAGCTTCAGCCAGTAGAACATCTCGAGCAGCTGCTCGGGGGCCAGCTTGAATTTTGTGCGTTTGATGGGGGGCATCGGGCAGATCTGGCAATCGGGTAATTGGGTAATCTGGTAATCGGGTAATGGATTGAAGATTGTCTGACAATTCCCAATCGATTACCAGATTACCCGATTATCCAATTGGCTGATGCCAGGATGGGCTGGGCGTTTCGACACCCTTCCCGTTGTCGCGTGCCTATCGCATATAGAGCACTACGGCGACCGATGGAAAACGGTTTGGGTGTCCCTAGATGAACCCGATGCCGTTCTTGCGGAAGTTGCCGCCGAGCAGCTTCGTCGAGTCGGTCCCGAGCCAGTTGTCGAGGACCTGCGCGTAGACCGAGCGGAAGTCGGTCTCGTATTTGACGTCGCCGGCGCTGTTCTCGAGCGTGGGGTTGCTCGGGTCGGTGTTCAGGTTGGGCGCGGTGCCGTAGAGACCGCCCTTCACTTTGCCGCCCATCGCCATCATCACCGACGCCGAGCCGTGATCGGTGCCCTGGCTGCCGTTCTCGGTGATGCGGCGGCCGAACTCGGAGAAGCTCAGGACCAGCGTGTCGTCGAGCAGCCCCTGCGCCGTGAGGTCGTTGTGGAAGGCGAGCAGACCGTCGTTGAGCGTCGCCATCAGGTTGTAGTAGGCGCCGTTGGTCGCGTTGACGTTCTGCGCGGCGTGGGTGTCGAAGCCGCCGGTGGTCACGTAGAAGACGCGCGTGCCGATCGACCTGGTCATGGCGCCGGCGACCGCCTGCAGCGCCTGCGAGAAGCCGGTATTGGGATAGGCGGGTGACGGCCTGTAGCTGGCGACCGTGGCGACGCGATCGAGCGTGGCGAGCGCTGCCTGCGTGCTGCCGTAGACGAACGCGAGCTCGGGTCGATCGACCGGCACGTGCGACGCGATGCGGACCGCCGTCGATCGCTCCGCCGTCGCTTCGGCGCCGGAGTTCGGGCTCGAGAAGGCGTAACCCGCCGGGTTCGCAATCGCCGGCACCGCCGTATGCGCCTGCAGCACGTGCGGCAGATTGCCCGTGGTGTTCCAGCCGACGAGCGGATCGACCGGCGACGGCAGCGAGTCGAGATAGCGTCCGACCCAGCCGAGCCCCTGGGCGTTGCCCGGATCGCCCGTCGACCAGATGTCCGTGCCGGTGAAGTGCGATCGGCTCTGATTTTCGTAGCCGGTGCGCTGGATGAACGCGAGACGCCCCTGATCGAAGATCTGCTTCAGACCCGTGAGCCGCGGGTGCAGGCCAAGGGCGACGTTCGACGAGTCGGTGCCAATCTGCAGCACCTGGCCGGCGGGAATCGCCAGCGTCGGACGCCGGCTCGCGTAAAACGGATCGTTGTACGGCGCCAGCATGCTGAGCGAGTCGTTGCCGCCGCTCAGGTAGAGCACGACCAGGTTGCGCACGTGCGCGCCTTGCGCGCGCACGACGTCGGACAGGAACTCCGGCGCCGCAAAGGTGACCGTGAACGCCGCGACGCCACCTTTGACGAACTGTCGACGGGTGACTTTCATGACAGCTGGTACTCCGGCGATCCGGCGATCAGGTGCACGACGCCTGACGCTTTCGCCTGCAGCTGCGCGTCGCTGGCGGTCCACGCGCCGTTGGCGTGCAGGTAATTCGACAGCTCCGTCGTGACGCTCGGGTCGAGCGGCGCGCTCGCGAGCGCCTCGACGAAGTAGGAGAGCAGCGCCTCGGGCGTCGCCGACGCGTTGGCCGCCCTCACCGCCGTGGCGAGCTTGAACTTCTGGTTGCTAGCCAGGCTCGACGCGAAATTCATGCGCGCGAGCATCGCGCTCGTCGAAAACCAGGTCTGCCCCGCATCCCAGCCGCTGACGTCGGGCGGCTCGAACAGGATCTGACCCATGTTCGAGAGCGGCGTCAGCGCGTCGTTGACCGAGAAGCCGGTCCAGCCGACGTCCTTGAACGCGCGCGTCACGTACTCGACCGGCCACGAGTAGCGCGCGAAGTAGGCGCTCTCGTCCCAGAACTCCGGCGACAGCAGCACCTCGCGCATCACCGCTTTCATGTCGCCGTTGCTTTGCAGATACACCGAGGCAATTCGGTTGACGAAGGTGACGTTGACGGCGCCGAAGTCCGTGACGAAGAAGCGGTACAGCTTCGCCGCGAGGTAGCGCGCGGTGTTCGGGTGCGCCGCCAGGCCGTTGATGAAGTCGATGCCGTCCTGCATCCCGGCGGACGCTGCGCGCGCCGGGATCGTCTTGCCGCCGTCGGGATAGACCGCGAAGCTGAACGTCTTGGCGGCCACGTCGTGATTGTTCGCGATGTAGGAGAACTCGTAGTGCTGCGAACCGTCCGTCGCGGTACCGGGCCGGGCCAGGTTCCAGCCGCTGAAGACCCGCGCCGCGGCGTACACGTCGGCTTCCGTGTAATTCCCGACGCCCAGCGTGAACAGTTCCATGATTTCGCGGCCGAAGTTCTCCTGCGGCTTCGCCTTGGTGTTCGTGCGGCCGTCGAGCCACACCAGCGTGGCGACGTCCTTCGCGATCGCGAGCAGGATGTCCTTGAAGCTGCCGAGCGCGTTGTCGCGCAGCATCTCGATCTGGCCGCGCACATGCCCGGGATCCTCGGACGCCTTGGCCGCGAGATATCGCGCGCCTTCCGCCGCGCCGAGCGCGCCGGCGACCTTGTTGTAGCCGGTGGCGAAATGGTTGTGCCAGAACAGCGTCATTTTTTCCTGCAGGGGACGATCGGTGTGCAGGAGCCGGAAGAGCCAGCGCTGGCGCGCGTGGTTGATGTTGCCCTGGGGCACGAACGGGCCGGTCACCGTCGTATTGATGTAGCCCGGCGTGCCGATGAAGCTGTCGACGGTATCGGGCACCGACTCGTAGTCGACGAGCGCGTTGACCGCCTGGCTGATCGAGAGCGGGCCGTACGCAGCCAGCTCGTCTGGCCGGGCGCCAAAGCCGGCCCGCCGCAGGAGGTGCTCGATTTGACGATCGGGTCCGGCCATTGTTTTTCTTAGACAGCCTCACACGCCAGAAGACAAAAAGAAGAGACGCATTACACGATACGCGCCACCGGGGTGGTGTGCAATCTCAAGGCAATAACGTGACGCGCTGCCTGCACGTGTACTGAATTCGACCCGCACTCGTTCGTTTTGTAATCAGGATCCGCCAGATCAGGCCTGTTTTTCGCGATCTCTGGCACGTCGGTGGCGCGTCTCTCCCCCTGCGCGGGTTGCGTCCCCCGCCTCCCTGTGGGATAGTGGGGCCGTTCCCAAGAGCGTTTCTTCCGGGTTACATGCGATTCTTTTCATCGCCCCTTCGTGCGCTGACGCTGGCGGCCAGCTTTGCGCTGCTGTCGCTCGTGTCGGTCAGCCCCGCCGACGCGGCGCCGCGCCGCGGCACGTCCGGGCCGACCTGTGATGCCCAGGCTCCGGTCGCCCGCAAGCTCCCGCGACATCTGAAGTCGTTCGGCGGGCCTCTCAAGCGGCCGTCGAGCCATGCGCTGGCCGGTCTGGAGGAGACGACCGCCCGCGTTCGCCGCGGCGCTCGCGCGTTTCTCGGCTACGCCGTCGCCGCCATCCAGAACGACACGCCGGTCAACGCGACTGACGCCGGCGATTGCCTGACCCCATCGCTCCGCCCGCTCGAAATCGTCGTCTCCTTCGACGCCCAGCCTCGCAGCCGCGCCTTCTCGCCGCGGTCGCCTCGTGGCCCGCCGCTCCCGGCCTGACCCTCGTCCCCCTTCAGGTCGTCAGCACGGTTTGCCATATCGAGGTGCATGATGCGAGTTGTTCTCGCAGATCTCAAGTCTCATCGCGGTTTCGTCAGCAAGGATACGGTTGTCGGCGGCTATGGATCGCGTCTCGATCCCTTCTCGCGCGTGACGACCGTGATGGCCTGGCTCAAGAAGAAATTCCACGACGTCCCGAGCGTTCACATGGCCTACATCGCCGCCATCCTGGCGCGCGCCGGCCACGACGTGAAGTGGACGCGTGACGAAGAAGTGGACGGCGACGTCGCGCTCGTGCTCTCGTCGCTCGTCGATCACAAGAACGAAACGGCGTGGGCCGACCGCATGCGCGCCAGGGGTGTCAAGGTCGGCTTCATTGGCATCACGGCGTCGAAGATGCCTCATCTGTTCGAAGGGCACTGCGATTTCATCCTCAACGGCGAGCCGGAGATGGCCGTCATGCGGCTGGCGCAGGGCATCATCCCCGAAGGGATCGTCGCCAGCGAGCAGATTGACGACCTCGATTCGCTGCCGTTCCCGCGCTGGGATCTGGTCAGCGAGGACCGGTCGAGGATGGGCTTCAAGCTGTTCACGCGTCCGGTCGGCGGCGGCTATCCGCTGCTGGCGAGCCGCGGCTGCCCCGAGTTCTGCACGTATTGCCCGCACCGCATCCTCGCCGGCTACCGCATGCGCTCGATCGCGAACATCGTCGACGAGATGGAGCGGCTGTGCAGCCAGGTGTCGCGACCGTACGTGATCTTCCGCGACCCGCTCTTCACCGAACAGCGCGATCGCGTCGTCGAGCTCTGCGACGAGATTCAGCGGCGCGGGCTGAACCTGACCTTCGAGGCGGAGACACGGCTGGATCGCCTCGACGTCGATCTGCTGGACAGGATGTACGCGGCCGGGTTCCGGGCGATGAGCTTCGGCGTCGAGTCGCTCGACCCGGCGACGCTCAAGAAGTCGGGGCGCCGGCCGATTCCGCAGAGCCACCAGCGCGAGATCATCGAGCACGCGCGCAAGCTCGGGATCGTCACCGCGGCCTTCTACGTGCTCGGCTTCCTGCAGGACGACTGGAACTCGATCGCGGCGACCATCGACTACGCGATTGATCTCGGCTCGACGTTCGCCCAGTTCAAGATGCTGACGCCGTACCCGGGCACCCCGATGTTCAAGCAGCTCGAGCCGCTGCTGACCGAGACCGACTGGGAGAAGTTCGACGGCTTCACGCCGACGTTCAAACACCCGAACCTGACCGAGCGGGAGCTCCGGTTCCTGCTGGGCGCGGCATACAAGCGCTTCTACATGCGGCCGTCCTATCTCGCGAACTTCCTGAAGATCCAGAACGGCGCGATCCGCGAATGGGTCAACCGGATGGATCGCCGCGTCAGCGCCAGGCACTCGCGCGAAGAGATCGCCGACGTCTCACGCCCCGTGGCGTGTTGAGACGACGGACAACTTAGAATGCGCTGAACACGCAGACCGTTTCTTTTCTGCGGATTCCGCGTGTTCTGCGTTGATCGTCGTGGCTGTGTTACGGTTGCGATAATGCTGACAGCGATCTCGCGCTATGGCGCGCGAGTCCTTCCGAACACCGAGCAGCTCGTCGCGGAGTGCAAAGCCCGCGGCGAGCTCATCCAGGGTCCCCAGACAGCAGAATTCGAAGCCGCGTTCGCGGCCCGTCACGGCCTCGGACCGGCGCACGCGATCACCGCCGCCTACGGCCGCATCGCCTTTTACTACATGCTGAAGGCGCTGGATCTGCCGCCCGGATCGGAGATCATTTTCCCGTCGCTGACGTTCTGGGTCGTGCCGGAGCTCGCGCGGGTGGCCGGCCTCACGGTCGTCTTCGCCGACGTCGATCCAAAGACGTTCAATATCGATCCCGACTCGGTCGAGCGGATGATCACCGAGCGGACCCGCGCGATCGTGCCGACGCACCTGTACGGACTGCCCTGTGACATGGATCGTCTGCTCGCAATCGCGGGCAAGCACAATCTCGTCGTTCTCGAGGATTGCGCGCACGCGCTCGGCGCGACCTACAAGGGGAGGCCGGTCGGCACGTTCGGCACCGGTTCGCTGTTCAGCTTCCAGACGCTCAAGCCGCTCAACTGCTACGGCGGCGGTCTGGCGCTCGTCAACGACGCGGCGCTCGCGACCAGGGTGCGGGCGCAGGTCGAGGCCCTGCCGTGGCCGAGCGAGAAGCGCGTCACCGATCGGCTGCTGATGGGGCGACTGCAGCGGATCTTCATGAAACCGTGGGTCTTCTCGATCTCGCTGTTTCCGGTACTGTGGGTGTCGGCGCTGATCGACGCTAACCCCGACGTGTTCTTCTGGGAGAAAATCCGATCGCTGCACCCGCTGCCGGAGCAGTACACCGAACGGTTTCCGAATGTGCAGGCTGTGATCGGGCTCGAGGCGTTGAAGCACCTGGACGCGTGGACGTCACGGGCGCAGGCGAACGCCGCGTACGTCAACCGCACGCTGGCGGGGATCCCCGGAATCCAGCTGCCGCTGGCGCCAGCCGATCGGACCCACGTCTACTACCAGTACTGCGTGATCGGCCCGGAAGGCCCCCAGCGCGACGAGCTCGTCGTCCGCTGCGTCCGCCGCGGCGTCGACATCGAGACCCTGCACGTGGACGTGCCGCCCGAGATGGAGCTGTTCGGCACGGTCAAGGCGGAAGCCGACGGCGCGCGCCGCGCCGCGCAGGCAATGCAGATCCCCGTACACTCCGGTCTGCGCGACGACCAGATCGAGCGTGTGGCCCGTGTGGTACGAGGCGTGCTGGAACAGGCCTGAGTGCTGCCCTACCTGACCATCGTGCTGTTCGCCGTGATCGAAGGCGAGATCTATTACAGCAAGGTGTGCGCGGACGCGATGGTCGGCAAGCTGAACTGGGCCGGTGTCTGGTGCGCAGGCGCGCTTGGCGGCTCGCTCGGCGACCAGATCTGGTTCTACCTGCTGCGCGGCCGCATCCATTGGCTCGACCGCTTTCCGAAGCTCGCGAAGTATCGCAACCGGGTCAGCGCGCACGTGCATGCGCACGAAGCGCTGATGGTGCTCTCGGGCCGGTTCCTGCCCGGACTGCGGACGGCAATCCCGGTGGCGTGTGCCTACGCGAACGTGCGGCCGCTGAAGTTCATCGCGTTGAACCTCGTCAGCGGCTTCGCGTGGGCCGGTTCGATCATGCTGTTCGTGAAGCTCGGGTCGAATGCGCTGACCGCGTTCGGTCTCAACGCCTGGTGGGGTCCGCTGATCCCGGCGCTGTTCGTCGTCCTGTTCTTCCGCTGGCTCAGCCTGCCGAAGAGAAGCTAGAGATCATTGCAAATTGCAGGTTGCAAATTGCAGATTCATTGCTTGATTGGGCTGACGACGATGCGCAAGTCGGGGAGATCGTGGTCGGCGACGAACGCCGGCACATCACCGCGATCAAAGTTGTAGGGCCTTTCTGGCAAGGGCCGCGGCCATTCGATCGTAAGTGTCACGCGTTCGCCGCGTGGAATCGCGACGGTAAATCGACCTTGCTCATCGCTCGCCAGCGGCCCTGAAAACATCTGATAGTGGTTCGGATCATCGCGGCGAAGATAAACCTTCGCTCCGGCGGCCGGTGACCCGCTCTCGGTGACCACAGTCCCTGATACTTGAACAAACGTTGTGTTTGACGTCAGCGTAAAGTCGCCGAGGGTCACCTGTTCGCCGGCGCCGACCACCACGGCCTCGGCCACATCTGCCGTGGCGGCGGCCGGGAAATAGACCGCGCGGCCGAAGCCGCGCCCGCCGGAATAGTCTCGGCGCACGTTGATGCCAACGACGTAAATGCCTGGAGGCATTTTCGCGATTTCGTAGGCTCCACCCGCGTCGGTGACCGCGGCGTGGGTGTATGACGGCACGCGCGCCTCAGGCGCCAGCGCGTCCACGGTGACTCCCGTCAGCGGCCGAAGATTGGCGTCGAGGACGCGCCCACGAATCCGTCCGTCGAAGGCGATCAGGACATCGAGCGCAGCGCATGCCCGAAGATCACGGATGGTGACGTCGCTCGGCTGAAACACAATGTATGTCGAGTCGGGAGCCGTGACCCGCGGCAAGCAGGTTCCGACGGGCAGACCCGTTATTTCGAATCGCCCCCGCGCATCCGTCTCGGCGGCATGGACAACGTCACCACATTCCACGCGCACAGCGACGCCCCGGACGGGCGCGAACGGAATCTCTTGACGCGAAGGATTGGCTGGTCTGAGATCGCGATTTCGCACGGTGCCACTGATCACGCCGCCGCCGGCCGCGGCACTTGCGGCCGCGCGCGCGAATGTCAGATCGTCGTGCGCGTCGCTCAGCGGTCTCGTGCGCGTGCAGATGCTCGTCGACAGCGCCTGCACGTCCTTCTGGGGGTAGGCGTACACGACATAGCTTTCGCCGACCTTGAACGAATACCCGCAATCGCCGCCGCCGCTTCCGGTGTCGATATCTGTTTCCTGGGACGTGACGCCGCGGAACGCCTCGCCTACGACAAGATGCACGCGACGGCGGAAGCCCGGACGCTCCTCGATCGAGACGACCTTGCCCACAAAAACCGCCGGCGCGTCGAAGAACGCCTGACATGGCGCGCCGCCGCCTGCACAGGTGCACGCGTAAGCCGGGCGCGCACTCAGGAGGGCCGCGACGAAGGCCGCCGAGAACAACAGTTGGACGCGAGCCATTCAGCGATTAGACACCACATCACGCCAGTTGGTCGTCGACTCACGGAGACGCGCCCCGGTTGACAGATATATCCGTTACGGATATATTGCGCGCGGTCATATGCCGGCGCTGACGCCCGCTGTCCTCCACATCCTCCTCGCGCTCGCCGGCGGCGAACTGCACGGCTACGGCATTCTCAAAGAGGTCATGCGGCATACCGACGGCGCCGTGCGCCTCGGCCCGGGCACGATCTACGGCACGCTGCAGCGGCTGATGGAATCGGGCTGGGTCGAGGAGAGCGACGGTCCCGCCACCGCGGTCGACGAACGCCGCCGGCATTACCGGCTGACGCGGTCCGGCCGCCAGGCGCTCGAAGCCGAGGTCCGGCGGATGGAAGGGCTCGTGCGCACGGCGCGCGCGCAGCGGATTGGAGCGCGCCCCTCGCGCGGCTGATGACTGGCCACACCGGCAGGCCGCGCCCGAGGGGCATCGGCGCCCGCGTCTACGGCGCGGCGCTCTTCCTGTGCCCGCCGGCGTTCCGGCGCGAGTTCTCCACCGAGATGACGCGCGACGTCGCCGACGCCGCCGAGGACATGCGGAGCGGCGGCGGCGCTGCGGCGCTGCTGCTGTGGATCGGCATCGCTGCCGATCTCGCCGCCACCGTCGTCGTGCAATGGCTGCGCACCGGATGGCCGGTGCTGGCGGCTTTCTCGCTCGCCGGAGCGATTGCCGCGACCCGCGTCGCCGCCAACATGCTGCTGCACGAGCCGCTGCCGGTGCCGGCGAGCGCCCATGATCGCGATCTGATGACACTGCTGCTGCTCACCGGCACCGTCCTGCTCGTCATCGTCGCCACGATCGTCTTCACGTTCTGGTTTGCACGACCGGTCGCACGGCGGCGGCGGCGCTGACGCGATGCTGGAAGCGCGCGGCCTCACCAAACGGTACGGCGGGCTGCTCGCGCTGGACAAGGTCAGCTTCCAGTTGAACCGCGGCGAGATCGTCGGCTACCTCGGGCCGAACGGGTCCGGCAAGAGCACGACGGTCAACATTGTCGTCGGCCTGCTCGAGCCCAGCTCGGGGACGATTGCGCTCGACGGCCACACGCTGTCCGACGATCCGATCGCGTACAAACGGAAGATCGGCTACGTTCCCGAGGAGCCGTATCTCTACACGCATCTGACCGCGACCGAGTACCTGACGCTGGTCGGGCGCCTTCGCGGCATCCCGCAGGCGGTGGCCGACGACAAGATCGGCAGGCTGCTGCGCCTGCTGCAGCTGCACGACAGCCGCTACAGCACGATGGCGGCGTACTCCAAGGGGATGCGGCAGCGCGTGCTGCTCGCCGCGGCGCTGATGCACAACCCCGACCTGCTCGTGCTCGACGAGCCGTTCTCCGGGCTGGACGTCAACGCCGGTCTGCTGTTCCGCGCGCTCCTCGGCCTGCTCGCCGCGGACGGCCGCATGATTCTCTTCAGCACCCACCGCTTCGACATGGTCGAGAAGCTGTGCTCGCGTGTCGTCATTCTGTCGTCCGGACGACTCGTCGCCGAGCAGGCGATCGTGACATCCACCGACCAGGGCGCTTCGTCGCTCGAAGACACGTTCGTTCGCGTCACGCAGCAACCGGACTTTACGCCGGTCGCCAGAGAGATCATCGACACGATCCGCGCATCATGACCCTCGCGTCGCGATTCGCGGACAAGGCGTGGTACCGGCTGACCGCCCATTTCTTCGTCGGGCTGTTCGACTTCGGCGTCCTCTCCGAGGCCGGATCGGACGCTTTCCAGCACGTGCTGATCGGCATCATCGCCACGATGCTGACGTTCGGCCTGCTCTTCGCGCGGATCCTCATGAGCGCCGCGTCGGGACGCCACGCGGCGGCGCTGGCTCCCGCGCCGTA
>Ga0105247_10001311_pt1 | contig 18220 bp, 15 predicted proteins | sample KBSS24metaG_FD_81519 | JGI IMG/M metagenome (GOLD analysis project Ga0105247, IMG submission 81519) | Switchgrass rhizosphere microbial communities from Kellogg Biological Station, Michigan, USA - KBS S2-4 metaG | ecosystem: Host-associated > Plants > Roots > Rhizosphere > Soil | place...
CGCCCGACGACGCGGCGCGGGCCGCTCCGGAGCACGCCGTCGTTGGTCGACACCGCGCGGGTGGTAGACCATCGTCCCTCTGCGAAGTGATGACGCGAGGACGTCGCGCCCGCGGCTACGACGACCGAGTCGATACGAGACGAGGTCGAGGCGACCGGGCGCTCGGAGTCGGCTGTCTCGGCGACGTCCGTCTATGAGCTGCGACGACGTCGAAGTGAACGGCGACGGAGAGGCCGAAGAGAAGCGCTCCTCGCCATGAGCGACATCCGCGGTCCCGGCGCGCAACTCCCCCGCCCCTCGGCTCGGGGGAGCCGCGATCACTCTCGTCCGTGGCGCGCGTCCTCCTGCTCCTGGAGCACGCGCCACATGATCTTGCCGGTCGCCGACTTGGGCAAGGTGTCGGCGATCTCGAAGGAGGCCGGCACCTTGTACGCGGCCATGTGCTCCTTCGCCCACGCGGCCAGCTCCTCCACGGTCACCTCGCCGCGGGCCGACGGCTTGAGCACCACGACCGCCTTCGCGACCTCACCGCGGCGCGGGTCCTTGCGCGCGATCACCGCCGCCTCGTGGATGGCCGGGTGGCCGTAGAGCATGGACTCGACCTCCGCCGGCCAGATCTTGAAGCCGGCGGCGTTGATCATCCGCTTCAAGCGATCGACCAGGAAGAAGTAGCCGTCCTCGTCGACGCGGCCGAGGTCGCCGGTGCGGAAGAACGTCTTGCCGTCGATATCGACGAAGCAGGCCGCGTCCGCCTCGGGGTTGTTCCAATAGCCCTGGAACACCTGCGGGCCGCGGGTCACGATCTCGCCCACCTTCCCGGGGGGCACGTCGGCGAGCGTCTCGGGATCCACGACGCGCGACTCGACGTCGAAGATCGGAATACCGAGGCACTGCTTCTTCGGCCGCTGCTCCGGGTTGATGTGGCTCGGAGCCATGGTCTCCGACAATCCGTAGCCCTCGATGTAGGTGATCCCGCAGAGGTCCTGGAGCTTCTGCGCGATCGCCTCGGGCATGGCCGCGCCGCCGCCGCCGAGGATCCGGATGCTCGATAGGTCCCAGCGATCGAGATCGGGGCTCGACAGGAGATCCACCACCATCGCGGGCACCGCGGTCACCAAGGTCACGCGGTGGCGCTGGATCCACCGCGCCGCCACGTCGCGGTTCCAGCGCGGCAGGATCACCATCGTGGCCCCGCTGAAGATCAGCGAGGTCAGGCTGTTCTGCAGGCCGGTGACGTGGAAGAACGGCAGCACCGCGAGCCCGCAGTCCTCCGGGTGCGCGCGGTGCCACAGCGCGAGCCCGGCCGCCGTCGCCATCACGCTGCGGTGGGTGTGCACGCAACCTTTCGGTTGCCCCGTCGTCCCCGACGTATACGGCATGACGCAGCGGTCGTCGGGCCCCGCGAGGTGCGGCCCCGGCGCGTGCCCCGCGCCCACGGCGTCGCGCCAGAGCGTGACCCCCGGCGCGGAGAGCGCCTGGCGCGGCGCCGCGACGAAGTCGGGCACGTCGGTGTCCGCCGGCGCGCCGATGCCATCGGAGTAGCAGGCGACGACGACGTCCTCCACGACGCGGCCGAGGAGCGGCTCGATCCGGGGGAACAGGTCCTGCGCCGCGAGGAGCACCGTCGCGCCGCTGTCGCGCATGATGTGCTCGACCTCCGCGGTCAGGTTCATCGGGTTGATCAGCACCACCATCGCGTCGGCGCGCAGGATGGCGTGGAATCCCACGACGAACTGCGGGCTGTTCTGCATGTACAGCCCGACCCGATCGCCGCGGCGCACGCCGCACGCGGCTCGCAGGAACCCGGCGAGCTGCTCGGCCTCGCGCCGGACGTCGGCGAACGTGAGGACGGCGTCGTAGAAGATGACGCACGCCTTGTCGGGATAGCGCGTCGCGGACACCTCGAGGTTGAACCACAGCGACGTCGCCGGGAGCGTCAAGTGTCGCGGCAGACCCGACGGCCAGGAGTCGAAATAGGACATGGCAGTCGGCGAGCGTAACAAGAGGCGCCCCGAGGGATACGCCAGAAGAATAGAATACGAGGTGCCGCGCGCCCGCACGCCGCAGCGCGTCGCGGCGCGAGCGCGGTAGTGGACGGCGCCGTCGATACGAACGTCCCAATCACCTCGTCTACCTGGAAGTACGCGGCCGACGGACTCGGACGCGCGACGCCGACGAGAGACGCGCGCCGCGCGGCTCGGATCGAACTCGCTCCCCCGGAGCTCGACGGCGTGGAGGAACACGCCCATACACGAGCGCCTCACTCGCGCACGAACGCCTCAAGAGCGGGCGAGCGCTACCGCTGCTCGAGCGCTCGGTTCGCGGCGCGCGATGCGCGGCAAACCGCGCGAGCGCGGACGAGCGCGGCCGCGCGGTACCACGGTGCTCGAGGATACGGCGCGACGAACGGCGACCGTGGCACGTGGCGTGCTCGTGACGTCGGTATATTGACGAACGGCTCACTCCAACCGCAATTGGTATTGTCGAATTTCGCTTCGAAGCGTCCGCCCCACACGATGACGCAAGGCGAGTCGCTCGAGTGGATCGCAGAAGCGCATACCGCCTCGGCGGCCGCCGCCGGGTCGCTCGACGCCGGTGAACGCCGCGCGTTCGGCGCGCAGATGCGTCGCGTGATCGAGCGCGTCGCCTGCCGCTCTTCGTGCGTGGGTCGCCGCGGTCACGTCGTCCCGGACGTGGGGCGTACGAGCTGGGAGGACGGGCTCGTCTACGACCTCGCTCGTCATCCGCACGGGAGGGGCATCGCCGCGCGGACGAGGCTCTTCGCCGACGTGGTCGCCCGCTATTTCGCCGAGGAGTACGCGGACGAGACGCCGCCGTCCGACATGATCCACGTCACGTGCACGGGCTACGCGTCCCCGAGCGGAGCGCAGCGCGTGGTCGCGAGCCGGAGATGGGGCGCGGTCACGCGGGTGACGCACGCCTATCACATGGGGTGTTACGCCGCGTTCCCCGCGCTTCGCATGGCCTCGGGCTTCCTCGCGCTGCCCGCGGCGCTGCGGCCTCCGGCGCTGACGACCGACCGCCGCGTGGACATCGTCCACACCGAGCTCTGCTCTCTCCACTTCGATCCGGCCGATCACTCGCTCGAGCAAATCGTCGTACAGAGTTTGTTCGCCGACGGCTTCATTCGATATACGGTCACCGACGACGCGGGCCGCGACCCGCGCGCCCCCGGCCTCCGCGTGCTCGCCTTGCACGAGGCCGTCCTCCCGGACTCCGCGGATTCGATGGCGTGGATCGTCTCCGATCACGGGATGGCGATGACCCTCTCGCGCGACGTCCCGGAGAAGATCGGCGGCGCCCTGCGCGGGCTCGTCCTCGAGCTGTGCGCGCGCGCCGGCCTCGACGCGCGCGCCGAGCTCCCGGGCGCCGTGTTCGCCGTCCACCCCGGCGGACCGCGGATCATCGACGTGGTCCGCGAGCGGCTCGAGCTCTCCGAGGCGCAGGTGAAGGCCAGCCGCGAGGCGCTCTTCGACTACGGCAACATGTCGTCGGCGACGCTCCCTCACGTGTGGATGTGCGTGGCGAAGGACCCCGGCGTCGCGGCCGGGTCGATCGTCGTCAGCCTGGCGTTCGGGCCCGGCCTCACCGTGTGCGGCGCCGTCTTCAGAAAGCTCTGAGCGTGCCCCCCGTCCCCCTGCTCCTCGCCCCCGCCGCGTTGCAGGCGCTGACGATGGTCGTGGACGAGGGGTGGTGTCATCGGAGGCGCGGCCTCGGGCGCTGGGAGCGCGTCGGCCATCCCATCGACACGCTCGGCGTCGCGGCCTGTTACGCGTGGCTCGTCGCGACGCGCCCCGAGGCGCCCCACGCGCTCGCCGTCTACGTCGGGCTCGCCGCGTCCTCGTGCCTCCTCGTCACGAAGGACGAGCCGGTCCACGCGCGCGTGTGCGACGGGACGGAGAGCTGGATCCACGCCGTCCTGTTCGTGCTGCACCCCGTCGTCTTCGTCGCCTTCGGAGTGGTGTGGCGCTCCGGAGGAGGCGCGTGGATCCTCCGCGCGCAGCTCGCTTTGACCCTGGCGTTCGCCGCCTATCAATTCATCTACTGGAGCGTCCATTGGAAACGAAGATCCGCGCGGCCGGCGGCGTGAACAACGCCGTCTACGAGGAGCTCGGAGGCCGCTGGTACGACGCGGACGACGATCCCGTGGCGCTCCTTCGGGCCGAGTCGCGCCTGCGAAACCCGTGGGTCCTGAGCGAGATCTCTCGGGCGCTCGGCCCTCCGCCTTCGCGGGTGCTCGACGTGGGGTGCGGCGCGGGCTTCCTCTCCAACGCTCTCGCCGCGGCCGGGCACCGCGTGACGGGCCTGGACGCGGCGGCCGGCGCCCTCGAGATCGCGCGGCAGCGCGACGAGACGAGCAGCGTGCGCTACGACCGCGGCGACGCGCGCGCGCTCCCCTACGAGGACGGCGCGTTCGACGTCGTCTGCGCGATGGACTTCCTCGAGCACGTCGAGGAGCCGGCCCGCGTCGTCGGCGAGATCGGGCGGGTGCTCGCGCCGGGCGGGCTCTTCTTCTTCCACACGTTCAACCGCAACTGGCTCGCGTGGCTCGTCGTCATCAAGGGCGTCGAGTGGTTCGTGCGAAACACGCCGGACGATCTCCACGTGCTCCGCCTCTTCTTGAAGCCGGCGGAGGTCGCGGCGATGTGCGCGGCTCACGGCATGGACGTCGTCCGGACGCGCGGGTCTCGCCCGGAGGTGGGCGCCGCGCTGGCGAAGATGCTCGCGACCCGCGCGGTCCCGCGCGACCTCCGCTTCACGTTCACCCGCTCGACGCTCATCGCGTTCACCGGCTTCGCCCGCAAGCGGGCCGGCGCGGGCCCTCGATGAGCCGGGCGCGCGACCCCCGCCCCCGCGACCCGACGGCTCGCGACCTCCGCGTCTTCGACCGACGATGATCAGGTCGCCGCGGGCTTGCCCTGGGACGCGGCGTAGGCGCGCATCGTGTCGAGGACCTCGAGCGGGAGCGCGAGGATGACGGTGTTCGACGCGCTCGGGCCGAGGCCGTCGATGGTCTGGAGCGTGCGGAGCTGCATCGCGCCGGGGCTCGCGGCCATCGTCGACGCGGCCTCCGCGAGCGCGGCGGCGGCCTGGCGATCGCCGTCGGCCTTGATGATGGTGGCGCGCTTCTCGCGCTCGCTCGACGCCTGACGGCTCATCATCTTCTTCAGCTCCTCGGGGACGGCGATGTCCTCGAGCTTGATCGCCTCGACGTACAGCCCCCACGATTTGCTCTGCGCGGCGATGTTCGAGGTGATCTCCGACTCGAGCCGCACCTGGTGGGACAGGAGCTCGTCGAGCGAGAGCTGCCCGGCGACGTCGCGGAGCGTGGCCTGGGCGAGCCGCCAGATCGCGGCTCGGTAGTCTTGCACCTTGAGCGCGGCCGCCTCCGGATCGACCACCTTGAAGAAGATGACGCCGTTGACCACCACCGGCACGTTGTCCTGGGTGATCGCCTGTTGCTGCGCGATCGCCACCGTCTGGACGCGCATCTCGATGAACATCGGGGTGTCGATGACCGGGATGAGGAGGCGGAGCCCCGGCTCGGCGATCGCCTGGAATTTACCGAGGCGGAGGACGATCATCCGCTCCCACTGGGCGACGACCTTGACGCTCGCGGCGAGGAAGGCGCCGATCGCGGCGCCCGCCACGACCGGCGCGACGAACGCCTCCGGGCTCGGCGCTCGGCCCGCTTGCATCAACCAGCCGACGACGACTCCGACGACGATCGAAATGAAAAAGAGGAGCGTGGATACAGCAGCGGATGGGCGCATGACGCCATCTTACGAGGGTTCACCGCGCGCGGCGGTGTTGGCCCTTCGTTCGGCGCTCGCCCCATCGCGTCGCCTTCGTGCCAAAGAGCGCCACGGCGTACGGCGGATGTCGTCCTCGTCGCCGCCGAAACGCGCCGCGCGCTCGCGAAATCGCCGGTGCACGCAGAGGGCACACCCGTTGCGATGCCGGCGCCATGCCCCTCCTCCGCCTCCGCTCACCTCTTCACCGTCTTCGTCTCCCGCGGCTCGCCCGCGCCGCCGCGCTCGCCCTGGCGTGCGCGCTCCCGGCGTGCAGCGGCGCTTCGCCCGCTCCGGAGTCCACCGAACGGGCGCGCTCTCCCCTCGACACCACCGCGACGTGCACGGTCGATCCGGAGCGCGAGCTCCTCGTGCTCGACCTCTCCGTCGTCGAAGATCCGGCGCGCTCGGCGTATCCCGGCGTATGGAGCTTCGGTCACCTCGTCGAGAACCTGCTCGGCGGCGCCGATCGCGACGCGTTCATCCGCCATTGGTTCTCGCATTGGGACACCGACCAGGTCGTCGACGGGTTCACCGTGCCGGCGAAGCCGTCGATGCACGACGACATCCTGGAGCCGTGGATCACGAAGAGCGGCGGTGCGGTCCTCGACATGCGCGCCGCGCCGTTTCGGCTCCTCGGCATCGCGAATCGCCTCGACCTCGCGCAGCCCTGCGTCGGCGGGCAGATCGCCAAGCCGGGCGAGGCGCGCTTCCTCTTCGGGTTCATCAACGTGCTAGGCGATCCGAAGCTCGGCACCGAGACGCGTATGGGCACGATGATCATGGAGTACGAGCTCGCCGCCGCGGGCTGCGATCAGGTGAAGAAGTGGGGGAACGCGTGGCACGCGCTCGGGTCGATCCCGCTCGGGACGCCGGCGTACAACGCGGCGCTCGAGCAGGTGACCGAGTCGTTCGCGCGCCCGAACGCCGATCCGAGCCGCCCCAACGGGAGCGCGCTCCTGCGCCTCCGAACGAACGAGTTCATGGCCGAGGGGCCGTGGCAGTGGAGGCAATTCGAGCTATCGGCGGCGGGGCAGCTCGAACAAGTGACGGTCACCGACACGCCGTCCACGCTCTCGAACCAGGGCGCGCTCCTCGCCGATTACGTCAATACGAACGAGCTTTCGATCCTCGCCGGTACGAACGCCGTCCCCACGACGTGGCGCGGTGAGCCGTTCCTCGGCGGATCGGCGGACGGCGACCCCGTCTCGCTCTTCTTCGACGCGCCGGGAATTCGAAATAACGAGGCGCGCCACCTCTTCTCGATGAACACCTGTCCCGGCTGTCACACCACCGAGACGCCGACGAGCTTCTTCCAGGTCGGCCCGCGCAACCTCGGCCACCGCTCGGCGATATCCGCCTTCCTCACCGGCGGCACGAGCACCGATCCGGTCGACGGGAAGACCGTCCGCTCCTTCGCCGAGCTCGACAAGCGCAAAAAGAACCTATGTAAGGTCGTCACCACGGCCTGCACCCCGTGACGTAGGCGCGCAGCGCCCGGTGCCGCGCTCCCCTCAGCTCAGTGGCCCCCGTCCTTCAGCGCGCCGCCCAGGGCGAGGAGGGTCTTCTTCGCGTCGCCGAGCACCATCATCGTGTTGCCCAGGAAGAAGAGCTCGTTCTCCACGCCGGAGAAGCCGGGGTTCATGCTCCGCTTGAGGACGATGATCGAGCGCGAGAGCTCGACGTGGAAGACGGGCATCCCGTAGATCGGGCTCGTCTTGTCCTTCTTCGCGGCGGGGTTCACGACGTCGTTGGCGCCGACCACCAGCACCGCGTCGGTGCGGACGAAGTCGTCGTTGATGTCGTCGAGGTCGAAGAGCTCGTCGTAGGGGACGTTGGCCTCGGCGAGGAGCACGTTCATGTGGCCGGGCATGCGGCCGGCGACGGGGTGGATGGCGTACTTCACCTCGACGCCGCGCTTCTGGAGCGCCGCGGCGAGGTCGCGCACGGCGTGCTGCGCCTGCGAGACGGCCATGCCGTAGCCGGGGACGACGATGACGCTCTGGGCGGCGCGCAGGACGTCGGCCGCGTCCTCGACCGTCGCCTCGTTGTACGACGCGGCGGCGCCGGACGGCGCCTGGGCGCCCGGCTCGATCGCCGTGCCGAACGCGCCGAAGACGACGTTCGAGAACGAGCGGTTCATCGCCTTGCTCATGAGGAGCGAGAGCAAGAGGCCCGACGATCCGTCGAGCGCGCCGCAGATGATGAGGATGTTGCTGCCGATGGCGAAGCCGGTCGCGGACGCGGCGAGGCCGGCGTACGAGTTCAGGAGCGAGATGACGACCGGCATGTCGGCGCCGCCGATCGGCAGGACCGCGAGGATGCCGAGCGCGAAGCCGATGACGCCCATGGCGGCGAACATCATGTCGTTCGCGCCGAACACCACCTGATAGACGAGGAGCGCCAGCGCGCCGAAGAACGCGCCGACGTTCGTGAAGTTCTGCCCCTTGTAGGTGATCGGCGCGCCGCTGATGAGGCCTTGCAGCTTGCCGAACGCCATGATGCTGCCGGTGAACGTCAAGAAGCCGAGGAACACCTCGAAGCCGAGCGCGCCCATCGACAGGCGCGAGACGTGGCCCGCGTGGCGGTAGTACTCGGAGACGCCGACGAGCGCGGTGGCGAGGCCGCCGAACGAGTGCGAGAGCGCGATCCGCTCCGGCATCTTCGTCATCGGGATGCGGAGCGAGATCGCGGTGCCGATCGCCGAGCCTATGATCAGCCCGACGATGATCCACGTGTACGAGACGATCTCCCAGTGGAGGAGCGTCGCGACGACGGCGATGAACATCCCGATCTCGCCGAGCAGGATCCCCCGCCGCGCCGACTCGGGCGACGACAGCCCGCGCAGGCACAGGATGAAGAGGATCGACGAGGCGAGGTACGCCAGGTTGAGGAGGTTCGCGCTCACGACGCCCCCTTCGCCGGGCCGCGCTTCTCGGGCTCGCGCTTCTTGAACATGCGGAGCATGCGGTCCGTGATCATGAACCCGCCCACCACGTTGATCGTCGCGGCGGCGACCGCCACGCAGCCGAGGACGCTGCTCACCAGGCTGTGCTCGGAGCCGGCCGCGACCAGCGAGCCGACCAGCGATATCCCCGATATCGCGTTGGTGCCCGACATGAGCGGCGTGTGCAGGAGCGCCGGCACGCGCGAGATCACCTGGTAACCGACGAAGGTCGCCAGGGCGAAGATGTAGAGGCCGAAGACCAGCTCTGTCGACATCAGAGGAGCTCCTTCACCTTGGCGTGGACGACCTCGCCGCCGTGGGTGATGACGGCGCCCTTGGTGATCTCCTCGGTGAGATCGATCTTGAGCGCGCCGTCGTGGGACACGTGGAAGAGCAGCTTCTCCATGTTGCGGGAGTACATCTGGCTCGCGTGCATCGCGACCTGGCTCGGCAGGTCGAGCTCGCCCATGATCGTGACGCCGTGCTTCACGGCGATGACGCCGGGCTCGGTGAGCTCGCAGTTGCCCTCTTGCTCGGCGGCGAGGTCGATGACGACGGAGCCCGGCTTCATCGCCTTCACCATCGCCTCGGTGACCAGCACCGGGGCGCGCTTGCCCGGGATGAGCGCGGTGGTGATGACGACGTCGGACTTGGCGACGTGCCTGGCGAGCACCTCGGCCTGCTTCTTCTTCGCCTCGTCGGAGACCTCTCTGGCGTAGCCGCCCGCGGTCTGCGCGTCCTCGCCGGTGTCGACGTCGACGAACTTCGCGCCGAGGCTCTCGATCTGCTCCTTCACCACCTTGCGCACGTCGTACCCCTCGACCACCGCGCCGAGGCGGCGCGCGGTGCCGATCGCCTGGAGGCCCGCGACGCCCGCGCCGAGGACGAGCACCTTGGCCGGCGCGATCGTCCCCGCGGCGGTGATGAGCATCGGGAAGAAGCGCGGGAGCCGCGTCGCCGCGGCGATGACGGCGTAGTAGCCGGCGCACGTCGCCTGCGAGCTCAGGACGTCCATCATCTGCGCGACGGTGGTGCGCGGGATGCTGTCGACGGCGATCGCCGTGATCTTCCGCGCGGCGAGCGCGCGCACGAGGTCGTGGCGCACGAGCGGGTAGATCGGCGCGATCAGCGCCGAGCCTTCGCGCAGCCGCGCGACGTCGTCGATCGACGGGACGCGGAGACGGACGACGACGTCGGCGTCCTGGAAGAGGGCGTCGGCCGTCGCCTCGACGGTCGCCCCGAGGCCGCGGTAATCGTCGTCGGCGTACTGGCTCCGCGCGCCCGCGCCGGCCTCGACGGCCAGCGAGACCTTCTTCGCCGCGAGCCGCTTCACCGACTCGGGGACGATCGCGACGCGCTTCTCTCCGGCGTGGGTCTCGGCAGGGATCGCGACTTTCATTACGCGTCGCAGCATAGTTCAACCAGCGACTATCGCAATTACGGAACCCCCAATCGCGCGCGCGGAGGCCGCGGCGCGAACCGAGCGATTGCGCCGCCGCCGCCGTCGGCTATTTTTGCGCCGGCGACCGTGAGCGGCTTCCTCGAGCATTTCCGTGAGCATGGGTACGCCCGGCTCGGCGTCACCGTCGACGAGCCGACGCTCGCCGCGCTGCGCGCGCGCGCCGACGACGTCATGCTCGGGCGCGTCGCGTACCCGGGCCTCTTCTTCCAGATCGACACCGAGACGGGCCGCTACGACGAGCTCACCTACGGCAAGGGGTACCAGGGGCCGAGCCGGAACTACCGCAAGATCGAGAAGCTCGAGGCCGACCCGCTGTTTTGCGCGCTCCTCGAGAGCCCGGCCATCGAGCGCGTGGTGCGCGCGCTGATCGACGGCGACGTCGTCATCTACCGCGCGCTCCTCATGTCGAAGGCCGCGCGCGGCGGGACGCACCTGCCGTGGCACCAGGACGGCGGCCGCTTCTGGGGGCTCGATCGCGATCCGTTCGTGCAGGTGTGGACGGCGCTCGACGACGCGCCGATCGACGCGGGCTGCGTCGAGGTGCTGCCCGGGAGCCACCGCGCGGGGCTCGCGACGCCGCTCGGCGGCGTGGTGCCGGCCGACCTCGTCGCGCGGCGCGACCCGGAGCGCGACGCGGTGCCGCTGCCGGCGAAGGCCGGCGAGTCGATCCTGATCCACAACCACGCGTGGCACCGCTCGGGCGTGAACCGCACCGGCCGCCCGCGCCGCGCGTTCACCGCTTGCTACATGACCGCCGAGACGCGCTGCCTCCGCACGAAGAAGGCGCCGCGCGCGTTCTTCCCCGTGTTCCGGGAGGGCCAGGGGACGCGCCGCTGAAGTCGCGCCGCGCGCGCCGGAGGCGTCGTGCTATTTTCTTAGCATCATTTGATTGCTAAATTTTTAGCACCAGCCTACGAGTACGACCTCATGAACAAGCCGCTCACGCGCCGAGAGCGCGAGATCATGGACATCCTCTACCGGCTCGGTCGCGCCACCGCGCACGACGTGCTCGAGAACCTGGCCGATCCGCCGAGCTACTCGGCGGTGCGCGCCCTGCTCCGCCTGCTCGAGGAGCGATCGCACGTGAAGCACGTGCAGGACGGGGCGCGCTACGTCTACCTGCCCGCGGTGGCGCGGGGCGACGCGCGCAAGCGCGCGCTCGCGCACGTGGTGTCGACGTTCTTCGGGGGCTCGGTCGAGCAGGCGGTGATGACGCTCGTGGAGTCGTCGAAGGCGAAGCTCTCCGCCGAGGAGCTCGATCGGCTGGCGCTGGTGGTCGAGCGCGCCAAGAGAGAGGGGCGCTGAGGTGAGCCTCTCCATCGCCCTCGGGTACGCCGCGCGCGCCGCGGTCCTCCTCCTCGTCGCGCTCGCCGCGATGCCGCTCCTACGCCGCGCGCCGGCGCGGGTCCGGAGCCACGTCCTCGCCGTCGCGCTCGGCGCGTCGATCGCGCTGCCGCTCGCGTCGTTCGCCGCGTCGCGCGCCCTCCCCGGCCGCGCGATGCCGCGGCTCCTGGTCCTCCCCGTGGTCGATCCGCTGGCGGAGGGCCCGGTCGCGGACCCCGAGGTCGCGCCGGTGACGAGCGAGCGAGAGAGCGCCGCGAGGTCCGCGCCGCGCCCCGGCTCGGCGGCCCCGGCGGGCGTCACGTGGCGCGGCGCCGCGGCCCTTGCGTGGGCGCTCGTCGCGCTCGTCGCGCTGGTCCGGGTCGCGGCGAGCGCGGCGCGCGTCCGCCGCCTCGTCCGGCGCGGCGAGCCGCTCTCCGCGGCGTGGACCGAGACGCTGGCCGAGGCGGGGCGGGAGCTCGGCGTCCGCGCCGGCGGGATCGTCACGAGCGAGGTGCCCGCGCCCGCGGTGGCCGGGGTCCTGCGGCCGACGCTCCTCCTGCCGCCCGCGGCGCTCGCGTGGACGGCGGCGCGCAGGCGCGTCGTCGCGCTCCACGAGCTGTCGCACGTCGCGCACGGGGACGCGCTCGCGCGGCTCGTCGCGCAGATCGCGTGCGCGCTCTACTGGTTCGTCCCGCCGTCGTGGTGGGCGGCGCGGCGCCTCCGCGCCGAGTCGGAGCGCGCGGCCGACGAGCGCGTGGTGCACGCCGGCGTCCGCGCGACGGCGTACGCGGAGCACCTCCTCGCGATCGCGCGCGGCGCGCTCGACGGCGAGCGCGGGCCGTCCGCGGCGGCCGCGATCGGGATGGCGGCGCGCCCGTCCGAGCTCGCGCGGCGGATCGCCTCGCTCGTGTCGCGCGACGCCGCGCCCCCGAGGATGACCCGGCGCCGCGCCGCGGCGGCGTGGATCGCCACGACGTCGGCGGCGCTCCTCGTCGCGTGCGCGGCGTGCGCGAGCGGGGACGCCGCGCCGGCCGCGGCCGCGAAGGGCGCCGACTCCGCCAAGGGGCAGGCCGCGCGGGCGGAGGCGTTGCGAGCGGCGCCGGGCGGCGCGGCGGGCGCGACGACGATCGACGCGCGCCTCCAGGCGATCGCCGACGACGAGGCGGCGCGCGTCCGCGACGCGTGGCGCGCGAGCGACGTCGCCGTCGTGATCCTCGATCCCTCGTCCGGCGCGGTCCTCGCGATGACGGGCAGCGCGGCGACGCGCGCCGTCGTCCCCGGGTCCACGATGAAGGTGCTCACCGTCGCCGCGGCGATCGACTCCGGCGCGATCCGGCCGGACCAGCGCTTCGCGTGCGACGACGGCGCGCGGTCGTACGGCGCGAAGACGCTGCGCGACGCGACGCCGCACGGCGCGCTCGACGCGACCGGGATCCTCGCCGTCTCCTCCAACGTCGGCGCGTCGCGGATCTACGACGCGCTCGGCGGCCCGCGGCTCGTCGCGGCCTGGAAGGCGGTCCACCTCGGCGAGGCGCCGACGGCGATCGACGGCGCGGCGAGCGGCGCGGTGCCGGCTTCGCTCGATGACGCGCTCCGCGGCGCGCACGCCGCCATCGGCTTCGCGGTCACGGCGAGCCCGCTCCAGCTCGCGGCGGCGTTCGGCGCGGTGGTCGACGGCGGCGTCTACCGCGCGCCCTACGTCCGCGCGCCGCGGGACGGCGCCGGCGCGAAGGGCGAGCGCGCGTTCCAGGAGGCGACGTCACGCACGATGAGGTCGATCCTCGCCGCCGCGATCGAGAGCGACGACTCGACGGGCAAGGGGGCGCGCGTCCCCGGCGTCCGCGTCGCGGGGAAGACCGGCACGAGCAACGCGACCTCCGGCGACGATCCGCCGTACTTCGCGAGCTTCGTCGGCGCCGCGCCGGCCGACGCTCCGAAGCTCGTCGTCTACGTCGGCGTCGACGGCCCGACGCGCGACGGCAAGCCCGGCACCGGCGGCGAGGTCGCCGCGCCCGCGTTCGCGCGCATCGCGACCCGCGCCCTCGCGAACTGACGCGCGCTCGGCCGGCGCGGTCCTCGGTGAGCTACGGCTCCTCGACGGACCGCGCCCGCGTTCCCCGCGACGCCTACTGCGCGCCGGAGTCGGAGCCCGCGGCGCCCGCCTCCGCGCCCGAGCCGCGCGATCGCGACCCGCGGCCCGGCGCAGGCTTGGCGCCGGGGCCGGCCGGCGCGGCCGGCGCGGCGCTCGCGGACGCGGTGGCCGACGGGGCGGACGACGGCAGCTCGAGCATCGGCTCGGCGCTGGGGGGCGGCGCGGTCTCGGGCGGAGCGATCGGGGGCTCGACGACCGGCGCGGGCGGCGACGGGGCGGGGGCGGGCGGCAGCGACGCCTGGCTCGACCTCCACATGTAGACGAGGCTGGCGCCGCCGACGACGAGACCGAGCGCGATCCCCAGAGTGAACCACCCGCGGCCGCGGCGGCGCACCGGCTCCTCCGCGACCGCCACCGCCATCAGCGGCTTCGGCGGCGGGGCGGGCGTCGCGCGGGACGCCACAGCGAGCGGCGCGCCCGTGGTCAAGAGGCGCGCGTCGCCGGTGGGCGTCGCCGACGACGAGACGGCGCCGCGCGGCACCCGCTCGCCGAGCGCGTCGTACCGCGACGCCGACAGCGGGCCGCCGTACTTCGAGTCGGACGAGGGCGGCACCGACGGCGACGCGATCGGCGGGCGCGCGTCGGGCGGATAGACCGGCCTCGCCTCGACGACGATCCGCGCCGCCCCGGTGGGCGCGCTCCACGGGTTCGAGAAGTCGGGCGACGAGGTGGCGCGCTCCTGCCCCTCGACGGCGACCTCGCTCCCCGGCGTCTTCGCCTCTTCGAGCAGGTGCGCGAGGCGCAGCGCCTGCTGCATCGTCTTCGCGTTGGGCCAGCGCGCGTTCATGTCGAACGCGACGGCGCGATCGACGATCTTCGCGACGTCCGGCGGGACGTGCGGCGCGACCGACGTGATCGGCGCGAGCGGCTCGGTCATCGCGAGGAGGAGCTCCTCGTTGCTCGTCTCGGCGCGCCGCGGGCGGACGCCGCTGATGAGCGCCCACAGCGTCGCGCCGACGGCCCACAGGTCGGTGCGCACGTCGACGTCGTTCCAGCGGCCGCGCGCCTGCTCGGGCGGCATGAACGCGGGCGTGCCGAGCGGCATCCCCATCTGCGTCGCCTGATGGAGCTGCGACACCTCGTGGAGGCGCGCGATCCCGAAGTCGAGCACCTTGAGCTGCTTCTCGCGCGTGATGAAGATGTTCGCCGGCTTGATGTCGCGGTGGATGACCCCCGCCTCGTGCGCCGCGGCGATGACGTCGAGGAGCTCCTCGGTGACCTTCAGCGCCTCGCGGACGGGGAACGCGCTGCGCTTCCGGAGGCGCCGCTCGAGCGTGTACCCCTCGAGGAGCTCCATGATCAGAAAGACGATGCCGTCTTCGGTCTTGTCGTCGTCCTGGATCTGAACCACGCCGGAGTGGCTGATCTTGTTCGCGACGTACCCCTCGCGGAGGAACCGGGTGACGAACTCCGTCTGCGCGGAGAGCTCGGGGTGGAGCAGCTTGATGGCCGCTCGCTTCCCGTTCCGATGTGTCGCCGCATACACGGAGGCGCTACCCCCGACCCCGAGGAGGGTATCGAGGCGCCACTTCTCGCGAAGCACGCTACCGATGCGAGCTTTCGCGCGTTCAACGAGCGCCGGTGCAGCCATTCGAGCGTTGCGGACTGACGCTACCATTGCGCCGCCCCCTTCGCGAGCCCGCGTCAGCCGTTCGGACCAAATTTAATCGGCGCCATCGGGCGAAAAAAGCGTCACAAAGCGCCTCAGGCGGCCTCGGCGACCCTGCCGGCTTCCCCCTCCCGGCGCCCCCGCCCCGGGTACCGCGGGGGAGGCTCACACCTTCTCGGCGCCGGTCGCTCCGAGGAGCCCAGCCGGGCGGACGAGGAGCACCCCGATGAGGACCAAAAAAACGAGGACGTCGACCCCGCCCGAGTAGTCCGTCAGCTTCACGAGCTCGCCGAGGACCCCCAGGAGGAGACCGCCGAGCATCGCTCCGGGGATGCTCCCGATGCCGCCGAGCACAGCCGCTACGAAGGCGCGCGTCCCGATGACCACGCCCATCATCGGGTACACCTGCGACTGGTCGAAGCAGAAGAGCACCGCGCCGAGCGCCGCGAGCGCCGAGCCGAGCGCGAACGTCTTCGCGATCACGCGCGAGGTGGGGATCCCCATGAGGCGCGCCGCCTGCTCGTTCTCCGCGACCGCCCGCATCGCCATCCCGAACCACGTCCGCTTCACGACCAGCTCGAGGCCGATCATCACGGCGAGCGCCGTGACGACGATGAGCGGCCGCGTGCGCTCGAAGAGGCGCGGGTACGGGCGAAACCGCGGCGAGAAGAGGAGCTGGGCGAGGTTCTGGAGGAGCACCGACGTGCCGATCGCCGTGACCAGCGGCGCGACGCGCGCGAGCGGGCCGAGCGCGCGACCGCGGAGCGGCCGGTACGCGACGCGCTCCACGACGACGCCGAGCGCCGCGGCCGCGAGCATCGCGATCGCCGCCGCGACCAGCGCCGCGATCCACGGGCTCACCGAGGTGGACCCGGCGATGGCCGCCAGGGCGAAGAGCCCCGCGTACCCGCCCATCATGAAGATCTCGCCGTGCGCAAAGTTGATGAGCCGGAGGACGCCGTACACCATCGTGTACCCGAGCGCGACGAGCGCGATCATCGCCCCCTGCGCGAGCCCGGTCATGAGCGCGTCGACGATCCGCACGGCCCACTGTCGCACCATCCCGCGCCCCGCGCGAGCTTCGCCCGCGTCGCTTCGCTCCCCTCTCCCGCGACGACGACGACGGCTCGCCGCGCGATGGCCGTCCGGCGGAGCGGACGCGGCGCCTCCTCAATCGGCGAGGAGCTGGGTCGAGTAGGCGAACCTCTTGCTCCGGATCTGGACGATGACGATCGGCTTGTTCGCGTTGTGGTGCGCGTCGATCGTGAGCGTGCCGGTCGCGCCGAGGAAGTCGTGCGTGCCGGCGATCGCGTCCTTCACCGCGGCGGGCGTGAGCTCGGTCGCGCGGCCGATCGCGTCGAAGAGGAGCTTCGCGGCGTCGTACCCCTGCGCGCTCATGCTCCCCGGCTCCCGCCCGTAGCGGGCGCGGAACGCGGCGAGGAACGCCCGGCTGTTCTCCCACGGGACGTCGGGCGCGTAGTGATCGGTGATGAACGCCCCCTCGAGCTCGGCGCCCGCGCCGTCGAGGAGGTCCTGCGAGTCCCACGCGTCGCCGCCGACGAAGAGCGATCCGGAGAGGCCGATCGCCTTGGCCTGCCGCGCGATCTGGACGACGTCGTTGTAGTAGACGGGGACGAAGACCGCCGGCGGCGACGCGGCGCGGATGTCCTCCAGATACGTCGTGAAGTTCGTCTCGCCCTTCTGGTACGCCTTGTCGGCGACGATCTGCCCGCCCATGCGGGTGAAGGCGGCGCGGAAGCTCTCGGCCAGGCCGCGCGAGTAGCTCTCCTGCGGGACCCACAGGATCGCGGCGCGATCGACGCGCCGGATGTCGTGGACGAAGCGCGCCGCGACCGCGCCCTGCTGGGCGTCGGTGAAGCACGTCCGGAAGACGTACTCGCGCCCGACGGTGACGTCGACCGCCGTGGACGACGGCGTCACCATCGGCACGTGCCGCTGGTTCGCGATGATGCCGCCGACGATCGACCGGCTCGACGACACCTCGCCGAGGAGCGCCGTCACGCCGTCGCGATCGATGAGCTGCCGCACCTTGTTCGATGCCTCGCCGGGGCGCGACTGGTCGTCCTCGACGAGGATGCGCACCGGCTTGCCGCGCACGCCGCCCCTCGCGTTCGCCTCGATCGCGGCGAGCTCGATCCCGTCGCGCGTGTCGGTGCCGAAGGTCGAGTCCGCGCCGGACAGCGACAGGTACGCGCCGATCCGGATCTCGTCGCCGCGCGCCCGGCACGAGGGCACGAGCGCGAGCGCGACGACCGCCGCGATGCGTGGGAAAAGCGCGCGCGTCCGCATTTCCGCCTACACTACACCGACCCGCTACGGCCGTTGTCCGTCACCCCGCGTGGGCGAAGTACGCTCGCTCCCGCGACAGCTTTCCGCGGTTGACCAGCGTCGACTGGACCAACCACTCCGAGACGTGAAACTGCTCCGCCGCGGCCGCGACCCCCTCGTCGTCGATCCCGTTCTCGTCGGTGAAGGCGTCGAGGGCAGCCCACGGGCAGAGGAGCTCCTGCGCGAAGGAGCGCTCGAATTTCTGAAGGGCCGTCCCCGCGCTCGTCACGGGGAGGAGGCGCTGGTCCGAAGGCGACGCCAGCGCGCATCCGATCAGGCGAGCGAGGTAGAAGCGCTGGTTCTCGGGCCGGCGGCTCGGCACGAGGATCGCTGTGCGACCGTTCGCGACGCCATCTTGGAAGCCACCGCTCAAGGCGCGCGGTCCCTTCCATGCACCGGAGAGAGGGAGGCCCACCGACAGCAGCTCCTCGAGGGTCCGGTCTTCGAGGGGCCCGAGTCCGAGACCTCGCTCGGCGCGCAGCTTCGATGCGGCCTTGGCTCCTCGCTCCCACGGAAGCATGCGGCTCGGCCCAGGGCTGTCCATGGCGGTCGCCCACCGCAGGTC
>Ga0105247_10001316_pt1 | contig 18145 bp, 15 predicted proteins | sample KBSS24metaG_FD_81519 | JGI IMG/M metagenome (GOLD analysis project Ga0105247, IMG submission 81519) | Switchgrass rhizosphere microbial communities from Kellogg Biological Station, Michigan, USA - KBS S2-4 metaG | ecosystem: Host-associated > Plants > Roots > Rhizosphere > Soil | place...
ACGATCTCGTTCGGGGCGGGCGCGAGCTCGTCGATGATCCGCCCCTCGAGCGCCCCTCGCGTCACGAGGATCCCGGAGAGCTTGTGGTCGAGCGAGCGGTCGCGGCCGTCGAGCGTCAGCGCTTCGATGGTGGTGTGGAGGACCTCGACGCCGGCCGCGCGCGCCGCGCGCGCGAGCCGGACCTGATTGGGCACGACGAGCTCCCGCAAGCGGCGATAGTAGGGGTGCTCCGGCCCCGCGTCGGGGTGCTGCGGGTCGAGCCCCGGCTCGATCCACACGCGCTGCATGTCGACCAGCAGAAGAGCGGTCGCCCCGCGTTCGTAGGGCGCGTCGCGCCGTGTCGGTGCGCCTCCCGCGCCGGCACGGTCCTGCACCGGAGCCCCCACGTCCCCCGCGGTCGATCTCATGACACGTTTCTACGACATCGACGGGTCCGTCGTCGCCATACGTCATCGGTCCGGCGTGGCGCTCTTCGCCAGCTCGAGCAGCCGCGCCTCCTCGTCGGCGGAGAGGGGCGGCTCCTCGAGCGCGCGGGCCAGCGCGAGGACCTCGCCCGGCGTCCGCAGCTTCGCCAGGATGCCGTCGACCTCGGGCCGCGCGAGCGCGAATCGATAATAGTCCTGGATCCTCGGGATGAAGGCCGCCGCGCTCGCGATCGCGTCCTCCGCGCCGAACGTCGTCTTGAACGCGAAGACGCGCGCCTCCTCGAACGCGGCGCGCTCCGCGAGCACGTCGCGCCGCGCCCCGTCGTGCCGCGGGTTGTAGCGGACGAACCCCACGTCGACGCGCCGCTCGCGGAGCGCCGACGCGGCGCAGGCGCGGTCGTGGAACGTCGCGCCCACCGCCGGCGCGTCGATCGCGCTCGCGTACTCGCGGAACGCGTCGAGGTGCGGCGCGTCGCGCGCGTACAGGCCGCCCGCGACGAGGACGTCCACGCGTCGATCGAGCTCCGGGAGATCGGCGAACAGGTCCGCGACCGCGGCGAGCGGGAAGTTCAGGCTGTACGCGGCGACGGCGACGACGACCTCGTCGCGGAGCGAGCGGCGCCTCGACAGCAGCTTGCGCAGGCTCCGGCGCTGGAGGTCGTACGCGCGCCAGTGCAGGTCGGCCGTGACGAAGAAGAAGTTGACCCCGGCGTCGAACGCCGCGCACGCCGTGTCGTCCGACGACGGGCGAGGTCCCTCCTCCGGGACGCGCCCGAGGCAGACGGGGCTGACGCGGAGCCCGCCGCGGACCAGCAGCCGATCGGTGAGGCGAACGTGCCTGGGCGGTCCTCGCACGATCGCGATGAGACCAGCCCCGTCGAATTCCGCGAAGCAGAAAAGCGAAGCCCGTACGACGCGCGCCGATCCGCGGGGCGCCCGCCGCGCCGCGCCGCGGGGCGCGATTGGGCAGGCGACGGACGGGAGAGACGCGACGTCGAAACGGCACGTCCGATATCGCGGACTCGCGAAGGGTGAAATCGCGGACGGAGATGGAAGGCGATACCTCGTTGCGCGCGGTGTCGCTGCGTGCCAGTTTTTGGCCCGTAGCATCCACGACTCGTCCATGGAGACAGGACAATGGAAACGAAAAAGATCGACGTCCCGAAGCTTCAACTGAGCAAACAGACGGTCAAAGCGCTTACCACCGGTCAAGCCACGAACGCCGACGCGCACACGGTTACGTTTCCGTTCTGCTGTCGGACGGCATAAGTCTCCGAGCGGCGGGCACGAACAGCGCTTCGTGCTCGCCGCTTCGCGCACGGCATGGCCTGGAGACCGCTCCTCGAAGGCTCGCTGGCGGCGCGCGCGCGCGCGGCGCTCGACGACGTCGCGCGCGAGCTCGAGTCGTACGAGCTCCCGCGCACGGCGCAGGGCGGCTCGCTCGCGCACGGGGCCGCCGGGCTCGCCGTCTTCTTCGGCGAGGTCGCGCGCGAGCGGGGCGATCCCGCGGCGAGCGCCGCGGCGGCGCGCCACATCGCGCTCGCGGCCGGCGCGGTGGCCGACACGGCGATGTCCGCGTCGCTGTTCGAGGGGTTCGTGGGGGTGGCGTGGGCGATCGAGCACCTCGACGGCGACCCGTCGGCGCTCGACGACGTCGACGCGGCGCTCTGCGCTTTTTTGGACAACCCGGAGCTCGACGCGTCGCACGAGCTCTACGGCGGCCTGGCCGGCGTCGGGCTGTACGGCCTGGCCCGGCTCCGGAGGGCCGCGCTCGGGCGACGCATCGTGGAGGCGGCGGTCCGCGCGCTGTCCGCTCGCGCGGAGCGAGGCGCGGACGGCGTCGGATGGGCGACGCGGGTCGGCGATCTGCCGGCCGGGGCGCTGCCCGAAGGGACGCGGGTCCATTACAATTTGGGAATGGCGCACGGCCTCCCCGGCGTGATCGCGTTCCTCGCCCATGCCCGCGCCGCCGGGCTCGACGAGGCGCTGCCGCTCCTCGACGGCGCCGTCCGGTGGCTCCTCGCGCGCCGCCTCGGCGACGACTCGCCGACGCGCTACGGTCCGTGGCACGAGCCCGGGCGGCCGCCGCGCGCCGCGCGAGCGGGCTGGTGCTACGGCGACGCCGCGATCGCGCGCTCTCTCCTCGTCGCCGCCGGCGCGGCGGCCGAGCCGACCTGGCGCGAAGAGGCGATGTCGGCCGCGCGACGGGCGGCGGCGCGCCCGCACGACGGGTGCGGCGTCGCCGACGCGGGGCTCTGCCACGGCGCCGCCGGGATCGCGCACATCATGAACCGACTTCATCAGGCCACCGGCGATCATGGCCTGGCCGCCTCGGCGCGCGCGTGGTTCGAGCGCGCGCTCGACGCGCGGGATCCGGCGCGCCCCGGCGTGGCGGGGTTCGCGTCGTGGGCGTCCGACGGCGTCGATCGGCCGTTCACGTGGCGCGCCGATCCGGGCTTCCTCGCGGGCGCGTCCGGGATCGCGCTGGCGCTCCTCGCCGCGACGAGCGCGCGCGAGCCGTCCTGGGACGCCCCCCTCCTGCTGCACGAGCTCCCATCCGGCGTCCGCGAGGGTCACGATCGATAGCCGGCGGCGCGGGGGGTGACCCTGAGGAGCGCCGCGCCGATCGCGAGATCGCGGCGCGCGGCGAGCGGGACCCCGCCGCGACCGACCTGTCACGCCGCCGAGCCGCACCTCGCGACACCCGACGGACCGAACGTGGTCGTAGGAGTACTGCACCGGAGGCGGCCGACGGAGCGCGAGGATCGTCGCGGCCGCGACCGCGTCGTCGCCCGACGAGTATTGTACGACGGCTCGAAGCGCGCGCCGTGGCCGGCGCGGAGGTGTACGCGCAGCTTGGCCACGGCCTCGCGCGCCGAGGTCACGGCGTCCAGCCGGAGCCGTACCAGTCGTTGCCCATCTGGGGTGGATTGGCGAGTACGTACGTGCCGTCGCGGTGCTGGAACTTGGGGCTCTTCACCCATACCCACCAGGTCCCGGGGTAGGCGCTCGACGGATCCGTCCATTGAATCTGGTGGGCCACTCCGGCCCACGCCACGGTGCCCTCGACGTAGGTGTAGCCGCTCGTTCCGAAGCAGTTCACGAGCGCTCCGGCCGCGTACGGGCCGTGGTCGCCCCACTCGCGGTACGAGGCGCCGCCGCTCACCGGATTTCCCTCCGGGTGCGCGGCGCTGAAATAGATCCGCTCGCCGGTCGCGTCGACCGTCCGCGTCCCGCGGCTCGACTCGAACCGGAACGGCCGGGACGTGCTCCGGCTGCCGCTGAATTTGACCTCGATGAGGAACGTCACGTCGCCGAGCCTGGTGCCGCCGTAGCCGTAGGTGCCTTGCCCTTCGAATATCGCCCAGTAATTGGCCTGGTAATACCAACAACCTATCGCCGAGCAGACGCCGGAGCGCGGGCTCATGGCGGCCGCCCGCCGCTGCGCCGCCGCCTCGTCGGCGCAGACCCAGGCGCCCCCGCGGGAGCCGATCGGCAGCGCGCACGGGTCCGGGTCCCCAGCGCTCGGAGCGGCGCCCGCCAGATAGTGCGGGCTGGTCGCGCGCGGTCCTGCCGACGGAGCTGCAGCCGGTGTATTCGAGCTGCACGCCGTGCCGCCGACGAGGGAGAGGAGGAGAAGCGTCGGGAAGTATATGCTGCGCATCATGGTGTATCTCGTCTCGTATTCAGCGCAGTGGCGCTGGGCGATTTGGGGAATATGATATCGTTAGACACGTATATTGGTGATGCAAGCGCGGCCGCCGGCGATGTGTAAGTCCGACTCCGCCGCCGATGACGCGCCCAGTGCCGCCGTGGATTCCGAAGCGCCTCGGGCGGAACAACCGAAGAGCGCGTCGTGGATGGGATATGGTGTCAGCCGTACGGCGCGACGTTCGTGGAGCTCCGGTGCCGCGGGCTCGTCGCTCGCGACCTGGCCGTGACTTCGGCGTTGCCGACGCCGCGGCGGGCCGCGGGGCGATCGCCGGACATGCGGCGAGGGCGGCGAGCTTCGTCACGAGGGCTCCGCGGCGGCGAGCGCGAAGCGCGCGGCCGAGCGAGACGGGAGACGAAGGTCGTGCGCGCCCGGATCGCCCCGGTGTAACGTCCCCGGCCGTGGACCTCCAAGCCTGTTTGCCCGCGGAGCTGCGTCACGCGACCATCACGAAGATCGCCGCCGGGATGTCGGGGGCGGGCGTTTACAAGGTGGAGGCCGACGGCGCCGCGTTCGTGCTGAAGGTCTCGGACGCGCCGATCGACGCGCCGCTCCGCGAGGCGGTGGCGCGAGCCGGGGTCGCGCCGCGCGTGGTCCACATCGATCCCGCGCGCAACGCCGTGGTGACCGAGCTGGTCGTCGATCGCTCGTTCCCCGCGGTCGCGGCGAGCCCGGAGACGCGCGCGCGGGCGATCGCCGAGGTCGGCGCGGTGCTGCGCCGGCTCCACGCCGTGCCGATCCCCGCCGGCGCGGTGCCCGCCGATCCGCGCGCGCTGCTCGGGCGGCTCTTGGCCTCGCTCGCGGACGCTCTGGTGCCGAGCTTCGTGCGCGACGCGGCGGCGCGCGCGCTCGCCGAGCCGGCGCCGCCGGCCGAGCGCGCGATCGTGCTGAGCCACAACGACGTCAACCCCTCGAACCTCGTGTGGGACGGCGAACGCGTGCTGCTGCTCGATTGGGACACGGCGGCGCCGAACGATCCGATGTACGACGTCGCCACGATCGCGGTGTTCCTGCGCCTCGACGACGCCGGGGCGTGCGCGCTGCTCGAAGCGTACGACGGCGCCGCGCCGCCGGCGCCGCCCGCGGCGTTCGTGTACTGGCGCCGGCTGGTCGCGGCGCTGTGCGGCTCGGCGTTCCTGCACGTCGCTCGCCAGATGGGTCACCCCGGCCGCGCCGACGCGACCCTCGCGTCCACGCTCGACCTCGCCGGCCTGTACGCGCAGATGCGCAGCGGCGCGGTGGCGATCGCGACCGCGGAGGGCCGGTGGCTGTTCGGGCTCGCGCTGATCAAGGCGAGCTTCGCGGCGTGAACGACGGCGACGAGCGCTCCGCGACGTCCCCTCGAGACGCGTCGAGGTGAGCGCATCGAGCCTCGTTCGTTCACGGCGAGGGCGCGCGGCGGCCGCGCCGGCACGCCGTGTCGCGCCCGAGGTCAGCGCGAGCCGATCGCCCTGAGCTGGATCGGGTGCAGCCTAAGCGCGATTGGGGCTTGCGGCGATCGCGCAGGTATTTATCAAAGTAGTAGGAGATGAATCATGAGCGCCGATAAACACGAGCATCGCACGGACGCTACGACGACGACCCAACCCAGCGTGATCGAGCCGGTCGCGGGCGGCGCTCGGGGGATGGAGAAGCACCCGTCGAGCTCGCAGCAGGCCACCGCGTCCAGGGGGCCGGAACCGGTGCCCTGGAGGGCGGCGCACGCCACCATGTCCGCCATCACGCTCTCGGAGCAGACGCAGAGCGCCGTCACGCGCTTCGAGGAGGCCATGAAGCGGCCGTCCGTGCGCGCGAGCATCGCCGGGGCGATGGTCCTCGGCGCGGCGGCGTTCCTCGGCCTGCTCGAGGCGACCCTCGCGGCGGGGTCGGCGTTCGTGGCCAACCGGCTCCTCAAGACGAGGAGAGCTTCGGACCGGTGACGCCGGCAGGTGACTCGCCGTCAGGGGCGAGCGGTGCGTGTCCGAGGAGTCGTCCTGCGGGGTGACCGAGGCCGTTCCCCGTGGCGCGAACCGATGAGGATGAAGGCCGGCGCACGTACGGTGACGGCCCCGAAGGCTCCGCGCCTGCCCCACGGACTACGGCAAATGGACCGGCGGCCTGACGCGCGCGAGCGCCTCGAGGTCGCGGGCGCACGGGTCCTTGTCGCGCGACTTCGGGTCGGCGCCGGCGTCCGCGGGTGGGCACGCCGCCTTCGCGATCGCGACGGCCTCGACCTCGGTCGCGCCCCAGACGCGGGCGCAGATCACGTGGCGCGCGACGGCGTCGGTCGAGGGGGCGCCGGCGTCGCGCGCGAGCGGCCTGGGGCGCGCGCGGCACGCGCGCTTGACGTAGCTCCTGGCGATCGCATCGTGGTCGGTGAAGCCGCCGTCGTCGAGCGCGTGCGCGACGAACAGCGGCGGGGCCAGCGCGGCGCCGGCGAGCGCGCCGTCGGCCGAGAGCTCTTTGGCGAGCCACGCGCCGAGCGGCGCGTCGTACGGCGTGCGCGTGACGATGTCGGGGCGGCCGTCGACGTCGACGTCGTCGAACGCGACGATCGCGGGCAGGCGTCGCTCGCCGTAGGGCTCGATCGCGCCGCGGTGGAACGTCCACACGCTGGCCGAGCTGAGCGCCGCGCCCGCGGTGCGCCGCGTGAGCGTGAGGACCGCCTCGCGCGCGCCGTCCCCGTCGACGTCGAGCGACGCGTCGAGCGCGATCTCGACGCCGGCCCCCTCGATCCCGAGATCGAGCGACGCGGGGCCGCCGTCGCGCGGCGCCTCGGGGTCCGACGCGAGCGCGTCGGCGAACGACGGCGACGCGACGGCCACGCCGCCGCGCTCGATCCGCGCGATCGCGAACGTCACGCGCACCGCGGGCCCCTTCGCGCACGAGGCCGACGTGAGCGCGAGCGACCACGCCGCGCCCGTGTCGTCCGCGTCGCACGCGTGCCAGGCGTGCTGCGCGGCGAGCGCGATCGTGGCGCAGCTCGCGTCGCCCTCCGCGACGCGCCGGAGCCGCTCGTCGTTCGCGCGCGTCACGACGGCGCACCGCGGATCGAGCTCGGCCTCGGTCAGCGGATCGAGCGGCTCGTTCGTCTCGCCCGCGTCGGCGGCGTCCCCTGCGTCCCCCGCGTCCCCCGCGTCGGCGCGCGGCCCCGAGGCGACGGCGAGCGTCGCCGCGTCGGCGTCGCCGGCCGCGTCGGCCGCCGCCACGGGGCGCTCGGCCACCGCCGTGTCGTCGTGCGCGCGCCGGCCCCCGTCGAAGATCTGGATCAGCGCCGCGAGCACCGCCGCCGAGGCGGCGACGGCGAGGATTTTGCGGGTGCTCGGGTGCTGTGCCATGGCCGGTGCGAGCGGCCATCATCGCATCAACCGCGCCGGCCCGCGCCGCGATCGGCGTTCGCCGCGCCCCGGCCCACGCCGCCCCGCTCGGGGCGACGCCGCGTCCTTCAGCGGGAGAGAAACAGCAAGACGAGCTCCGCGGTCTCGCCTTCCTCGCCGGCCGGGGCCGGCGGGAGCGCGGTCTTGGACGCGGCGTCCTGGATACATCGAACGGCGTCGGCCGGGAGACCGGAGTTGTCGAGGACGGCGCGCCGGACGTGCCCGCCTTCGTCGATGGTGAGACTCAGCTTCCCGGGGGCTCCGGTGATGGTCGGCTCCGCGCGGAGCGACGCTCGATAACAGGCCGTGAACTCGGCCGCCGGGAGCGCGTCGCGCATGGGCGCGATGTGGCCGTGCGTGCTTTGGATCGAGAAGATGCTGACGCGCGCCGTGCTCGGATTGGCTGTCGGCGGGGGCTTGCGGACGGTCGCCGAGGCGGAAGCGGTCGGTGTGGTAGTGCCGGTTCCGGCGTCGGCCGCGGACGCCGAAGTCACCGACGTGCCCGTCGTCGCCGAGGCGGACGTCGACCCGGTGGGCGTAGTCGACGTTGGCGTCGCGGTAGTGACCTGCGACGGGTCGATCGCCCGCGCGGTCACCGTCCGGCGCTGGACGTAGTGCGTCGTCGCGAGCACCGCGAGGACGAGCGTCGCGCCGCCGATGCCCATCGCCGCGCCGCGGCTCCGCCGCCGCCGCCGCGCGCGCCGCCGATCGTCGTCGCTCATCGACGCGTCGTCGATCGCGGCGCTCGATCGCCGCGCGGTCTCGACCGGCACCGGCGTGGCGCCGTGGAGCGTGGCCACCGCCGAGAACCGCGGGCCGCGCGACGGCGGGACCGCGTCGAGCGAGCCGCGGTCGCTCGGCGGCGGGGGAGCGCCCGCCAGCGACGCGCGGCCGTCCGGCAAGGACGCGCGGTCGTCCGGGAAGGACCCGCGGTCGGCGAGGCCGAGCGCCGGGGCGAGCGCCTGGGCGAGCTCGCGCGCGGACTGGAACCGGTCCTTCGGATCGCGCGCGACCGCACGCTGCCACCACGCGTCGAACCCGGGCGGCACGTCGGCGACCTTCGACGGGACGGGGAGGGGGAGGACGATGATCCGCATCAGCAGGTCGCCGAGCGCCCCGCTGTCGAACGGGCGCTGCCCGGTGAGGCACTCGAAGGTGATCACCGCGAGGGACCACAGGTCGCTGCGGGGATCGACCTCGCACGTCCCCTGCGCCTGCTCCGGGCTCATGTAGTGCGGCGTCCCGAGCATCGCGCCGGTGCTCGTGCCCGCCGACGCGAGGTCGGGGATGTTCGTCTTCGCGATGCCGAAGTCGAGCACCTTGGCGATCTCGCGCTCGTCGTCGTGGACGAGGAAGATGTTGTCCGGCTTGAGATCGCGGTGGACGATCCCCGCGGCGTGCGCCTTGCCGAGCGCGCGCGCGACGTCGCGCACCATCCAGAGGACGTCGGCCGGCGCGAGCCTCTGCGCGCGCGCGAGGCGCTTGCCGAGGTCCTCGCCCTCGAGGAGCTCCATCGCGATGTACGGCGTCCCCTCGAAGATCCCGTGGTCGAGGATCTGGACGACGTGCGGGCTGCGGAGGCGCGCCGCGGCCTTCGCCTCGCGCTGGAAGCGCACCGCGGCCTCGGCGAGCCCGGCGTACGGGCCCTCGATGAACTTCACGGCGCAGGGCACGTCGAGCCCGAGGTGCGTCGCGTGCCACACCGAGCCCATCCCCCCGCGGCCCAGCAAGCCGTTCAGGCGAAAGCGCTCGGCGACGACGACGTTCTCGGCAAGATCCATAAGGGCTCCGGGCGTGTCCAAGCTCGCGCGCGCCGCGACGTCGACGCGTCCTCGAAGGGCCGATCGATTCTCATCGAAGTTCGCGCGCTCGGTCGCGCCGCGCGCCCGCCGGCCGATCTTTTTGTGTCATCTTGGCCGGCATCGCGTGGCTTGTGCGAGACACGGACCTGTGTGCGCAGCCCCGTCCACTCTCGTGGCGCTCGCCGGAGGCGCGCGGCGTCGACTCGCGGCGCGCCCACGCTTTAGCCGCGTCCCGGCGGCGGGCTTCGGGTGATACACGTGGTCTCGTGACGAGCGCCGCGCAGCCGGACGATCCCCGCGGTGCCCGCGGCCGCGCCAGCGCGTTCGTCGTCGGCACCGGCGTCGTCGGCGGCGCGCTGATCGATCTCCTGGCGCCGCGCGGGGCGCGGGACGACGGCGGCGCGAGCTCGGGCCGGGCGGACGACGGCGCCGCGGGCGGCGCGCCGCCGATCCGGATCGTCGGCGTGGCGAACCGCCGCGCGCTCGCGATCGCCGCCCCCGCGGGCGAGGCGCTCTCGCGGCGCGCGATCGACGCCGTCGCGGCCGCGGCGCCGGGCGGCGGGGCGACGTCGATCGACGACGCGCTCCTCGATCGGCTCGCCGCGTGTCCGTCGCCGGTGCTCGTCGACGCGACGGCCGACGACCGGATGGAGGACCTCTACGTCCGCGCCTTCGCGCGCGGCGTGAGCGTCGTCACGGCGAACAAGAAGCCGCTCGTCTGCGCGTGGCCTTCGCGCGCGCGCCTGTTCGCGGCGATGGGCGCGCGCGGCGCGCGGTTCGGGTACGAGGCGACGGTCGGCGCCGGCATGGCGGTGATCGAGACGGTGCGGCGCCTCCTCCGGGAGGGCGACGCCGTGCGGCGCGTCGACTGCGTCCTCTCCGGCACGCTCGCGTTCCTGTCGCGCGAGCTCGGCTCGGGGACGAAGCTGTCCCGCGCGGTCGCGATCGCGCGCGAGCGCGGCTTCACCGAGCCCGATCCGCGCGAGGACCTCCGCGGGACCGACGTGGCGCGCAAGCTGACCATCGTGGCGCGCGAGCTCGGCGCGCCGTTCGACGTGGACGACGTGGCGCTCGCGCCGTTCGTCCCCGAAGAGGCGCTCGCGGCGGCCGGCGCGGACGGCCTCGCCGCGGCGCTCGCGCGGCTCGACGGGGCCACCGCCGCGCGCGTGGCCGAGCTCGCCGCGCGCGGAGAGCAGCTCGTGTACCTCGCGCGCATCGACGTCGACGTCGACAGCGGCGCGATCCGCGCCTCGGCCGGGCCCGCCGCGGTGCCGGCCGCGCACCCCGCCGTCGCCGTGGCCGGGTCGAGCGCGATGGCCGCGTTCACGACGGCGCGCCACGACCGCGAGCCGCTCGTCCTCCGCCGCGCGGGCTCGGGCGGCCGCGTGACGGCGACGGCGATGATCGCCGACGTCCTGCGCGTCGTCGCGCCGCGCTGAGCGCCCCTCCGCGTGACGGCGGGCGGCGGCGGTCGCCTTCGCCCCGCGCGTCGTCGCGCCCCGAGCGCTCTCCCGCCTTGCCGGGCGCCGTGGAACGCGCCATGGTCGCGGCATGATCGATCCCGCCGCCGTCGCCGCGAAGCGAGCCGAGTTCCGTCGCCTCCACGAGCGCGGGTGCTTCGTCATCCCGAACCCGTGGGACGTCGGCTCGACGCGGTACCTCCAGCACCTCGGCTTCCCCGCGCTCGCGACGACCAGCTCGGGGTGCGCGTGGGCGATGGGCAAGCCCGACAACGGCGTGACGGTCGACGATGTGCTCGCGCACATCGAGGCGATCGCGTCGGCGGCCGACGTCCCCGTGAGCGCCGACTTCGAGCGCGGCTACGCCGACGACCCCGAGGGCGTCGCGAAGAACGTCGCGCGCGCCGTCGCGACCGGCGTCGCCGGGCTCTCGATCGAAGACTCGACGGGCGACAAGAGCGCGCCGCTCTACGAGCTCGCGCACGCCACGGATCGCATCCGCGCCGCGCGCGCCGCGATCGACGGGACGAAGAGCGGCGTCCTCTTGACCGGGCGCGCGGAGGGCTTCCTGATCGGACGGCCCGACCTCGACGACGTGATCGCGCGCCTCGTCGCGTACGCCGACGCCGGCGCCGACTGCCTGTACGCGCCCGGCGTGCGCAGGGAAGAGCACCACGCGGCGATCGTCCGCGCGGTCGCGCCCAGGCCGGTGAACGTCCTCGCGACGGCGCCGGGGTGGACGGTCGCCCGCTACGAGGCGATCGGGGCGCGCCGCCTCAGCGTCGGCGGCGCGCTCGCCCTCACCGCGTGGGGCGGCTTCGAGCGCGCGGCGAAGGCGATCGCGGAGACCGGGTCGTTCGACGCGCTCGGCGGGGGCGCGTCGTTCGCGGCGATCAACGCGTTCTTCGCGGCCGACGTCACATCGCGCGGATCTGGCGGACGAACACGTACGTGATGATCGCGGTCCCGAGGAGCCCCTGGGCGATCGCGCGCGCCGCGATCGCCGGGCCGGCGATCGCGCTCGCCCAGACGAACGTCGCGCCGCACACGACGGCGACGCCCATGACGAACGTCCGGAGCAGCTCGTAGCCCGGCTCGGTCCGCCCGCGCGCGAAGTCGACCGCGGCGAGGAACCGCCCGGTGAGCACGAAGAAGACGGCCATCGACAGGTAGCCGCCGCCGAACTTCGGGTTGTCGATGCAGAAGTCGTAGGCGCCGTGGAGCCCCATCACGATGAGCGCGGTGCGCGACATCTCGGTCGCGTACCGCTCGCTGTCCCGCGCGAAGTCGTGGAGCGCGCTCGCGAGGAGCGCGGTCATCGACATGTGCAGGAAGTTCGCGGTCAAGAAGCGCGCGATCCCGGTCGAGAGATCGCCCATGTGGAGGTAGGCGAGGTTCTCGACCGCCGCGAAGCCGAGGCCGACGAGCGCGCCGCACACGAGGACGTCGAGCTGCGACCCCTTCCGCCGCAGGAGCGGGACGAGCGGCGCGAAGAACGCAAGCTTCGAGATCTCCTCGCGGAAGCCCACGCCGAACGTGAAGAAGAGGAGGTCGCGCCCCGGATCGCCGGTCTCGACCAGGTGCAGCTTCGACTCCTCGAACAGGATGAGGACGTCGGTCATCGCGACGCTCGCCGTCCCGAGCAGGAACGCGGCGACGTACAGGAGGCCGCGGAAGACCGGGCGCTCGCGCGCCTTCCCGAGGCGGACAGAGAACGCGCCCCACGCGATCGCGGCGATCGCGGCGAGGATCGCCTCGCCCCAGCCGGGGCTCTGGTAAGGCGACAGCGCCGCCCACTGGAACACGTCTCTCCAGTCGTTCACCTCGACGGCGTAGCGCGCCTTCGTCGGCGCGCTCGCGACGCGCGCGACCGCCGGGTCGGCGAGGAGCTCGCCCATCGCCTCCCACTCGTGGCTCACGATGAGGAGCCCGAGGCCCGCGTTCGCGTCGTCCGCGTGCTCCTTCACGTACGCGCCTTCGCGCACGAGCCGCCGCGCGGTGAACGTGATCGATCCGTCGCGCCGCGGCTCGCGCGCGAGCAGCCGGTTCGCCCACGGCATCGGCGGCGTCGCGTCGGCCGCCGCGATCACCGCCGCGCGGAGGGGTGGATCCACGGCGTGCCTCCGCACGCCGGCCCAGAACCGGCCGAGCAGCGCGACGTCGCCCGGCAGCTCCGGCCGCGCGAGGAGCGCCTGGATCGCGTCGTCGTCGATGCCCGACGCCGGCGCGACCTCCTTCGGGCGCGCGAGGCGCTCGACCTCGCCGTCGTCATCGTCGTCGTCGTCGATCGCGATCGGCGCGCCGGCCATGGCGTGCGCGTCGAGGAAGGCGATCGTGCGCGACACGGTGATCGGGCCCGCCTCGAGGAGGCGCCACAAGATCTGCTCGGCCTCGGCCGGCTTGCCGTTGCGCACGAGCGCGTCCGCGCGCGCGTCTTCCGGCTGCGCGCGGCGCGCGACCACGTCGCCGACCAGCCCGAGCGCCACCGCGACGGCCAGGGTGAGGATCGCCGGGAGGAGGATCGAACGCGCGGTCGTCAATCGTCTGCGAGGCTACTCGGTCCGGGGCGGTTCGGTGCGCTAAGCTTACACGCGATGGTCGATTGGGAGTCCGCTTCGCGCATGACGGCCGCCGAGATGGCGGAGTACGGCCGCTTCCCGCGCGTGGGGCGTTACATCAAGGCTCTCCCCGACGGGTTGGGCTCGTACCCCGCGTGTGTGTCCAAGGCGTCGATCTACCGGATGCTGCTCGATCGTCTGCCCGCGCCGATGGACACCTCCGCCCTCCCGGACGAGGTCGCGTCGCTGATCCGCGCGCCGCTCCCGAGCGGGAGCTGGGTCGAGACGGCCAAGGCGAACGCCGTGGAGCTCGCGGTCGCCGACTGGCTCAAGTCGGACTCGAAGTTCGTGGCGCTGGCCGAGGAGATGAACTCCGCGCTCCTGCGCTCGCCGATGTACCGCGCGCTCGTCTACGTCGCGTCCCCCGCGTTCCTCATGAAGACCGCGTCGCGCGCGTGGGCCCAGTTCCACCGGGGCGTCCCCGCGGAGGTCGAGGTCGACAACGGGACGTACACGATGCGCCTGTCGTTCCCGCCCCGCCTCTACACGAAGCTGATCGCCGAAGAGAAGCGCGTCTCGTACGACATCGCGCTCCGCGCCGCGGGCGCCAGGAACGTGCGCGTGACGGTCGCCGCGTTCACCGAGACGTCGGCGGTGTTCCGCGCGCGCTGGGAGTGAGCGCTCGCGCCGGGCAACAGGGCGCCCCCCGCCGTTACGTTACCCGGCCCCTGGCGGCGCACAGCGAGGCGGAAGCTCCTCTGACACGGGGCGATCCGTGCTTTCGCGAGCGCGCGGCGTTTATGCTGAGAGGGATGCTGTTCTCGGTAAATCACCCGCCCGATCCACGCCCTGCGCTCGTCGTCCAGACAACGGCGTGCATCGACGCGGCCGCGATCGATCAACTCAAGCAGAGAATGCTCGGGTGGGGTTGCCCGAACGGGCTCCTCTTCGATCCGAACGACTGTGTGATTCTCCGCGACACATACAGCTCGCTCGAGGTCGGTTCCATTGAGGAGGACGGTCGCGTCCGAACCGATCAATGGCTGGCCCGTCTGCCGGCTGGCGGTCGTACGCTCGATCAGCGAATCTTCGAGTGGCTTCGAGCGATGGCGGCGAGCTGGAATAGTACGTTACCGCTCGACGGTAACGTTGCGGCGCCTTTCATCGCGGATGTCGTCCCAGCCGTCTCGGGCTCTCATATCCGCGAAGTCGCGTAGCTCCCGGTGCTTCGATGAAGCACGTGTTCGTCGAGACCAACTTCTTCGTCGATCTGCTTCGCCCGTTCCCGTCGAGGGATGCCGAAGCCCTCTTCGGTCGAAAAAAGCCATCTGGGAGAGCGGCGCCCGGTGGCCGATCGACCGCCGGAGGGACTGGGAGAAACTACGCCCGCGGAGGCGGGGACCGGCGCATGTCGGCGACGACGGCGAGGCCCTGGGCGTTGAGCTCGGTGTCCATCTCGAGGTGCCGGTACGACGACGCGTCGAAGTCGAGGTGGAGCGCCCTGGCGGCTTCGGCGAAGGCGTCGCGCCAGGCGCGCGCGAGGCGGGCGGTCATCGCCTCGAGCGTCTCGTCGCTCCGGGCCGCGGCGTCGACCCACGCCCCGGCGCGATCGATCCACCCGCGGAGCTGGCCTGCGATCGCGGGGAGGTCCGAGACCTCGCCGTAGTGGGTGAGGCACGCGGTCTTCGTGCCGAGCGCGAGGATCCGGTCGACGCTCTTGTGCGCCTCCTGGGCGTCGAAGTTGGTCGGGCTGGTCGACGGGATCGCGAACAGGCCGCCGCGCTGGAGCGCGGGGTAGACGAGGCCGAACGAGTCGCCCGTGTAGACGGTGTCGAGCTCCGGATCGTGGACGACGAAGTGGTGGTTCGCGTGGCCCGCGGTGTAGTGCACGCGCAGCGTCGCGCCGCCGAGCGCGAACGTCGCGCCGTCGTCGAGCGCGCGCACGCGCTCCGCCGGGATCGGCTCGATCGTCCCGTACAGCTCGGCGAAGCGCTGGGCGCCGTAGACGGCGGTCGCGCTCTTCACGAGCTTCGACGGATCGATCAGGTGGCGCGCGGCGCGCGGGTGCGCGAGCAGCGTCGCGCGCGGGCACGCCGCGAGGAGCGAGCCCGCGCCGCCCGCGTGATCGAGGTGCGCGTGCGTCACGACCACCCAGCGGACGTCCTCGACGCTCCGCCCGCTCTCGGCGAGCGCGCGGAGCATCCGGTCGCGCGCGTGCGACGTGTACGTCTCGATGAACGCGCACTCGTCCCCGGCGACGCGCACGTACGCGCAGGTGAACCCGGGGCCCGCGCTGTCACAGTCGACGATCACCTTGGCGTGGGCGGTCATGGGCCGAAGGGTACCACCTCGACAACGGCCTTCGCAGTCGGCCATTCTCTCGTCATGACGACGACCGAGACGTTCCGGCGCGCGCGCGATCTCCTCCTCCGTCACCACGGCGACCCGGAGCGGGCGCGCGCCGAGTTCCGCTGGCCCGAGCTCGACGCGTTCAACTGGGTCGACGACTGGTTCGACGTGATCGCCGAGGGGAACCGCCGCCCCGCGCTCCAGATCGTGCGCGATCCGTCGGGCCTCGAGAGCCTGCGCTTCGACGAGCTCGCGGAGCGATCGAGGCGCGTCGCGCGCTACCTCCGCGACGCGGGCGTCGCGCGCGGCGATCGCGTCCTCGTCATGCTCACCAACGTCGCGCCGCTCTGGGAGACGATGCTCGCGGCGATGCGCCTCGGCGCGGTGGTCATCCCGGCGACGCCGCAGCTCACGCCCGACGACGTCGACGACCGGATCGCGCGGGGCGGCGCGCGTCACATCGTGACCGACGAGGAGGGGGCGGCGAAGCTCAGGAATCCGGAGCGGCTGGTCTCGCGCCTCGTGGTGGGCGGCGACGCGCCCTCGTTCACGCGGTACGACGAGGCGCGCTCCTCGCCCGCGTCGCTCGAGCGCACGCCGACGCGCGCCGCCGATCCGCTCCTCCTCTACTTCACCTCGGGGACCACCGCGAAGCCGAAGCTGGTCTTGCACACGCACGCGAGCTACCCGGTCGGCCACCTGTCGACGATGTTCTGGATCGGCGTGCGCGAGGGCGACGTGCACCAGAACATCAGCTCGCCGGGGTGGGCGAAGCACGCGTGGTCGAGCTTCTTCGCGCCGTGGAACGCCGGCGCGACGATCCTCGTGCACGACCACGCGCGCTTCCACGCGAAGCGCACCCTCGAGGTGCTCCGCGATCACGACGTCTCGTCGCTGTGCGCGCCGCCGACGGTGTGGCGCATGCTGATCCTCGAGTCGCTCGGCGCGCGCCCGGCGAAGCTGCGAGAGGTGGTGAGCGCCGGCGAGCCGCTCAACCCGGAGGTGATCGAGACCGTGCAGCGGGCGTGGGGGATCACGATCCGCGACGGCTACGGGCAGACCGAGACGACCGCGCAGGTGGCGAACCCGCCCGGGCTGCCGCTCAAGCCGGGATCGATGGGGAAGCCGCTGCCCGGGTACGACGTCGTCCTCCTGGACGCCGAGGGGCGCGAGGTCGACGAGGGGGAGCTCGCGCTGCGCCTGGCGCCGCGCCCGGCCGGGCTGATGGAGGGGTACCTCGACGACCCGGCGCGCACCGAGGCCGCGGTGAAGAGCGGCTTTTATCGCACCGGCGACGAGGCGCGGCGCGACGCCGACGGGTACATCACGTTCGTCGGGCGCGGCGACGACGTCTTCAAGAGCAGCGACTATCGGATCAGCCCGTTCGAGCTCGAGAGCGTCCTGGTCGAGCACGACCTCGTCGCGGAGGCGGCGATCGTCCCGAGCCCCGACCCGGTGCGCCTCTCGGTGCCGAAGGCGTTCATCGTCCTCAAGCCGGGCGCGGCCGAGACCGCCGAGACGGCGCGCGCGATCTTCGCGTTCTGCTCGTCGAAGCTCGCGCCGTACAAGCGGGTGCGGAGGCTCGAGTTCGCGCCGCTCCCCAAGACGATCTCCGGCAAGATCCGCCGGGTCGAGCTGCGCAAGCTGGAGGCTTCGCGCCGCGAGCGCGGCGAGCGCGGGGCGAGCGAGTTCTGGATCGACGACCCGGCGTGACACGCGCGCGGCGTGACGCCGCGGCGCGCCGTTCGGGTTCGCGGCGGGGCGTGCCTCGCGCTCCGCGGCGGTGATACGGTCGCGTGATGGGGTGCGCACCCTCGGCTGTCGTCGCGGTGTGCGCGCTGCTCGCGGCGGGCGCGCTCGGGTGCCGATCGGACGCGGCGATCCCGTCGCTCTCCGCGCCGGCGGCGGCCGGTCACGCGGCGGGCACGGCGCGGCGGCTCCGCCGCCTGAGCGCGCGCGAGTACGTCGCCGTCGTCGAGGACCTCCTCGGCGAGCGCGTCGATCCCGGCGCGTTCCTCCGCGAGACGTCGGACACCGGGTACGACAACGGGCCGGCCAACCTGACCGTGCAGACCGATCAGGCCGACGCGTACGAGGCGCTCGCGACGTCGCTCGGCGACGCCGCGGTCTCGCGGCACATGGACCGCCTCGCCGGCGGGTGCGCGCCCGGCGCGGCGGGCTCGGCCGGCGACGCGTGCGAGGCGGCGCTCTTCGGCGGGTTCGCGCCGCGCGCGTTCCGGCGGCCGCTCACGCCGGGCGAGTCGTCGCGCCTCACGGCGCTCTACGAGGCGGCGCGCACGAGCTCTGGCGTCGCCGCGGCGCTCGCGACGACCGCGTCGGCGATCTTGCAGTCGCCCGCGTTCCTGTACCGCGAGGAGCTCGGCGAGCCGGACGGGCCGAGCTCGGGGACGGCCCGGCTCACCGCCTTCGAGGCGGCGTCGGCGCTGTCGTTCTTCCTCACCGGCACGATGCCCGACGACGCG
>Ga0105247_10001317_pt1 | contig 18139 bp, 12 predicted proteins | sample KBSS24metaG_FD_81519 | JGI IMG/M metagenome (GOLD analysis project Ga0105247, IMG submission 81519) | Switchgrass rhizosphere microbial communities from Kellogg Biological Station, Michigan, USA - KBS S2-4 metaG | ecosystem: Host-associated > Plants > Roots > Rhizosphere > Soil | place...
ATACGGTTTGACGTCGCAGTCCCTCTGCAGCGCCGCTCGGGAGCGGAGGTTAAAAATCCGGACGATACGTTCGAGATCTACATCGGTCTGGGACAGGCTTTTTGATGCGCCGTGGACTGAAAATTACCGCCTGGAGTGCCGCCGTGTTGGCCGCGCTGATCGTGCTGTTGTTCGGCACGCTCCTCATCGTGGGCAACACGGACAGTGGACGTGCGTTCATCGTACGAGTTACCGCTCAGCTCACCAAGGGCCACGTCCGGCTCGCAGGCATCCATGGCTCTTTCCCTGCAGCGTTGGATCTGGACAGGTTGGAGCTCAGCGACGACGACGGCGTGTGGCTATTCGCCGAGCACATCTCCCTGCGGTGGTCCCCAAGCGCGTTGCTGACACGTCATGTGAAGGTAGACACACTGCATGTCGCTCGATTGCACATCGAGCGCGCACCGCTTCCAGACAAGGAAAAGAAGCCCAGCAGCACACCCTCCGTTCCACACATTGACCTGACCAACCTGACAGTTGACACCCTGGAACTCGGCAAGGCGCTTGCGGGCGAGCCAGTATCGCTGGCCGTGACAGCCAACGCGCACATGCGATCTCTGCAGGACGCGACGGCCCATGTTGTTGCCCAACGCACCGGTGGCAACGGCCACTATGAGCTCCAGGTCCAATTTGATCCGATCCGCATGGATGCGACACTCCAAGTACAGGAGCCTGCCAACGGCCCGCTGGAGAACCTGATCAAGGTTCCAGGGCTTGGGGAACTGTCCTTGTCAGCCCGACTGAGTGGCCCGCGCACCGCGGAGAAAATCCAACTCAGCGTGGACGCGGGCCCGTTACGGGGCCGCGCGCTGGGTACGATTGATCTCGTTCACAGCTCAGCGGACCTGGATTATTCGCTCCATGCTCCCCAGATGACTCCCTATGCGGGCCTCACCTGGCAGAGCGTTGACCTGAAGGGCCGCTTTCACGGTCCCTTCACCCGGCCGAAGGCTGACGGGCACCTGCTGATCAAAGCGCTCCAGGCGCCCGGCGGCACACAACTCGACACCCTGGACGCAGACCTGACAGCCAACGCGGGGCTGACGACGCTGCACGCCGACGTTGACGGGCTATTGATCCCCGGCCCCCAGCCAACACTGTTCCAGGACTCCAGGCTGCAGTTAAGCGCTGCCGCGCAGCTGGACGATGCGAAGCGCCCCGTGGAGGTCCGGGCAACGCATCGCCTCTTTACATTGAAGGCCAATGCGATCACCGCCGGCGCGCTGAGCGCGCAGGTGGATCTACGCTTGCCGGATGTGTCCCCCTTTGCCGCAATTGGCGGGCAGAAAGTGCAGGGTGATGCTGATATCAAGGCCAAGGTGAAACAAGACGGAACCGCGACCAGCCTGACCGCCGACGTCAATGCGAACATTGATGGTGGGGCGGCTGTCTGGGCGGGAACGCTGCGCGGCGGCCCTGCACGGCTGCAGCTTGCGGCTGAGTTGACTGACAAGCAGATCTCAATCGAGCGCCTACAACTGACAGGCCGTGCAATCTCACTGTTGGCCAAGGGAACCGCGGCACGCACCGACGAGCAGGATCTCGATGGCCGCCTGGAGCTGAGCCTTCCCGACCTTGCGCGCGTGTCCCCGGCGCTGGCTGGAACCTTGAACCTGTCAGGCAAGGTCAAGGGACCGAGCACCTCCCTGAGCGCGGATACTGAACTGACTTCAACACTCTCGATTCACGGCTCGCCACCCGGCACCGTCTCGGCCACAGTACATGCGAACGGTCTGCCCAAATCACCGCGAGGGACAGTCGAGGCACATGGCGACCTTGACGGCGCACCGCTTCAGCTCGATGTGGAGCTGCAGCGCGGTGAAGGTGATGTCGTGCATGCAATGATTCGGCGTGCCGATTGGAAGAGCGCGCACGCGGACGGCGATTTGACATCTGGCACCGATATCGCCGCCGCGCGGGGCAACGTTCACTTCCGCATGACCCAGCTGAGTGATCTCAACAGGCTGCTCGGTAGTGCTCTGCAGGGCAGTGTTGGTGGCAGCCTTGCGCTTGCACCCGCTGCGGGACGCTCGCGCGCACAGATCCAGCTTGAAGCGAAGGACGTCGTGGCAGGCGGCGGTATCACGGCCAACGCGCAGCTGAACGCCAGCGGCACGTTGGATTCGTTGGACATCAAGCTGGATGCACAATCGCCTGCCGTTGGCGGCGAGCCCGCGAGTGTGACCTCGACGGCGCAGCTGAATGTGACCGCCAAAGAGTTGCGTCTCGCCAGCCTGGAAGCCTCGTATCACGATCAGACTCTCAAGCTGCTCGCGCCGGCGAAATTGTCATTCGCCGATGGATTTGCCGTCGATGGGCTGCAATTGGGCGCTCAGCAGGCGGTCCTCGAAGTGAATGGCCGCGTCTCTCCCGCGCTGGACATTCGCGCGTCCCTGAAGCAACTCAAACCTGAATTGATCAATGCCTTCGTGCCGCACCTGCTGGCGAGCGGCACGATTCAGGCCGATGCGCAGGTCCAGGGAAGTTTCGCAGCCCCCACCGGCAACGTACATCTGGAAGCCCTCGGGATGCGCGCGGCAAACGATGCGGCGCGCGGTTTGCCGGCCACTGACCTGCGCGCCGCTGCTCAGTTACAGGGCAACACGGCCAATGTTGACGCGAAACTGTCGGCGGGCAGCGCTTCGCAGTTGGCTCTCACCGGCCGCACTCCTCTGGCGGCCGACGGCGCGCTCGACCTGAAGCTCGCCGGCAACCTGGACATGGCCTTGCTGAATCCATTGTTGGAGGCAGGCGGCAGGCACGTGACCGGCGCGATCGCGATCGACACCACGGTGACGGGCGCAGCCGCATCGCCGGAGATCGGCGGCAAGGTACGCCTCACCAAGGGGAGCGTCCGGGACTATGCCCAGGGAATCAACCTGTCAGACATCACCGGCGAGCTGAGCGGCAACCACGGATTGTTGCAGGTCGATAAGCTGACCGCGCGTGCGGCGCCCGGAGACGTGGCGGTCGAAGGCACCATCGGCGTGCTGCAGCCGAAGATTCCGGTGAACCTGAAGCTGACAGCCAAGAACGCCCAGCCGATCGCCAATAACATCGTTACTGCCAACCTCAATGCAAATATCACGGTCACCGGCACTGCGCGCGAGCGCCTGGATGTCACCGGAAAGATCGACATCAACCGCGCCGATGTGGAGATCCCCAGCGGACTGCCACCCAACGTAGCCGTGCTCGATGTTCGCAAGCCCGGAGAGGCTCCGCCACCCCCGCCGGAAAAGCCGCTCGTAATCGGCCTCGACATCACTGTCGATGCTCCCCGCCAGATCCTGGTGAACGGCCGCGGGCTCGATGCAGAGCTGGGTGGCGAACTGCGGATCCGTGGCACCACTGACTCGCCCCTCGTCAGCGGTGGTTTTGAGCTGCAGCGCGGTTACTTCACACTCGCCAGCAGCAAGCTGACATTCAGCAACGGGACTGTGACCTTCGGCGGCGCAGGACTCAAGAACAAGATCGACCCGTCGCTTGATTTCACGGCACAAACGCAGGCAGCTGATGTCACCGCCACGGTGCGCATCACAGGCCTGGCCGACGCCCCGAAAATCGAGCTCTCCAGCACACCGGATCTACCTCAGGATGAAATCCTCGCCCGACTGTTGTTCGGGCAGAGTGCGTCGCAGTTGACTGCGCTGCAGGTGGTGCAGATCGGCACCGCGTTGGCCACTCTCTCAGGCGGCGGCGGCGGCAGTTTCAATCCGGTGGCCAAGATTCAGAAAGCCCTGGGGCTCGATCGCCTGACAGTAGGCGGCGGCTCCAGCTCCACGGGGGCCAACGGCACACAACAGAGCACGGGCGCCAGCATCGAGGCGGGCCGCTACGTGTCGAGTCGGGTGTTTGTTGCGGTCAAGGAGAGCACCACGGGCGCCAGCCAGCTGGTGGTGGACGTGGACTTGACCAAGCATTTGAAGCTGCAGACCAAGTTGGGGAATGGAAATACCTCGGCGCAGGGCACCACCCCGGAGAACGATCCGGGGAGTAGTGTGGGGTTGGCCTACCAGTTTGAGTACTGAGCCTATGTCTTCGGCGGAGGCGTCCGCACGCGAACGTGCAACTCGCGCAGTTGCGCTTCGCTCACTTCCGTGGGTGCATCCGTCATAGGATCCGCGGCCGTCTGAGTCTTCGGGAATGCGATCACCTCGCGGATGCTATCCGCGCCGGTCATCAACATCGCCAGCCGATCCAGGCCGAACGCAATGCCTCCATGCGGAGGGGCGCCGAACTTCAACGCATCCAGCAGGAAGCCAAACTTCTTCTCTGCCTCTTCGGCGTTGATCCCCAGGAGGTCAAACACCGTCGATTGCATCTCCTGCCTGTGGATACGCACCGAGCCGCCGCCGATCTCTGATCCGTTCAGGACCATGTCGTAAGCTTTTGCCAATGCGCCATCAGGGCTTGCGCGCAGCGCGGCGGGATCATCGTTCGCGGGCGAAGTGAACGGGTGATGCATGGCAACCCAGCGCTTCGCCTCCGGGTCCCATTCGAACATGGGGAAGTCTACAACCCACAACGGACGCCAGCCTTCCTGCACCAACTTCAGGTCCTGGCCTACTTTGATGCGCAGCGCGCCAATGGCGTCGTTCACTACCTTGGCGGTGTCCGCGCCGAAGAAGATCAGGTCGTTGTCCTGCGCGCCGGTGCGCTCGAGAATGCCCGCTACCGCCGTATCGTTCAGAAATTTCACGATGGGCGACTGCAAGCCATCGCGTCCCTTGGCCCGCTCATTGACCTTGATGTACGCCAGTCCTTTAGCGCCATAACGGCCAACAAACGCGGTGTATTCGTCGATCTGCGAGCGCGGCAGCGAACTGCCGCCCGGCACACGCAGCGCGGCAACCCGTCCCTTCGGGTCTTTTGCGGGGCCCGCGAAAACCTTGAAGTCGCAGTCGGCGACGAGGTCAGCGACGTCCACCAGCTCCAACGGGATCCGCAGGTCAGGTTTGTCCGATGCGAACCGGCGCATTGCCTCCGCGAATGTCATGCGCTCGATCGGATCGGGCAATGAAACATTCAGCACCTCCTTGAAGAAGTGCCGCACGAGCCCCTCCATCAGACGCATGATGTCGTCCTGACCGAGGAACGATGTCTCGATATCGAGCTGCGTGAATTCAGGCTGCCGGTCCGCGCGTAGATCCTCGTCCCGGAAACAGCGCACGATCTGGTAGTACCGATCGAAACCGGAAATCATCAGCAGCTGTTTGAAGATCTGCGGTGACTGCGGCAGCGCGAAGAACTTCCCAGGGTGGGTACGGCTTGGAACGAGATAGTCGCGCGCACCCTCCGGTGTCGCCTTCGTCAACATCGGCGTTTCCAGATCGATGAAGCCGTTGTTGTCGAGATAGTGGCGCATGGAGCGCGTGATGCGATGCCGCAGCCGCAGGCGCTGGCTCATCACTTCGCGGCGCAAGTCGAGATAGCGGTACTTCAACCGCACTTCCTCACCCACGGTCTCATCCAGCTGGAACGGCAGCGGCTCGGAACGGTTCAGAACTTCGAGTTCCTGCGCGAGGAGTTCGACACGGCCTGAGGCCAGGTTCTGGTTCACCGTTCCGGCGGGCCGCGCGCGCACGCTGCCCTTTACCTTGATGACGAATTCGCTGCGCAGCCGCTCAGCTTCCTTGAACATGGTAGCCGCGTCGGGATCGAATACGATTTGCAGCAGACCTTCGCGGTCGCGAAGATCGACGAAAATGACGCCACCGTGGTCCCGGCGCCGGTGAACCCAGCCCGCAACGGTGACTTCCTGGCCGATCAGCTTGTCGTCGACCTGTCCGCAGTAATGTGAGCGCATAAGGCGCGCGATACTACGGAGCGGCCGCTACCCCCGCAACCGCCGCAGCAACCTGCTCGGGAGGCACGACCACGCCGCAGGTAATGATCATCTTCATTGCCGCATCGACGCTCATGTCCAGCTCGACCACTTGATTTCGGGGCACGATAACCAGGAACCCGGCCGTGGCATTGAGCGCATTGGATATGTAGACGCAGCAATGCTGCGCGCCGGTCTTGCGGCTGATTTCAGGAACGTCCTCCGCGGTCATGAATCCCAGGCTCCAGATTCCGACCCGCGGGTACTCGATCATCACGACCTTACGGAACGAGTTCGACTGCGAGAAAACGCTTTCCGCAAAGCTCTTCACACCGCCGTAAACGCTGCGGACCACCGGGATGCGATTCAGCAATTCTTCTGAGAACGCCACCAGCTGGCGCCCGATCAGATTGGTAACCAGCAGTCCTGTCGCCAATACCACCAGGAACGCGAATACGGCCCCCAGCCCGGGCAGGGCGAACCCGACGAGCGCCTCCGGCCGATAACGCAGCGGCAGAAGCAGCAGCGTCTCGTCCATTATGTGAATAAAGAAAGTCACGACCCAGAGGGTCGCGAGGATGGGCAGCCAGATGAGGATACCGGCGACCAGGTAGCGCCGCAGGCTCCACTTTCGGCCGCCTGCGGCAGCCGGCGTCACCTGCGTGCCTTCTTCCGTGCAGCGGGTTTGGGCTTGCTGCGGGACTTAGCGGTGCCGCGGGACGGCGCCACCGGACGCGCCTTGGAAGGTGCCGCCCGAGCGGCTGGCTTGGTGGACCGGGCGGTGGGAGCATTGCTGCGACGTGTCGAGCTCGACTTCGATTCAGTGCCGCTCGAACTCCCGACCGATACGGGCGCGGGCTTCGACGGCTTATCAGCCGTAGCCGAATCCGTCTTCGAAGCCGCCTCGGGCTTCGAAGTCTCGGTTTTGGACGAGTCGGTAGCTGCAGAAGGTGTTTCCGCCTTCGACGACTCCTCCTTGTCGGCGCCCGCCAGATTGCGTTTGTTTTCCTTGTCGCCCTTGAAGTCGGTCTCATACCAGCCGCCGCCTTTCAGGCGGAAATTGGGCGCCGAGATGAGCTTCTTCATGGACTTCTTGCCGCATGACGGGCATTTCGTCATGGGCGCATCAGTGATCTTCTGCATCACCTCGGAGTAGAACTTGCAGTTCGAGCACTCGTATTCGTAGAACGGCATGCGTACTGTCAGCCTGTCAGGGGTTGAATGAACCGGTTATCCGCAATTATAGGGGCTCAAGCCTTCTCGAACACCAACTGCCCGTCCCGCGCGGTCACCTGGATCCGGGCACCCGGTCCGAAAGTGCCCTGCAGAATCTTCTGCGCCAGCGGATTCTCGACCTGCTGCTGGATCGCCCGCTTCAGGGGACGTGCGCCGTACACCGGGTCGAACCCAGCCTCACCCAGCAGGTCGCGAGCCGCGTCATCCAGCGTCAACTCCATATTCCGCTCCTGCAGCCGCTTGCGCAGGTAATTGAGCTGAATGTCCACGATCGAGCGGATCTGATCCGTGCCCAGCGGACGAAACACCACGATGTCGTCGATCCGGTTGATGAATTCGGGCCGGAAGCTTTGCTGCACGATCTCCATCACGGCTGACTTCATCCGGGTGTAATTCCCCTCACCCGCAAACTCTTGTATGACCTGCGAGCCGAGGTTGGAAGTCATGATGATCACGGTGTTGCGAAAGTCCACCGTGCGCCCCTGCCCGTCGGTCAGGCGGCCGTCGTCCAATACCTGCAGCAGCACGTTGAAGACGTCCTGGTGCGCCTTTTCGACTTCGTCCAGCAGGATCACCGAATACGGCCGCCGCCGCACCGCCTCGGTGAGATAGCCACCTTCCTCGTACCCGACATAACCCGGAGGCGCGCCTATCAGGCGTGCCACGGAGTGTCTCTCCATGAACTCCGACATGTCGATGCGGACCATGGCCTCGTCGGTGTCGAACAGAAACTCTGCCAGCGCCTTGGACAGCTCCGTCTTGCCCACACCGGTGGGGCCGAGGAATAGGAAAGACCCATTCGGCCGGCGCGGATCGGACAGTCCCGCCCGCGATCGCCGGATGGCGTTCGCGACGATACGCAGAGCTTCGTCCTGACCCACGACGCGTTTGGACAGCGCATCTTCCATGCGCAACAACTTGTCCTTCTCGCCCTCGAGCATTTTCGAGACGGGAATACCGGTCCACTTGGAGACGACCTCGGCGATCTCTTCCTCTGTGACGCGGTTGCGCACGAGCTGTGGGGCCTTGTCCTCGGCAGCCAGCGCGAGCTGCAGACGCTTCTCGAGCTCGGGGATCTTGCCGTACTGCAGCTCCGCCATTCGCTGCAAATCGCCTGCGCGGCGCGCAGCCTCCAGCTCGCCGCGAACACGATCGAGATCGGCACGCACCTGCGCGGCGCCCTGCAGCGCAGCCTTTTCGGACTTCCAGATCTCTTCGAGATCCGCGTACTCCTTCTCCAGGCCTGTCAGCGTCTCCTGCAAGGTGGCGAGCCGGCGCTTGGAGGCTTCGTCTTGCTCCTTCTTCAGCGCCTCACGCTCGATCTTCAACTGAATGATGCGCCGCTCGAGCCGATCCAACGCCTCCGGCTTGGAGTCGATCTCCATACGGATGCGCGCAGCCGCCTCGTCGATCAGATCGATCGCCTTGTCAGGCAGCTGACGGTCGGCAATGTACCGATGCGACAGTGTTGCCGCCGCGACGATCGCCGGATCGGTGATATCCACGCCATGGTGAACCTCGTACCGCTCCTGCAGGCCGCGCAGAATTGCGATCGTGTCCTCGACCGAAGGCTCCTCAACCAACACTTTCTGGAAACGGCGCTCGAGGGCCGCGTCCTTCTCGATGTACTTACGATATTCGTCGAGGGTTGTTGCGCCTACGCAATGTAACTCGCCGCGGGCGAGTGCCGGCTTGAGCATGTTGCCGGCATCCATGGCGCCCTCGGCCTTGCCAGCGCCGACCATGGTGTGCAGCTCATCAATAAACAGGATGATCTGCCCCGCCTGCTTGGAGAGGTCATTCAACACCGCCTTGAGGCGCTCCTCGAATTCACCGCGGAATTTCGCACCCGCGATGAGAGCGCCCATGTCGAGCGCAAGGATGCGCTTGTTCTTGAGCCCTTCCGGGACTTCGCCATTGATGATGCGCTGGGCGAGACCTTCAACGATCGCGGTCTTACCAACGCCCGGATCGCCGATGAGCACGGGGTTGTTCTTCGTACGGCGCTGCAGGACCTGGATCGTGCGGCGGATTTCGTCGTCACGGCCGATCACCGGATCCAACTTGCCGGCGGTCGCGCGCGCGGTCAGATCGATCGTGTACTTCTCGAGCGCCTGGCGGCTCTCCTCCGCGTTCGCATCGTTCACCTTCTCGCCGCCCCGCACTTCCTCGATCGCCTTCTCCACGGCGCCCTTCACCGCACGGGCATTCTTCAACACATTTGCCAGTGCACGGTCATCGAAGGCCGCAAGCACGAACAGCTCGCTCGAAATGAACTGATCGCCGCGCTGCTGCGCCAGCTTGTCGGTGATGTTGAGGAGCTTGTTGAGATCGCTCGAGATATGAATCTCACCCGGCGTCCCCTCCACCCGCGGCAGCCGGTCGAGCCCCGCCTGCAACTCGGAGCGCAGCTTGTTGATATCCGCCCCGGCCTTGAGCAGCAGCGGCCGCACACTCCCACCCTGCTGATCCAGCAGTGCGAGCATGACATGCGCCGGCTCCATGAACTGATGGTCGCGCCCAAGCGCAAGCGACTGCGCATCGGCCAGGGCCTGCTGAAATTTGCTGGTGAGTTTGTCCTGCCGCATAGGGATACCGAGAACCTTTATTGGTTGCGACCAAAATGGGGGCCAAGTCCATGCGGTTCAAGCCAGTACAAGTGCGGATGGTTCGCAGCACGCCGCATGCCTTACCCGGGCCAACGGCTCCCCGCAGGCCGCCGCAGCGTCATCCCGGGGCAGCGCCCGCCAGCGCCAAAGGCCGGAGGCCGTGAGCGCCAAAAGGCCGCGCCCATCAGCGCCAAAGGCCGCGCTCGTCAGCGCCAAAAGGCCGCGCTCGTCAGCGCCAAAAGGCCGCGCCCGTCAGCGCCAACGGCCCGCGCCCGCCAGCGCCAACGGCCCGCGCCCGCCAGCGCCAACGGCCCGCGCCCGCCAGCGCCAACGGCCGGCGCCAAGCCGCTCCGAGGGCCGCGCCAACGCCATCGCCACACACTGCCCCTCAGCTAGTGCGTCAGCGACTCCGCCAACGCAATCACCCCAACGCCAAGTCCCATCAGCAGCACCTGCGCGAGACTCGTCCGCGGGTCCGCCCGCCGATGCAGCCCCGGGATCAGTCCGGCGACAGCGATGTACAGGAAACCCGCCGCCGCCAAGGCCAAGGCATATGGCAACGCCTGTTGCGCCTTACTCAGCCCGAAGTACGCGACGATGCCCCCTAGCACCGACGCCAACCCCGTCGCCATATTCAAGAACATCGCCCGCCGCCGCGACATGCCGGCATGAAGCAGAAGGGCAAAGTCGCCCACCCGATGCGGGATCTCGTGTGCCGCCACCGCCAGCGTCGTAACCAGCCCCAGCGGCACATTCGTCAAAAACGCGGCCGCAATCAGAATCCCGTCGAGCGCGTTATGAATGCTATCCCCGATGAGCACGAGCACCCCCGCCGCCCCATCGCGGCCGTGATCATGTCCATGCCCGGCGTGCCCGTGGTCGTGCCGGTGCTCGCCATGCTGGGGTTGGTCGCGGCGGTGCTGATCGTCCCGGTGCTCGTCATGCCGATGCTGGCCGTCCCGATGCTCATCGTGCTGGTGCTGGTCGCGCCGGTGCCGGTCGTCATTCGTCTGGCCGTGCGCCTGGCCGTGTCCATGGTCGTGTCCATGGTCGTGGTCGCTGCCGTGCCCATGGCCGTCTCCCTCGGCCCCCTCATCGTACGCCAACGTATCCGTCACCCCGCGTGCCGTAACCTCGCGCTCCACCGGATCTTCATGCTCATGCGAGTGTGCATGCCTCCAAAGCACCAGCTTTTCGATGATGAAGAACACGCCGAGCCCGACCACCAGGGCGGCGCCGATACCGTGCGCCCCAGCCGGTCCCACGCTTTGCATCGCCTCCGGCAATAGCCCCAGCAACGCAGCGCCGATCAACGCGCCCGTCGCGAAGCTCACGAAATGCGGGAGCATCCGCAGGCCCGTCTTCTCGGGCAGCAAAAGGAATAGTCCCGCGAATGCGGCGCTCGCAATGCCACCGACCGCAGTGAACAGAATTATCCAGCCGAGAAGGGGCAAGGCCGCTCTGCTTGTTGTTACGCCAAGCCTGCCATTTTAACACGCGTGTCAACTCGCCCGGCCCGGGCGGAGAGAGAGCAGACAGTCGCCCCGGCCCACGCGGGACACACTTCGGCGCCTCGACGCGCGTCAGGCCTGCCCCGGTTCGATCCAGATCAGTGCCGCCATGCGGCCACACTGACCGTCGCGGCGATACGAAAAGAACCGGTCCGCTTCAGCGAACGTGCACCACCCACCACCGTAGATCCCGGAGACCCCAAGCCCGCTCAGTCTTCGCCTGGCGAGCGCGTAGAGATCGCACTGCCAACGCCCGCGAGCGTTCGCTACAAAAGCCGACGCCGCGCCCGAATCGGCAGCAGTGAATGCCACGCGCACATCGTCACCGACCTCGAAATGCTTCGGCCCGATCGCTGGCCCCATCCATGCAATCAGCTCCGACGCCGGGACACCAAGCCGCCCCAAAGTCGCTTCCAACACACCACCGGCAAGCCCCCGCCACCCCGCATGAGCGGCGCCGACCACCGACCCATCCCACGCAGCGAATAACACAGGCATGCAATCCGCCACGCGTATTGCACACACCCGCCCCGGACCGCGCGCCACCGACGCATCCCCAGTGGGCGACCGACCTTGCGAATCGCCCCCGCGCCCCGCCCCCAACTCCACCACCCCCACCCCATGCACCTGCTCCAACCACCCCGGCTCCGCAGGCAACCCCAGCCAATCCCTCACCCGCCGCCGGTTCTCAGCAACCGCCTCCGGCACATCGCCAATACCCGCCCCCAGATTCAGCGAGTCGTACGGCGCAAGGCTCACGCCCCCCGTTCTCAAGGTAAACGCCGCACGCACCCCCCGCGGAGCCGGCCACTCAGGCCTGATCATCATCGGCGCTGCGCACTCGCCGCCTTCAAATCCCCCTCCATAGCCTCAATCAACCCACCCATATCCCCAGGCACCGGCGCCTCCCACTCAACCTCCCGCCCCGTCACAGGGTGCGCCAGTTTCAGCCGTGCAGCATGCAACGCCTGCCGCTTAAACCCCGCAAGCGCGTCAACCAGCGCAGCCCCTGCACCCGCCGGCACCCGTCGCCGCCCCCCATACGCAGGATCCCCCACCACCGGGTACCCGATATGCGCCAGATGCACGCGAATCTGATGCGTACGCCCGGTCTCCAACTCCGCTCGCACCATCGTATGTGACCGAAACCGCTTCAAGACCCGGTAATGCGTAACCGCCGGTCGCCCATCGCTACGCACGGCCATCCGCGTCCGCTGGCTCCGGTGCCGCCCGATAGGCTCATCGACAGTACCGCCAGCGGTCATCACTCCCGTACATAACGCGATGTAGTGCCGCTCCACCTCACGCTCTGCAAGGGCGGCCACGAGTGCCGTATGCACCTCTGGAGTACGCGCAACCACCAACAGGCCGCTCGTATCCTTATCGAGCCGATGAACGATCCCCGCCCGCGGCACCACGGCCAACTTCGGGTCGAAAGCCAGCAGCGCGTTTTGCAGCGTTTTCCCAGAGTTTCCCGCGCCCGGATGAACGACCATCCCAGGCGGCTTGTTGATCACAAGCAGCGCCCGATCCTTGAAGACCACATCGAGAGGTAACGCTTCCGCCACTACCTGCTCGTCGGCCTCGAGCCGAGCCTCGATCAAGACCCTCTCGCCGCCGAGCACCTTGTCCCGCCCGCGCAGCAACCGCCCGTCGACCTGAACGGCCCCAGCCTCGATCCAACCCTGAAGCCTCGAACGCGAGTACTGCGGCAGCACCCGCGCAAGGGCCTGATCCAGCCTCAAGCCCGCTAGATCCAGCGGCAAATCGAGTGAATGGGTGCGGAACTCAGCCGCGGGCTCACCTGTCGGAAGTCTGGCCACGGGATTCGCTATACTCCGTCGTTCGATACGGCTCGAAGCCAAAGAAAGGTCCTCATTTGTTGTCCCTGTCCGGTAAGTTTGTACGCGGTGGTGTCATCGCGATGTGCGTGGTCCTGCTTGCAACCGCCGGCTGCGCCCATCGCAAGGATCTGACCAAATCCAGCCCTGAATTGCTTTATAAAAAAGCACACCAGAGCCTGGTTTCCTACGACTTCCAGGCCGCGATCAAGCAATACGAGCAGCTCACCGCCCGCTTCCCGTTTACCGACCAGGCGCGCCAGGCCCGCCTGGATCTGATCTACGCATACTACCGCGCCGGTGAGGGTGAGTCGGCCACCGATGCGGCTGAGACATTCATTCGCGAGAACCCTACCCATCCGCGCGTCGACTATGCGTGGTACGTGAAAGGCCTCGTAGATTTCGAACGCCAGCCGAACGCCCTCGAAAAACTCTTCCACGTTGATCTCACCCAACGCCCGCCGAGTACCGCGCGTAAAGCGTTCAGCGCCTTCCGAACCGTGGTCGAGCAGTACCCGAAGAGCGAGTACGCGCACGACGCGGAACAGCGGATGCTCTATCTGCGGAATCGCCTGGCCAGCTACGAAGTGCACGTCGCGCGGTACTACCTGAAGCGCGGCGCCTACGTCGCCGCCGCGCAGCGAGCGAAAGGCGCCGTCGAAAACTTCGACGGCGCTCCCGCGGTAAAAGAAGCTCTCCAGATCATGGTGGAGGCATACGACCGCCTCAACCTGAAAGAGTTGGCCGACAAGGCGCGAACCGTCTATCAGTTGAACTACAGTGGGGAAGTCCGGGAGGCGCAGGCGGACATCAAACGCCCCTGGTGGAAGTTGTGGTAGCGGCGCCTGCCGCCCCCTAACGCCGATACCCGTTGGTAATCGGATACCGCCAATCCCGACCAAAAGCCCGCCGGCTCACCCGAACCCCCGGGGGCGCCTGCCGACGCTTGTACTCATTGCGCTTCACCATATCGAGCACCCGTCCCACCGTGGCTCGATCAAAGCCGCGCGCCTCGATCTCATCCACCGACAGATCTTCCTCGATAAACGCCTCCAGAATCGCGTCCAGCACCTCGTAGGACGGCAACGAGTCCGAGTCCTTTTGATCCGGCCGCAGCTCGGCCGAAGGCGGACGATCGATGACGCGCTGTGGGATTACACGGCCGCCAGCGTTCCGGTACGCAGCAAGCCGATACACCAGCATCTTGCTGCAGTCCTTGATCGGCGCGAACCCACCAGCCATGTCGCCATACAAAGTGGCATACCCCACGGCCATCTCACTCTTATTGCCCGTCGTCAGGAGCATCTTGCCAGTCTTGTTGGAGATGCCCATCAACAACAGCATGCGGCAACGCGACTGAATATTCTCTTCCGTAGCGTCCGGCGGACGACCGGCAAACTCATCTTTTAACGTACCGAGCGTCGCCTCGAACATGTTCTCGATGGAGAGCACGCTGTACTTCACCCCAAGCAACTGGGCCTGCTCCTTCGCGTCATCCAGACTCATCGAAGACGTATAGCGCGAAGGCATCATTACTGCGTGAATACGCTCGGCACCGAGCGCGTCCACCGCGATCGCCAATGTCAGCGCCGAGTCAATACCGCCCGAAAGCCCCATGACGACGCCAGGAAACCCATGCTTGTTGACGTAGTCACGCACGCCGACAACGAGCGCTCCATAGACGGACGCCTCATCACTCAACTCGGGCTCGATATGCCCGGGCCGCGGAATCACCCGTCGCCCTTCGCGCACAAAATCGACGGCGTAAGTTCCTTCACGAAAGGCCGGCGCACGCATGACCACAGCGCCATCCGCATTCATCACGAATGAGTTGCCATCGAAAATCAGCTCATCCTGGCCGCCAACCAAGTTGACGTATGCCATCGGCAAGCCGACATCCAACACACGCGCTCGCGCGACATCCTCACGCTCGCGCTGCTTGTGGATTTCATACGGTGAAGCATTGATCACAATCAACAACTCGGCGCCATCAGCGCGCGCAAGCTGCGCCGGCTCGGGCTCCCAGACGTCTTCGCACACGAGCAATCCGCAGCGGAACCCATCCACGTCCAGCACAGTAGGCTGAGTGCCAGCATGGAAATACCGCTTTTCGTCGAAGACCTTGTAGTTGGGCAGCTCCGCCTTGCGGTAAAGGGCCGCAACCGCCCCGCCACTGATGAGTGCAGCAGAGTTATAGATCGCGTTCCCCGCATACTCCGGGAGGCCAAGCATGACCGAGATGTCCTGCACCTCCTCGCGGACCTTCGCCAGGCCAGACTCGATCTGCCGGCGGAACCCACGATGAAAGAGCAGATCCTCAGGCGGATACCCTGACAGTGACAGCTCGGGAAACAGCACCAGGTCCGCCCCCAGATCCGCACGCGCCTGCCGCGCGGTGTTGACCACCCGCGTTGCGTTCCCGTGCACATCACCGACGAGCAGATCGAGCTGCGCGAGTGCAATCCTAAGTGACTCTTTCATAGGCAGCCGTCGGCGCCACCGCCGTTACGTCTATTCTTCCACGACTCAGCGGCGCTTGCTCTTCCCACGCGCACCCGAAGACTTTCCAGCCGCCTTCTTGCCCGCCTTCATCGGCACCTTCACCGCTTTCCCCCCCGCTGGGGATTCCCTCGCTGACCGCTCGGTCGCGGCCACCGGCTTCGCAGAAGTCTTCTTTTTCGCGGATGTCTTCTTTCCGGCGGTTTTAGCTGCAGCCCCAGCAGTCCTGGCTGCGGCGGCAGTCCTCGCAGCCGCGGTCTTACCGCCCGCCTTCTTCGCAGCAGCGGCAGCGCCCGACGAGCGCCCAGCTGCCTCCTTCTTCCGTGAAGCCACAGCCGGCTCGGCCGGCCGCGGTGGGCTACCCGCCGGATGCGCCAATTTGGCCGCCCGTGCGCGGCGCTTCCGCAGCAGCTCGTTCATTGCTGATCCAAGCTCGGCAGGCGATTTCACAGTCCTGACACCCGCCTCTTCGAAGGCAGCGTACTTGTCAGCAGCAGTACCCTTGCCCCCCGCCACGATGGCACCTGCATGGCCCATACGTTTTCCCGGAGGAGCCGTGACACCCGCGATGTAAGCGACAACAGGCTTAGTCACAAACTTGCGGATGAACTCCGCAGCCGCCTCTTCGTCACTGCCACCAATCTCACCGACGAGGATGATCCCCTCAGTACGCGGGTCCCGCTCGAACAACTCCAGTACATCGATGAAATTCATCCCACGCACAGGGTCGCCGCCGATACCGACACACGTGCTCTGACCCAGCCCGATGTTAGTAGTCTGATAGACGGCCTCATACGTCAGCGTGCCGGAGCGCGAGACAATCCCCACAGCACCCTTCTTATGAATGAACCCCGGCATGATCCCGATCTTGCACTCTTCCGGCGTAATGACACCCGGACAATTCGGGCCCACCAGCCGCGTGCCCGCACCCGCGAGCACAGACTTCACCCGCACCATGTCATTGACCGGCACGCCCTCAGTGATACACACCACCAGCTCGATGCCCGCATCAACAGCCTCGAGGATCGAATCCGCAGCCCCCGCGGCCGGCACATAAATCATGCTCGCTGTCGCGCCAGTCTCCCGCACCGCATCCTGCACCGTGTCGAACACGGGCTGACCCAGATGTGTCTGCCCACCGCGGCCCGGCGTGACACCGCCAACCAGCTTCGTTCCATACGCAAGCGCCTGCTCGGAGTGAAACGTACCCTGCTTGCCAGTGAAGCCCTGGCAGATGACTTTCGTATTCCTGTTGATCAAAATGCTCATTTAGCTCGCCTTCTTAGCAAGCGCGACAATCTTGCGCGCCGCGTCTGTCAAATCTGTAGCAGCCGTAATCGTCAGCCCGCTCGTGGCCAACAGCTCGCGCGCCTTGTCGGCATTCGTGCCCTCGAGCCGAACGACAACCGGCACCGTCACGCCGACATTCTTGACGGCGTTGATCACCCCGTCGGCGATCAAATCGCACCGCACGATACCGCCGAAAATGTTGACCAGCACCGCACGCACCTTGGGATTCGAGAGAATCAGCTGGAATGCCGCCGTCACCCGCTCACTGGTTGCGCCACCGCCCACATCGAGAAAGTTGGCTGGCTGTCCCCCGTGAAGCTTGATCAGGTCCATGGTCGCCATCGCAAGGCCTGCCCCGTTGACCATGCACGCGATATCCCCGTCGAGCGACACATAGTTGAGATCGTGCTCGCTGGCACGACGCTCCATCGGATCTTCCTGATTCGCATCGCGCAGCTTCGCGATGTCCGGATGGCGGAAAACAGCGTTGGCGTCGATGTTGATCTTGGCGTCGAGCGCCATCAGGCTGCCCGACTTCGTGACGATCAACGGGTTCACCTCGACGAGGCTTGCGTCCTTTTCCAGATAAAGCTTGTACAGTCCCATCGCCATCGCCTGGAACTCGGTAACCTGCGTGCCCTTCAGCCCCAAGCCAAACGCCAACTGCCGGCATTGATAACCCTGCAGCCCAGCGGCCGGATGAATATTCACCGTGAGGATCTGCTCAGGGGTCGACGCCGCAACCTCTTCAATGTCCATACCGCCCGCGGCCGAGGCGATCAGCGCGACTCGCCCGCGCTCGCGGTTCAACGTGAGAGACAAATAAATTTCACGCTCGATATCGGAGCCCGACTCGACGTACACATGCTCGACAGGCAACCCCTCGGGTCCCGTCTGCTTGGTCACCAAATGAGTACCGAGCATGCCCTGAGCAGCAGAGCGCACCGTATCCAGGTCGCGCGCAACCTTGACACCGCCAGCCTTACCACGTCCGCCGGCATGCACCTGCGCCTTGACGACCCAGACGGATCCGCCAAGCGCCTCGGCAGCCTTGACCGCCTCCTCCGCGCTCGCCGCGACGCGGCCGGCGGGGACAGCAATTCCATAGTTCCGAAAGACGTCCTTGGCCTGATATTCGTGCAGATTCATTCGTTCGCCTCGGCTGCTCGCGCAAAACCGCCATTCTCGCGAAAAACCGCGGGACTGACCAGCAAAGTGATGAGCTGCGAATCCGTTCGCTTTTCGGTGGACGACAAGGTGGTACATTCGCCGCCGCCTACGGCGGGCGGC
>Ga0105247_10001319_pt1 | contig 18121 bp, 18 predicted proteins | sample KBSS24metaG_FD_81519 | JGI IMG/M metagenome (GOLD analysis project Ga0105247, IMG submission 81519) | Switchgrass rhizosphere microbial communities from Kellogg Biological Station, Michigan, USA - KBS S2-4 metaG | ecosystem: Host-associated > Plants > Roots > Rhizosphere > Soil | place...
CCGCTGGCGCCAACCCGTGCTTACCACTGGGAGAATAGCGTGGCGGATGGGGTTACTGCGACGGGTGTGGGCTAATCGGTGGGAAATTGATTAACTACTCAGATGTAATTCCGAGCTGTTCAGAGCGCTTTTTTGCGGCTTCGACGGCGTTACCGACCGCCGCCCGCAAACCACCGCGTTCGAGTTCCCGCAGCCCAGCAGCGGTAGTGCCGCCCGGCGAGGTAACCGTGGCGCGCAATTGGGCCGCGGTGGTGTCCATCGCGGTGCCCATCGCCGCGTCGCCCGCAGGCTGCGCCTCGTCCAGGCGCTCCAGCAACATCGCAGCCGAGCCTGCCATTGTTTGCACGACCAGATCGGTCGCCACCGAACGTGTCAGCCCGGCGGCGACGCCCGCGTCGACGAGCGCCTCGACCATCAGGAAGAAGTACGCCGGGCCGGAGCCCGACACCGCGGTGACCGCGTCGAGTTGCGACTCGGGCACCGTCAGCACGCCACCGACCGCATCGAAGATCGCGGACACCTCCTTGAGGTGATCGGCGGTCGCGAAGCGGCCGCGCGCCAGCGCACTGACGCCCCCACCAACGACGACCGGCGCGTTGGGCATCACCCGGATGACCGGCGAACCGGCAGGCAATTTGTTCTCGTAGAACTCCGTGGTCACGCCCGCGACGACCGACACGAAAACCTGTTCGGCGGTATTGCTTTCGGCCTTCGCCGCCGCGTCGGCGATCTCGCCGACGACACTGGAGACGTCGGCGGGCTTGACGGCGACGATCACATAGGCGGCGGTGTCGACCGCGTCGGCAACCGTGGTCACCAACACCGAATACGTGTCGGACAGATACTTCGCACGATCGGGGTGCTTCTCGGCAACCACGAGGTCCTTGACCTGCCGTCCGGCGCGCAGCAGCCCGGACAGCAGTGCCTCGCCAATACTTCCACCGCCGACGATCGCGATTCTGGCCATGCGCGCAAGCATCGCATGCTGCCTATCGACGCTTTGATTCGACGCCTCCGGCGTCACGACCCCGGCGGCACCATCGCCAGCTGACGGCTCTGCACGATGATGCGGCCCTCGCAATCGACGACGATGTGGTCCTCGTCGAACCAGTCCTGCCCGATCTGCACCGTCGTGCACAAGACCCGCAGCCAGCCGCCAGCGGGCAGCGCGCGCAGATACGCGGTGAGCTGAACCGTCGGCGCTCATCCCATTCGGTTCACGCCGAACGTCACCGGCGCGGACACGTCGCCGCACAACAGCGCGAAAAGCACGTCCGGCGCAACGCCTTTCGGGCGCACCCAGTATTCGATGACGGGTGGACCGCCGTCGGTGCGCGGCGCGAATGTCGTCAGCGACGGCCGGATGTCGCAACCGTGCGCCAGATACACGATGTCTTCCATCGGATGCCCCGGACCGATCGGTTCGAGTCCCGGCGGCGGCTCCGGCTGCATCAGGGGGATCACCGGATTGACCGACTGGCGCCCAGCTTGCGAGGGGGACAGCGGCGGCACATGGTGGTCGGGGTCGCCGAGCGTCACCGCCGCGCGGACCGCAGTTCGATCACCTTGGTTCAGCTCCACGTCGACGAGGCTGACCCGCCGCCCCCGCTTACGCACGGTGGCCACCACCCTCATCGGGCCGGACACAGGAAATTGCCTGCCACCGCGATCGGCTGGACTGCCCCTTCGCCATGTTCCTTCAGCGCCGCGTTTGCACACAGCGCCAGCATCGCGCCGCCGTGCACTCTCGCGCCGATGGTCCAATGCTCGTTCAGCTCACCTTCATATACGCCGTCCCCTTCCGGGGTGAGCGCCATGGCGTCGGTGAACGCCGTTGATCCCGGCATGCGTATTCCTTCGTAGCGTCAGCGCAGCAGGTGCTTGCGGGCGAACTGCAGTGATTCCGACAGCAACGCTTCGCGTTCGATGGCGGTCCGCGCGCCCGATGTGGTCACCTCCAGGATCACATGCCCTGAAAAGTCGCCGACCGCCAGCATCTCGCAGATCTCCACGGTGGGCTGGGAGCCGCGGCCCGGCACCAGGTGCTCGTCGGCGGAGGCGCCGCTGCCGTCGCACAGGTGCAGGTGCACAAGCCCATCCCCCATCCGGCGGGCCATGTCGAGCGCGTCGGTGCCTGCTGTCGCGGTGTGCGACAAATCGAGCGTGTAGTGGGCGTGATCGCCGTCGAGCGGGTCATAGGACGGTGCGAACGCCGAAATGCCGGGCCCTGGCTTGCCGCCCCGCTTACGCATCCGCTCGATCGAGGTCTGGCCGGCACCGAAGAACCGGTCGGCGCGGAACGGAAACATGTTCTCCACCGCCACCATCACATCGCTGGACGCCTCGAGCTCGGCGACCTGAGCAGAGAACCCCTCGGCGTAGCGGCGTTGCCACCGGAACGGCGGATGCACGACGACGGTCTGCGCGCCGAGCTGCTCGGCCGCGCGCACGCTGCGCTCCAACTTGGGGATCGGGTTGGCACCCCACACTCGCTGCGAGATCAGCAGGCACGGCGCGTGCACCGACAGCACCGGCATGTCATAGCGCTTGGCCATCTCCTCGATCGCGTCGACGTCTTGACTGACCGTCTCAGCCCACACCATCAGCTCGACGCCGTCATAGCCGAGTCGCGCCGCGTACTCGAAGGCGGCCTCGGTCCTCAGCGGATATACCGAGGCAGTCGACAGACCAACCTTGATGGCGGGGCGCACAGTGTCTATCGGCGTCCGGTCGTCGCCTTAGCCCGACTGCAGCAAAGCCAACGGTCCGAGCGTGACCAGAGCCCCAACCGCCACCGCGATCAGCGTGCTGCCGATGTCCTCCGTCTTGCGCACCACGCGCACACCAACAACGAGGCCGAGGATGACCAGCACCGACAGCACGAGAGCGACGATGTTGTTCCACTTCCACAGCTGGTCGAACGCGATGAACAGGCCTGCGCCGAACGCGACCGCGACGATGCATTGGCCGACGATCAAGGCGCCGCGAAGGAACGACGACATGCCGGACGACGCCGTGGCGGTGTCCTCGTCCTCGTCTTCCAGGTCGATGAGCTCCGGGCGAGGGGATGCGCCGCGCCGGGCCAGGTCGTGGGCGACGGTCTGGCCGCCGAACAGGGTGCCCGCCGAGGACTGCAGGTACGACGGCAGCTCGTCCTTATCCTTCTCGTCGAACGCAGCCTGGGTGTCCTCGTCCTCGATCTCCGGCTCGTCGGCCAGGTCGATGGGTGAGTCAAAGACGTCGTCGTCCTCGTCGACAGGATCGGGACTCATCTGCTCGGCGCCCCGACCGACTGGCGCGAAGCTGCGCTGGCCAGGCGTATAGCGCGGGCGGCGCGGCGGCGGCGCGAAGAAGTCGACCGGGTCGTCGTCGACGTCGCGGTCCTGGATATGGGCGGCGTAGTCGGCGACCGCGTCGGCATAATCGTCGTCGCCGTCTTCGTACTCGTCCTCGGCGGTTTCGTCTTCGTCGACCGTTTCGGTCTCGACTTCGTCGTCATGGTCTACAACGCCGTTGGTCGACGGCGCGGCCGGCTCCTCGTCGACCACCGCCGGGATGGTCCGGGTGGTCTCGGTCTCGTGGACGTCGTGGACGTCGTGGACGTCGTGGCCGGAAACGATCGGGATTTCGCCGGTCAGCTCGGCGACTGTGACGGAGTCGCTATTGCCACGGCGCCTCCGGCGCCTGCCGCCGACGGGCGGGGCACCGATCGTGCCGTTCTTCGCCAGCAACTCCGCGACCGAGATCGGTCGCGTGCTGCTGTGGCTTTCTTCTGGTCCTGTCATCGTGTGTTGCCTTTGGGCCTAGCTACTTCTCGTCCAGCCTCCCGCACGGACGTCTCCACCAAGGCCGTTCCGTCGGCTTTGCTGTCGAGTTTCCGCAGAATCAGCCCTTCTCGCAATGCCCAGGGGCAGATATCCACACTATCGATATTGAGAGCCTTCATACTCGCCTCAGCAACCAAAGCTCCGGCCACGATCTGTGGCGCCCGCTCGGCACTCACCCCTTCCAACTCCGCACGGTCGGCCGCGGTCATCCTAGAGATGAAAGCTATGAGCTGCCTAAGGCCGGCGGCGGTCAGGGTCCGGGTCACCCGTGGACCCGCACCGGAGGGGGCGGCGCCGGTGAGGCGGGCGAGCGAGCGGAATGTCTTCGACGTCGCCACCGTCAGGTCGGGACTTCCGGCCTCGGACATCGTGGCGCCGGCCTCCGACAACTCGGTGGCAAGCCAGTCGCGCAGCATCGCCACCCGGCGGCGGCCGGGCGGATCGTCCGGCAGCCATTCGCGCGTCAGTCGGCCGGCGCCCAGCGGCAGCGACAGCGCTACCTCGGGCTCCTCGTCGACCCCGCTGGACAGTTCCAGCGAGCCGCCGCCGATGTCGATGTTGATGATGCGCCCGGCGCTCCAGCCGTACCAGCGGCGGACCGCCAGGAACGTCAACCGGGACTCGTCGACCCCGCTTAGCACCTGCAGCGCCACGCCGGTGTCAGCGCGCACTCTCGCGAGCACGTCCTCGGAGTTCTTGGCGTCGCGCACGGCGGAGGTGGCGAACGCCATCAGTTCGGCGCAGCCGGAGCTGGCGGCGATCTTGGCGAACTCGTCGATTGTGCTGATGAGCTTGTCGGCACCCTTGCGGGTCAGCTTGCCCGAGCCGTCGATCGCCTCGGCGAGTCGCAGCGACGCCTTGGTGGAACTCATCGGTGTCGGATGCCCGCCGCGGCGCGCGTCCACCACCAATAGGTGGACGGTATTGCTGCCCACGTCGAGCACGCCTAATCGCACGTCCCCAACTTAATGGGTCTACCGTTGAGTTTTGTGAGCGCATCGCATCCAGGTGAAGTGGATTTGGACTTCGCCCGTGAATGGGTGGAGTTCTACGACCCCGATAACTCTGAGCACATGATCTCCGCCGATCTCACCTGGCTGCTGTCGCGGTGGACGTGCGTGTTCGGCACACCCGCGTGCAAGGGAACGGTCGAGGGTCGCCCCGACGACGGGTGCTGCTCGCACGGCGCGTTCTTGTCCGACAAGGACGACCGCGCCCGGCTGGACGACGCCGTCAAGCAGCTGACCGACGAGGATTGGCAGTTCCGCGAGAAGGGGCTCGGCAGGAAGGGCTACCTGGAGTGGGACGAGTACGACGACAAACCCAATCTCCGTACGCGAAAGTACAAGGGCGCCTGCATCTTTCTGAACAGGCCCGGTTTCGCCGGCGGGATCGGCTGCGCACTGCACAGCAAGGCGCTCAAGCTGGGTGTCGAGCCGTTGACCATGAAGCCGGACGTCTGCTGGCAGCTGCCGATCCGTCGCACCCAGGAGTGGGTGGAGCGGCCGGACGGCTCGGAGATCCTCAAGACCTGGATCACCGAGTACGACCGACGCGGCTGGGGTGAGGGCGGCGCAGACCTGTACTGGTACTGCACCGGCGACCCCAACGCGCACGTCGGCGCCAAGCAAGTGTGGGAGTCGTACGCCCCCGAGCTGACCGAACTGCTCGGTGAGAAGGCGTACGCCGAGCTGGCCGCAATATGCAAGCGGCGCAGCGGTTTAGGGCTGATCGCCGTGCACCCCGCGACGCGCCTGGCCGAATGAGCCTCTTCCTCTTGCGGCTGATTCCGCCGCGCGCCGACTTCGCGCAGACGATGACAGCCGAAGAACAGCAGGCGATGTCGCAACACATCGCGTACTGGCAACAGCTGCTGCACGACGGCAAGGTCGTGGTCTACGGTCCCGTCGCCGACCCCGAAGGCGTATGGGGAATGGGCGTGTTGCGGGCCACCGATCGGGCCGAGGTGTTGGCGATCGGTGAACGCGACCCCTCAGTGGTGGCCGGAGTCAACAACTTCGAGGTGTTCGAGATCATGGATGGGCGGACAGGCTAGGCGCATGTCGTCGCGGAGACGCCAGAGCCAGACCACCGTGCCGACCAGCATCACGAGGAGCACGAAAACATAAGCGCCGGGCAGGATGTCGGTCCAGATGCCGCCGGGCCGCAGCGACAGAATGCCCGCCTGCGGGGTATCGCCAGCAGTCGCCACGATCCAACCCCCGATTAGGGCGCACAGCAGCCACATTGCCGCGGCGGCGGTCCTGCTGCCTGCGACGTACGCCCGGTATCCGAGATGAACGACCAACGGCGCGAACCACACCCAGTGGTGGCTCCAGCTGAACGGTGACGCGGCGGCCGATGCCAATCCGACAACGGCAACCGCCAACACTGCCTGACCTCGTCGATACGCCGTTGCGGCGATCACGACGGCAGCGGCGGCGACAACCACCCCGGCGATGGTGGCTGCCGTGGCCGAACCGTGCAAGCGCAAAACCAATCCGGCCACACTCGTGTTGGCGAGCGGGTCGTGTGAAATCCGGTTGACGTCGTCGAATCGGCCGTGCAGCCAATAGCTTGTGGAATCACTTGGAGCGACGGCGAATCCGAGTCCAACCGTGCCAGCGAACGTTGCCGTGGCCACCACGGCGGCGCGGATCCGTCTAGTCGCCACGAGGTAGACGATGAACAGCGCGGGCGTGAGTTTGAGGCCCGCGGCCAGTCCGATCCCGATCCCCGACCACTTGCTCTGCCCGGTAGCCAATAGATCACCTACTACGAGGACGAGCAGGACGACGTTGATCTGACCGAGCTCGGCCGTGAGACGCATCGGTTCCAGCCACGCGATCACCCCGATCAGCAGCGCAGCCAGGCTGACCAGAGCACCTCCGGTCCGCATGCCCATCGACTTCAGCATCCGCACCACCGCGTACGTCAACGCGGCCACGGTGCCGAGTAGCCACAGCAAGCGCACGTCGGCATCGTTGAGCAGGGCCAACGGCACGGCGCAGATCGCGGCGAACGGCGGATAGATGAACAACAACTCGCCGGGTTTGCCTGTCAGGCCGATGGAGTAGAGGTCGAGTCCCTCCATCAGGCGTTCCCCGGCGAAGCGGTACACCATCAGGTCGACTTGCATCCGCAGCGTCGGCCACTGCGCGTACACCGCGAGGTACATGACCAGGGCCGTTACCGCGACGACGGGGCCGCCGCGACGCACCCATGGGCTGATGCTGTTGGTGTGTTCCATATCTTTCGTGGTCTGCGTTATCACTCGTCATTCACCGTGGGCTCGTTGACACAAGGGGCCCACGGTAGACGAATTAGTTGTAAACGACTCTCAGGGAGTTGGTCTGGGGAGTAACTACCTCGCCGAGTGTGGGGTTATGTCACGCTCTCGCGGCGGAATGCGTGACGGTAACCCACATTCGGCCGGGGTTACCCCTCGAGCTTGTAGCCCAAACCGGCGCCAGGTAATGGTGTAACCACCTTCCCTACCCCTTTCCGGTGCGCGAATGCGCGGTTTATCGGCAGGAACGGACAGTGTTGATTGTCACGAGGAAGACGATGCTCGCCGCGGCCGTGGCGACAGGTGTAGCGGCGACCGGCGTCAGCTATTTCAGTGAGGCGGTCCCGCCTGCAGCCCAGTCCACCTCGATGGCGCCCATGGTCGTCTCGACACCGTCGCCTCGTGCGTTCGCGACGCCCAACCGCCTCCTCGAAGCGGCGACCGGCCACCCGGCGCTATCGACGGGTGCTGCGGCCCAGGCGAATTCCGCCGCAGTCGCGCGACCTGCCGGCCCGTCAGCCGTACCTGAGGCGCAGTCGCGTCCCGCTGTTCCACAGCGCGTGGCGCCAGTACGGGTCAGCGGAAACGATGACCCATCAAGGATCTTCCGCCATCCGACGTCGGCCGTCGTCGGCGACCGACCGGCTACGTTCGTCACAGCTGCCGGGCCTGCCGTCAATCCGATCGGCATCCTCGGTGCCGCGTTCGCGGTGTTCGTCAGCAACGGCGACGAACCGGGCGAGAACGGCGGCCTGTTGATCGGCAACGGCGCCGACGGCGGCCCTGGTCAGGACGGCGGCCGCGGCGGCCTGCTGATGGGCAACGGCGGCAACGGCGGCGACGGTTTCGACGGCAAGGGTGGGAATGGCGGCGACGCCGGCCTCTTGGGCAACGGTGGCGCGGGTGGCGCGGGCGCAAGTCTCGGCACCGGCAACGGCACCCCTGCCCAGGGCGCCAACGGCGGGAACGGTGGCGCCGGTGGCCTTCTCATGGGTCACGGCGGGGCGGGAGGACGTGGCGGTGACGGGATCGGTGCCGCGGGCGGCAACGCAACCGGTGGCAATGGCGGAACCGGTGGTGCGGGTGGCGGACTCATGGGCGCGGGTGGTGCCGGCGGCGACGGCGGATCGGGCCTCACCAGTAATGGCGACTCCACCGGTGGCAAAGGTGTGGACGGCGGAGACGCTCGCGGAGTCGGTCAGGGCGGCCACGGCGGTTCGGGTGGCACTGGCAGCTCGTCCACCAAAGGCAGATCGAGCGGTGGCCTCGGCGGCAACGGCGGAGACGGTGGACTCTTCGGCGGCGATGGTGGTATGGGCGGCAGCGGAAACGCAGGCTCGACACAAGACGGCACCGCGCTCGGCGGCCCAGGCGGCGTCGGCGGCAACGGCCGTGCGCCAGGTGCGCGTGGCGGTGACGGCGGCACGGGTGGCAACGCGTCGACCAAGAAGGGCGACGCCCTCGGCGGCATCGGTGGTGACGGCGGCAAGGGTGGTCTCGGCGCGCCCGGCGGAAACGGGGGCGTCGGCGGACAGGGCACCGGCACCACCGGAAGCCTGCACGGCGGTACCGGCAAGCCCGGCCGGCACGGTTGAGCGGCAACCGAGTCGTGGCTCATGTTTTCACGGTGGCCTGGCGGGCGCGGTGTGGCCACTGGTGACCCTTGGCCTGGTGCGATGCGGTGCAATCGGCGCGGTATCGAAGATGATGTCCGACCGTGAAGCCGCCGCCCTCCCGTCATCGGGCGCTGAAACCTGCGTCGACCGGCAGAGCTGTGTTCTCGCAAGCCGCCCAGGCTAGACGGGCTCCTCGAGAACGGTCCTCAGGTTTTCGCGAGCAGAGACAGCTACCCCTCGAGCTTGTAACCCAAACCGCGCACCGTGACCAGATGCACAGGGTTCGCGGGGTCGGCCTCGATCTTGGACCGCAGCCGCTTGACGTGGACATCGAGCGTCTTGGTATCACCGACATAGTCTGCGCCCCAGACCCGGTCGATCAGCTGCCCGCGGGTGAGCACTCGACCACTGTTGCGCATCAGGTACTCAAGAAGGTCAAACTCCTTGAGGGGCAACGTGATCGCCTCGCCGTTGACAGAAACGACATGGCGCTCCACGTCCATCCGGACCGGGCCGGCCTCCAGGATGCCGTCACCGACGCCCGAGTCGTCGTTGTCGTTGCCGCGACGAAGCACCGCCCTGATGCGCGCGATCAGCTCGCGCGCCGAGTACGGCTTGGTGACGTAATCGTCGGCCCCAAGCTCCAGCCCGACGACTTTGTCGATTTCGCTGTCCCGTGCCGTCACCATGATGACGGGAACGCTTGAGCGAGAACGCAATTGCTTGCAAACGTCGGTGCCGCTCATCCCGGGCAACATCAGGTCCAGCAGGACGATGTCGGCACCGGCGCGTTCGAATTCGGCCAGGGCCGACGGCCCGTCGGCCACCACAGTGGCCTCAAAGCCCTCCTTGCGCAGGAGAAAGGCCAGGGGATCGGCCAAGGACTCCTCGTCCTCCACGATCAACACACTGGTCATTGTCTGGCTAGTCCTCTCGCTCGTCCGGATCATCTTCGTGTTCGGGGTAGGCCGGAATCGACAGGGTGAATGTCGATCCCGTTCCCGGCTGACTCCACAGCCGGATGGATCCGTTGTGATTGGCGGCAACGTGTTTGACGATCGCCAGGCCGAGACCGGTGCCGCCGGTCGCGCGGGAGCGCGCCTTGTCGACGCGGAAGAACCGCTCGAACACCCGCTCCTGGTCCTCGCGCGCGATGCCGATGCCGCGGTCGGTGACCGCGATCTCGACGTTCGGCCCGCGCCGGCGCCGGCTGACCGACACCGAAGAACCGTTGGGCGAGTAGGCGATTGCGTTCGACACGAGGTTGGCAATCGCGGTCACCAGCAACGACCCGTCACCCATGACGCGGTAGCCGGTCGGGGCGTCGGTGGTGATGGCGATATCTGCGTTGTCGGCGGCCACCTTGTAGCGCGAAAGCGCCTCGGACACAACGGTATCGACATCGACGGCATCCAGATCGGGCAGCCGTTCGCCGCCCTGCAGCCGCGACAGGTCGATCAGCTCACCGACCATGTTGGCCAGCCGGTTCGATTCCGCGACCATTTTCTCGGCGAAGCGGCGCACGTTGTCGGGGTCGTCAGCGGAGGCCAGCAGGGCCTCGGCGAGCACCCCCATCGCGCCGACCGGAGTCTTGAGTTCGTGGCTGACGTTCGCAACGAAATCCCTGCGAGTCGCTTCCATGCGCGCGTGCTCGGATTGATCGTCGACGTACACCACGGCGAACCGGCGATCTTCCTCGGTCAGCAGTCGTACCTGGCCGCGGACCGACAGCCCGGACCGGCCGGGGTTGGCGCGTTTGCGCGGCGAAAGGTCGACCTCCCCTGCCTCACCGGTCGCCAGCGTGCGCTCTGCGGCCAGCCAGGCCCGGTCGTCGAGCAACCGGTCACGGACCAGTCCGAGTTCGCGGGCCCGGTCATTCGTGTAGACGACGTCACGGTACGTGTCGACCACGGCAATCCCCACCGGCGAGCCCGAGACGATGTGGTCGAGCATTTGCGAGACGGTGATGCCGGACTGCTCGGTCGCGCGCCGTCGCCTGCGTTCCAAGATGCGCGGGGTGAGCGCCGCCCCCAACCCGCCACCGATCACCAGTGCGAGCAGCGCCACGATCCCCACGAGAAGGAGCGCCGATATCACACTCACGCGAAAATCGTACGCATCCGGTGAACGTCATCCCAGCAGCGTGCGGCCAAATCGGGACATGTCACACGGCCAATCGCAGGTGTTCGGTAGCCGTTTACCCAGTGTTTGCCGTATGGCACTGCGCATCCCCCTTTTCGGCGCTCGGCGCCGGGTGCCTACTTGGCGCCCTGGGCGGCCACCGCCGCCGCTCCCGCTGCGGCCGCTTCGGGGTCCAGATACTCGCCGCCGATGACCTTCGGCTTGAGATCGCCGTCCAGGTCGTAGCGGAGCGGGATCCCGGTCGGGATGTTGAGCGCGACGACGTCCTCGTCAGACATGCCGTCGAGGTACTTCACCAGCGCGCGCAGCGAGTTGCCGTGCGCGGCGATCAGCACCGTCTTGCCTGCCTGCAGGTCGGGCACGATCGTGCCCTCGTAGTACGGCACGAATCGCTCGACGACGTCCTTCAGGCATTCGGTCAGCGGGCCGCCGTCGATGTCGGCGTAGCGCGGATCGCTGTCCTGGCTGTACTTGTTGCCGCGTTCGATCGGCGGCGGCGGGGTGTCGTAGCTGCGCCGCCAGGCCATGAACTGCTCGTCACCGTACTTTTCCTTGGTCTCTGCCTTGTTCAGGCCCTGCAGCGCACCGTAGTGCCGCTCGTTGAGCCGCCAGTTACGGTGCACCGGAATCCAATGCCGGTCGGCCTTGTCCAGCGTGAGGTTGGCGGTGTTGATCGCGCGCCGCAGCAGCGACGTGTACAGCACGTCCGGCTGGCGGTCCAACTCCTTGATCAGCTCGCCCGCGCGGATCGCTTCAGCCTTGCCCTTCTCGGTGAGGTCGACATCGACCCATCCGGTGAACAGGTTCTTCTCGTTCCAGTCGCTCTCGCCGTGGCGCAGAAGAATCAGCGTCGAGTCAGTCATGGTGGGATCCTCTCACGCGGCCGATCACTCGTCTTGGTCGTCGATCAGGTGCGCGAAGGCCTGCAGGTTCTTCAGCGACTCGCCGCGCGCCACCCGCCACTCCCACTCCTTCTGGATCGACGACCGGAAACCCAACTCCAGCAACGTGTTGAAGTCCGAATCGACGGCCTCGAGCACCTGACCGAGGACGCGATCCATCTCGTCGGGGGTAACCGAAGCCAGCGCCATCCGGCCCACGAGATAGATGTCGCCGACGTTGTCGAGGGTGTAGGCCACGCCGTAGAGCCTGCGGTTGCGCTTGAGCAGAAACCGGTAAACGCCCTCGTGGTTTTCGTCGGGCTTGCGGCACACGAACGCCTCGACGCGCACGGAGTGTTCGCCAATCGACAGGATGGTGTTGGTCTTCAGCCGACGCTCGCCGGGCAGCTCGACGATGATGCCCGGCAGTCCACCGTGCGCCCCCTCATGGCGGGTGCACACGAGGCCGTGTTCCTTGCAGGTGTCCTCGATGACCTGCTCGATGTGGGAGGTCAAGCGCGCACACCCCGCCTCATCGAGAAGCGACGGCCGTTGCGTCGCGCCGTCGCATCGGGCAGCCGGTGCCGGGCGCGGTAATCGGCGATCGCGCGACGATAGCTGGCCAGCAGCGCGTCGACGGTGTGCGTCCACGAGAACGTCGCCGCATGCTCGACGGCCGCGCGGCTCATGGTCTCGGGGCCACGCTGCATCAGTGCACTGATCGCCTGCGCCCAGTCGTCGACGTCATGGCCGTTCACCAGCGTGCCGGTGACCCCGTCGCGCACCGCGACCGGCAGCCCGCCGACGGCGGCGGCCACCACGGGGGTGCCGCAGGCCTGCGCCTCGATGGCGACCAGCCCGAAGGACTCCGAATAGCTCGGTACTCCGACGAGGTCGGCGGCCCGGTACACGTCGACGAGTTGATCGCGGGGCTGCGGGGGCAGGAACGTCACCCGGTCGGCGATACCCAGTTCGTCGGCGAGCCGAACCAGCCCGTCTGGCGCGGCCAACCCGCTACCCGACGGTCCACCGATCACCACGACACGGACGCCTGGCAGTTTGGCCGCCGCGCGCAGCAACACGTCGGGCGCCTTGAGCGGCTGGATGCGGCCGACGAATGCGAGAACCTGCTCGTCGGCGTCGAGTCCGAGTGCAGCGCGAGCGGCCCGCTTGTCCCCCGGCGTGAACATCTCCAGGTCGACGCCGGGGTGCACCACATCGATGCGGGCCGGGTCGGCGTGGTGCAGCGAAACCAGTTGCTGCGCTTCATGTTCGGTGTTTACGATCAACCGGTCAGCCTCGTCGACGACCTGCTGTTCGCCGACGGCACGCAGCGGTGGTTCCGGGGAGTCGCCGTCGGCCAGCGCGGCATTCTTCACCGCGGCGAGCGTGTGCGCGGTGTGCACCAGTGGCACCGCCCATCGGTCGCGGGCCAGCCAACCGACCTGTCCGGACAGCCAGTAGTGCGAATGCACGATGTCGTAGTATCCGGGCTCATGGGTGGCTTCTGCGCGCAGCACTCCCGCCGTGAACGCGCACAGCTGGGTGGGCAGGTCGTACTTGTCGAGCCCTTCGAACGGCCCCGCCACGACGTTGCGCACCAACACGCCGGGCGCCACCTTCACGACCGGCTGATCGGCCGACGACGTCGCGCGGGTGAAGATCTCCACCTCGACGCCGCGGCGGGCCATCTGCAGAGCGCTCTGCAGCACGTAGACGTTCATCCCGCCGGCGTCGCCGGTGCCCGGCTGCGCGAGCGGGGACGTGTGCACCGAGAGCACAGCGACGCGGCGCGGCAGATCTGTTGCTAGGCGCACACAGACATGTCTACACCGCCAGCTATGCGATCAATTCGCCGAGACTGCAACCACGCAGGGAAAGTTCGAGTAAGGCCCTGCTGGAATGCAATTTCGGCGAGATCAAGCAGAATGCCGGCTCTGGGCGCGCCGCATCGCCCCGATCGGATCGGCGTAGAGCCCGCCGAGCGACACCACCCCGGCACCGGCTTCCTGCACCCGGTTACCGAACGCCGTGACCCGGATATCGCGGGCCGGAAGCACCGAACGCTCGGTGTACGCGGCCTCGACGAGGGTCATGCCCTCGGGGTATTCGGTGAACGCCTGGCCGCCGACCACCAGATCGTCGGGGTTGAGCATGTCGCGCAGCAGCGCGACCGCCTCACCGAGCACCCGCGCGCGTTCGGCGAGCAGGGCGCGGGCCTGCTGGTTGCCCTGCCTTGCCGCCCGCAGCACGGCCGTCACCGTCGACGCCGGACCATCGGCAGGGATGATGCGCGCCTTGCGGGCCGCGATCAGCACGGCCTCGTCGCTGACTGTTGACTCCAGCTGGCCGCTGCCGCCGAGCAGCTCCGAATGGGCTGGCAGCGCGGCGATGGTGCCGGGGCCACTGGCTGGTGAATGCACCCGCCCGCCGATCGACAGCGCATATCCGACCGTCTCGCGCGCGTACACGTACAGGCTGGTCGACGATGGAGTCGGTTGGCGGCGCACGCCGAGCAGCAGTTCGGCGCCCGCCATCGCGTCGACGTGCGAGGCCACCGACACCGGCAGGCCCAACGTCTCGGCCAGCACGGGGCCGACCGGCGCGTCGGACCAGCCGAGCCGCGAGTGGTCGAGGTGTCCGGTGGTGCTGTCGACGACACCACCGGCGGCCACACCGACCCACAGCGGGCGGCGGCGGTGCCAGCGGCTCAGATAGCGCCGGGCGCTGCCCGCCAGCGAGGTGAGCGCCGAGGCCTGCGCGCCGCGCGGGGTCGGCGTCTCCACCGCGTCCAGCGTGCGGCCGAACAGGTCGGTGGCCACGATGCTGGTGGTCCTGGCGCCGATGTGGATGCCGAGCGTCAGGAACGGCTCGTGGTTGACCTCAACCGGCACCCGGGGCCTGCCGATGGCGCCGGAGACCGCGAGGTCGGCGCGCTCGCGCAGGATCCCGGCGTCGAGCAGAGCGGTCACCTGGCGGTTGACCGTCGCGATGCTGAGCTGGGTGACCTGGGCGATGATGTCGCGGGCGATCGGACCGCGCAGGCGCGCAGCGCCGAACACCGATGCCGCCGCGGCGTCGGCGACCTTCAGCGACGGGGCGACGACGCGGTGCCGCGCCTGCGGGTAGCTTGCGGGAGCGAGTGCGCGCATAGTGCGGTTGACGCTCCGGACGCCGGTGGTCGAGGTCGCCGGCTGACCCAGGGTGGTGGAGGAAGTGCGCACGGATCTGTCCTTTGTTGAAGTCGGCTGGTGGGTCCGGGCCACACCTGGCGACTCAGCGGGACAGGAAAACGTCCGGTATCAGTCAGGCGCGGCGAAGTGCGCAACAACAACAGTGCCGCGTGGCGACTGCAGTCTGACTAATCCGGTGCACACGCTGAACTTAGCACGCCAACTAAAGTTGGGCAGATGACGACACCAGCAGCCACTGGACGTGTCGCTGTGGTCACCGGCGCCAGCGCCGGCATCGGCGAAGCGACTGCGAGAACGCTTGCGGCACAAGGCTTTCATGTCGTTTGCGTAGCTCGCCGAGAGGGCCCGATCAAGGCGCTCGCGGACGAAATCGGCGGCACCGCGATTGTGGCGGACGTCACAAGCGACGAGGACGTGACTGCGCTGGCCGGCGCCCTGGACAGGGTCGACGTGCTGGTCAACAACGCCGGAGGCGCACGCGGGCTGCAACCGGTGGCCGACGCCGACCTCGACCACTGGCGCTGGATGTGGGAGTCCAACGTGCTGGGCACGCTTCGCGTCACCCGCGCGCTCTTGCCCAAGCTGATCGACTCCGGCGACGGCCTCATCGTCACGGTCACATCGATCGCGGCGATCGAGACCTACGACAACGGCTCCGGCTACACCTCCGCCAAGCACGCGCAGGGTGCGCTGCACCGCACGCTGCGCGGCGAGCTGTTGGGAAAACCGGTGCGGCTCACCGAGATTGCGCCCGGAATGGTCAAGACCGACTTCTCACTGCGCCGGTTCGATGGCGACGAGGAACGTGCAGCCAAGGTCTACGAAGGCGTCACTCCCCTGGTGGCCGAAGACGTCGCCGAGGTGATCGGATTCGTCGCGTCCCGGCCGTCGCACGTCGACCTGGACATGATCGTGATCCGGCCGCGCGACCAGGCCAGCGCGTCCCGCTTCAACCGGAGGTTGACCGACTAGCCCCTAACCGCCAGGTCGCCCGTTCACGGGCTGGGGCGCATCCGTCGGCGTGACCGGTGCGGTACTGGGGATCCCACTCGGCGGCGCCTGCGGCGAGAGCGCCGACATCGCCACCCACTCGTCCCACGGCACGGCCCAGTCCCAGAGGTCGCCGTCGGCGTAGGACAGGTCGATCGAGGTCCCGGTGACCTCGACAGGGTCGCCGTAGATCGCGCTGCTGAAGTACTGCTGGGCATCGCCGGTGGACAGGTTGATGCACCCATTGGTGACGTTGCTGTTGCCCTGCGCGCCAGAACTCGCCGGGTTGGCGTGGATGAACTCGCCGTTGTTGGAGATCCGCACCGCGTACCGCTCGTGGGCGTTGGTGTACCCACCGGCGGGGTTGGACATGTAGAAGTCCTCGTACTTCTCGGTGACGACGTGGATGCCGCTGCGGGTGATGTTGCGCGGCAGGTCAGCCTCGCCGTAGCTGCAGGGGAAATCCATGATCACGTTGCCATCCCCGTCGAGCACCTGGATGCGGTGCGACGTCGCGTCGGCCTTGACCACCTGGCGGCGGCCGATCTCGACGTTCAGCGAGACGTCCTGAGCGCCGTACGCGCTGTCTCCGAACTTCACCCCGTACAGCTTCGCGTCGACCGCGATCTTGGTGCCCGCCGGGTAGTACTCCTTCGAGCGGTAATGCACCCGGGACCCGCCGACCTCGTCGGGCAGCCACGCCCAGCTGCCCTCCACTGGCGGCACGGTGGTGACGTTGAGTGCCTTCTCGACGGTGGGCCGATCCTCGTCGCCGATCGCTGAGTCGAACTGAATGATGACCGGCGCGGCGACGCCGACGACCTGACCGTCGGCGAGCTGGAACTGGCCGTTGACCTGAGTGGTCGGGTCGATCGTGGTGAAGTTGCCCTCGACCGGGACGGACTTGCCGTCGTGGCCGACCACCGACCCGGTCCAGGTGTACGAGACGCCGTAGCCGAGCGGTTCGGTGGTGGTGAAGCTGGTGAGGTCACGGTAGAGCGCGCCTGCGACGACCTTGCCGTCGGTGTTGGCGAGCGCGACGCGCTGGAACCAACCGTCCTTGACCTCGGCGCGCACAGGGGCGACGGGCGCCACGTTCTTGGCCGCGTTGGCGGGCTGATAGCTAATGGACGGGGCCGGCGGCGCGGCCGGTGCCTCCGCTGTCCCCTTGCTGAGCTTGCCACCGCAGGCTGCGAGCGCGCCCGGCGCAACGACTCCGACCGCAAGGGCGGTCAGAATATGCCGCCGATTCACCTTCGACGGCACGGGGACGGCATCAGGGCCTGGGCTCACGTGGACCCAGGGTACCTAGAAAGCGGCTCCAATCAGAATCGGCTCGGGTGTGAGTTCGATCCCGAATGTCGTTCTCACACCGTCCCGCACCGTCCTGGCCAGCGCAATCACGTCCGCGGTGGTGGCGTTGCCGCGGTTGGTGAGCGCGAGCGCATGTTTGGTCGACAGCCGTGCAGGCGCCCCGTCGCCGGGGTAGCCCTTGCCGAAACCGGCGCGCTCCACCAGCCACCCGGCCGCGAGCTTCACCCCGTCCGGGGCGGGGTAGCTGGGCACGGGCCGGTCGACGCTTTCCTTCAGCCGCTCGTATTCGGCGGGCGAGACGACCGGATTGGTGAAGAACGACCCGACACTCCAGGTGTCGTGGTCGGCCTCGTCGAGCACCATGCCCTTGCCTGCCCGCAGCGACAGCACGGCCTCCCGCACCCGCGCAGGGTCGGCGCGCGATCCGGGTTCAGCGTCCAGCGCGGCGGCCAGTTCGCCGTAGCGCAGCGGCGCGCTGCGCCCTTCGGCGTCCAACGCGAATTCCACCTCGAGCACGACCGCGGCCGGTGAATGCCTGAGAATGCTTGTGCGATAACCGAACTGGAGGACATCCGGCGACACCCAGCGGTCCTCGCCGGTGCGGCGGTCGAGCAGTCGGACGCGGCGGATGGTGTCGGCGACGTCGGCGCCGTATGCACCGACGTTCTGCACCGGCGTCGCGCCCGCCGATCCCGGGATGCCCGACAAACACTCCAGCCCGCCGAGCCCGTAGGCCAGCGACGTGACCACCACGTCGTCCCACACCGCACCGGCTTCGGCGCGCACGATGTTGCCCTCGACGGAGATCTCGGTGTTCGCGAGCAACACGACGGTCAGGTCGGCGAGGTCGTCGGCCAGCACCACGTTC
>Ga0105247_10001321_pt1 | contig 18108 bp, 10 predicted proteins | sample KBSS24metaG_FD_81519 | JGI IMG/M metagenome (GOLD analysis project Ga0105247, IMG submission 81519) | Switchgrass rhizosphere microbial communities from Kellogg Biological Station, Michigan, USA - KBS S2-4 metaG | ecosystem: Host-associated > Plants > Roots > Rhizosphere > Soil | place...
AACTTCAGATGAGCGTCGCGCGGCTCTCGATAAGCGCCTCAACGAGTCGCTTGGCGCGTTTGATGCCCAGCTGCGCAAGGAGCAGCAAAAGATCGCGCTGGAGCGTGATGCTCGCCAAGCCGCCGTTACGACCGTAGCCGCCACCGATGGCAACGCGAAATCGGCTCCCGACGAGGACGCCGAGAACGCCGCAACGGCGACCACCGATTCCGCCCACCAGCCCCCCAGCTCGCACCGGGGCCCAACGGACACCCGCTCAGCCCGTAGCGGCGACCTTAAATCCGACCGAACCGCGGGCGGACCCGTAGGCACCAGCGGTAACGGAGCCGCGGCCAACGAAATTCCCGACGGCAATGACGACGATGTGATTGCGCGCCGTCTGCGTAAAGCAGCCGAGCAGGAAACGGATCCAGAGCTGAAGGACAAGCTATGGAAAGAATATGTTGAATACAAAAAGAACACGCAAGGAAAGTAAGAGTCACTGGAGATACAGGTGACGGACGTGGGACGAACGCTTCGAGTAGCGCTGTGCTGTGCGGCGCTGGCCGCATTAACGGCGGGTTGCGTCGTCCACGAAACCCGGCCTCTGCCCAAGATCAATGCAACTCAAGCCGACCACGAAATACCCGCCGACGAGTTGCTGGATGTGGCAGTGCGTGCGTTTGATCCAGGTGTACCGCCTGAGATTGCGAAAGATGAACAAGCGCTGAACAAGAAGCGCATTTATCCCGATATCCGGCATGCCGAATCACGTTATGTCGCAACGATGTTGCGTGCGACGTTGGAAGCATCTGGTCAATGGGGCGCGGTTCGTGTAGTCCCTGAGGGCGTGCAGTTCGTTGATGTACTGGTATCAGGCAAAATCACGGAATCCACGGGAGCGAAGCTTGCTCTACAGGTTACGGTTAAGGACTCCACCGGGCGGGTATGGGTCAATAACAAGCGTTACGAGAGCTCGGCCGACACGGGCTCGTATAAAACAGATGCCGCACTGAAGGCACGCGATCCGTTTCAGAACGTTTACTCGGAGGTGGCAAACGACATGCTAGCTGCGCGCGAGGCGCTCGTTGTTCAGAGTCGTCGCGATATTCGTCGCGTCACGCAGCTTCAATTTGCCTCGGATTTAGCACCGCAGGCGATGGAAGGCTATCTTGACCACGACCAGAAGGGCTTGCTGAAAGTCGCGCGCCTGCCAGCGGCCGATGATCCAATCAGCACGCGAATCGATCGGATCCGCGAACGGGACTCGGGTGTTGTGGACACCGTGAATGGGTACTATGCAAACTTCTCCGACCAGATGAGCGACTCCTACGGGCAGTGGCGGCGCGCCAGCTTCGAGGAGATCGAGAAGGAGCAGCGCACGCTCAACAAGGCCCGGACGAGGACCTATCTTGGTGCAGCTGCAATCCTGGCGAGCGTCTTCGTCCCGCAGCAGTGCGGTGCGTACGACTACAACTGCAGGCGAATCGAGGGTGCCGTGCGTACCGCGGGTGCGATTGGCGGCGCCGCCTCGATTTTGTCGGGATTGAAGAAGTATTCGGACGCCAAGACGCATGCGCAGGCATTGAAGGAACTCTCGGAGTCATTTCAGAACGAAGTGGCCCCTCAAGTGGTCGATGTGGAGGGACGAACGCTGAAATTGACCGGAACGGCCGAGGAGCAATACCGCGAATGGCGCAAGCTGCTGCACGAAATGTATTTAGAAGAGAATGGGACTGCGGGTACCCCTGCGCCGGCAGATACCCCTTCGGTCGGTGCGCCCTTACCGCCGGTCGCGCTGGATCCGGCGCATTGAACGAAATGGGCTGCGGAGCCGACTCAAAGATATGACCGAGGTCGTTGAAACCACCAAGGGTAGAAAGCTCGATGCGCGCTACACGCTGCTCGACAAGCTAGGCGCAGGCGGCCAGGGCGAGGTGTGGCGCGCGCACGATAGTACGCGCGGGATCGACATCGCCCTCAAGGTCCTCAACCGTACTGCGCATCAGGCCAAGGCGTGGAGTGCTCTCGAGCACGAGTACGCGATCGCCAGCCGGCTCGATCATCCGTCCATTCTCAAGGTGTTTCCGCCAGAACGCTCTGGCGAAGAAATGATTCTGCCGATGGAGCTCGCCTCCGGCGGCGATCTTCGTCGGCTACGCGGCGCGGGTTTCCTCGAAATCATTCCGGTGCTCTTGGAGATTGCCCAGGCGCTCGAGCATGCACATGAGCGTGGAGTCGTCCATCGCGACTTGAAGCCAGGTAATGTCCTGTTCGATGCACGAGGGCGCGCGCGCCTGGCAGATTTCGGTGTCGCCGAAACGGCCATGACGCCAGCGGACGCCACAGCCCAGGCGTCGGGGGCGGCGCCCGCCGCAACCCGGGATACCAACAGACACGGGTTCTCGCCGTTTACCGCAAGCCCGGCGCAGTTGCGTGGCGAACCACCGACACCCGCAGACGATGTATATGGTCTGGGTGCTTTGGCGTACGAGTTGTTATCTGGCTATCCGCCGTACTACCCCCATTTCGACAAGAAGCGCGCTATCGAAGAACGTGTGCCCACTCTCGCTCCGACACGGCAGATCCCGCCGCTGTTGGGAGCACTCGTGATGCACATGTTGGCAAAGGACCCCAAGCGGCGCCCGCGCACGATGCGTGAAGTCATAGACGAACTAGACGCCGCGCTCAATGACACGCTGACTTTCGACTTCGAGAACGTTTCGTCGTCGACGCCGACAGCGTCAATATCGGCGACGGCGTCCCAGGCGCAGTCACCGCGCGCGGGTTCGCAGGCGGGGAATGCCGAAGAAACCAACACGTCTGAAACGGCGGCGAAGCAGTATGTATGGACGCCTGACTCGCAGGACAGACGAGCCAGTCAGGATAGACGCGGAAGACGCAAGGAAGATTTAACGCCTCCCGCCCCGCGCCTGCGCGAACCGACGATTTTGTCGGGTCGATCAGAGAGCGATGGTGCGAAGGTTGCCGATGGCTTGGCAACCGGCAGTCGCCGCGCAGCGGGCAGTGACCCGGTGACCGAGGCGCGCGACGGCGCCCGAGCCGGAGCGAGGGACGGTTCCCGCGCGGCGGCCAGCGGTGACCCAACAGCCGGCGACGCCTCGTTAGCGGGCAGCGGCGCGTCACCGAGCGGCGCAACACGAGCCAACAGCGGGGCCGCGGGTGGCCCGGGAGCGAGTGGCCTTAATTCGGCCGGAAGCGGTACTCGCTCGCCTCCGCGATCCGGCGCGGAAGCGTTGGCTCGCATCGACGCGGCGCTCGAGCGAGCGGCTGCGGAGTCGGCTGCGCAGCCGAAACCCGCACTTTCAACACCACTAACACCCGCAGAGGCCGCCGCAATCGTCGCAGCCGCACGCGCGGCATCGAAGTCAACCTCACCAAGCGCGACAAACCAGTCGGCAACGCAGTCAGCGAAGGCACACTCCCCCTTCGCGGCGCCGGGGGCACCAACTACGACGAGCGCGGCGCCGATGTCAACGCCTCCTGCGGCGCCTGTGTCAGCGCCTCCCGCGGCGCCTGTGCCAGCGCCTCCCGCGGCGTCAAAGCCCATGTGGCCGCGCGAAGGAACATCGAGTGCCGCGTCTCCTGCAAATGCAGGTTCATCTCGCGCGGCAACCACTGCGCCAAAATCTGCGCCGGATCCGTCGCTAACGGTACCGATGGATTCCTTTACGCCAGGAACGTTGTCAGCTCCGGCTGCGACATCTCGCACGGGCGCGCAACCTACGTCATGGCACTCGACACCCGGGCAGCCCACGACCACACATTGGGCGCCTGAATCAACACCGCAGCGGCTCTCCTCGCAGCCAGCGCCCGGGCCTGCCGCTCCCGCGCAACCGACGCGACGGGACGCGCCGCCCGCGCAATCGGCGCCGGGGCACGCCGCTCCCGGGCAGGGGCCGGGTGGGTACCCAACTTCCACGCACGGGTCAGCTGGGCGCGCCGCTCCCGAACAACCGACGTGGGGGGACGATACGCTCGTGCTACCGGCGCTTGGGCACGCCGATCCCGGGCAGGGGCCGGCTGGGTACGCAACTTCCAAGCACGGATCAGGTGGGGACGCCGCTCCTGCGCAATCGACTTGGCGGGACACGACGCTCGTGCAACCGGCGCCTGGGCACGCCGCTCCCGGGCAGGGGCCGGCTGGGTACGCAACTTCCACGCACCCGTCAGGTGGACGCGCCGCCCCTGCGCAACCGACGTGGCGGGACACGACGCTCGTGCAACCGGCACCCGAGCACGCCGCTCCCGCACAACCGTCGCCAGGGCGCGCGACTCCCGCGCAGGTGCCAGGTGGATACGCTGCTGCCGCAGAACGGGCCCGGTTGGATGCCAGTTCTGGACAGGCATCTTCTGACTCCCCGTGGGATACGCCGACGCTTGTGCATATCCCTCCGGCAGCGTCGCCAACGGGGCACGAACCTTTCGCGGCGCCGCCGCCGACGCCGGATCACCCGGCAGCGTCCTCGCCGCACGCCCAAGCCGCCTATGCCGCCCGTGTTGCAGGGGTCCATCCGGCCGTTGCGGCCCGGGCGCATCCGCCGACCGTACCGTTGGTGCCCCGTGGGAATCCAACATCGACCCATGCAGGACCGATGCACGCCACTTGGGGGGAAATCCCGCTCGACGGATTGCCAAAGGTAGCGCGTCTCCAACCAATCCGTCCGCAGCGGTGGCCTTGGGTATTCCTGGGGCTGCTCGCGGGCGGTGCAGCCGCTGTGTATTTCTGGCTGCCGCGCTTCGATACGCGAACACTGCCGCCAGAAGTCGCCGCAGTCGTGGAGCCGTTGAAGGCAGCGCTAACAGCAAACACGCCAACAGCAGCGTCAGGCGCGCCCGCCGTCGCCACACCAGGCTCCGCACCGGACGCGGCACCAGGCTCCGCACCGAGCGCGGCATCGGGCTCCGCATCGCCCTCGGCATCAGGCTCGGCACCCAAAGGCACCGTCGCACAGTCCGCGATCCAGTCATTCCCGACAGCGCCAAATGGGATCGCAGCGGCCCCACGCGAAGCCGGGTCGCCGCCAGCGATGGCATCGTCGAACGCGAGCACCGGCACGCCGACGGGTGCGGCCGCCGATGAGCAACACCTGCGCGAGCTGCGGCAAACCTTCGATACCAGGATTGCGGCGCTCGAGGCCCGGGGCGCGGGCGCTTGGGGCGGCCGTGAATTCGCGACTGCGAAAATTAGAGCTGCAGAATCGGTCGGTGCGCAGGACGCGGGCAATCCTCGCGTTGCACAAGAACGTCTGACCGTAGCGATGAAGTTGTTGGATACTGTCGAGACCAAGGCACCCCAGGTGTTCTCCGCTCAAGTCGCTGCGGGCGAGAAAGCGTTGGGTGCAGGGCAGCAGGAAGTTGCCGGTCAGGCGTTCGACCTCGCCCGACGCATCAACCCAGCGGACAGACGTGCGTCGGATGGTCTGCGCCGAGCACAAAACTTAAATGCTGTGCTCCCACTCCTTGCCGACGCGCAGAACGCGGAGACCGCACACGACTACGCCCGAGCGGCACAAGACTACAGTCAGGCACTGTTCCTGGATCCGGGCAACGCCGCTGCAAAAGCAGGTCAAGCGCGCTCCAACGCAGCGTTTGGGGACGACAACTATGCGAAGGCAGTTGGTTCAGGTTTCGCCGCGCTGGGCGCGGGCCGGCTGGATGCAGCGCACGATGCCTTCGTCAACGCGCGGGCCCTGAAGCCGAATGGTGCCGAGGCGTCCGAGGGACTGAGGCGCGTCAGTGCGGCTCTGGCTGCACGGGGTTTCGCCTCAATGCGCCAGCGCGCTGCTGGACTGGAAGCGCAGGAGCGTTGGGAAGAGGCAGAACGGGTATACGAGGACGTGCTCGCGGCCGATCCATCACTGGCCTTCGCGCAAGAAGGCAAGGTGCGTACAACATCCCGCGCGGACCTTTCAGGGCGATTGCAGCAGCTCCTGGACCGTCCCGACAGACTCTCTTCGCCCGGCGTGCGAGAAGATGCACGTGCCCTCCTTGAAACGGCAAGGGCCCAGAGTCCGCAAGGGGCCGTGATCCGCTCGCAGATCGCCCGGCTGGAAATACTGCTGCCGGGTTTTGACAAACCCGTCAGGCTGTCACTACTGTCCGATAATTCCACCCAGGTCGTCATCTCGAGCATCGGGTCCTTTGGCTCATTCGCCCGGCGTGATATCGAGCTGCGGCCGGGGAAGTACACTGTCGTCGGAACCCGATACGGATTTCGTGATGTCAGGCGGGAGATCACGGTGGCACCCGGCCAGGACGCACAAACGATCAAAGTGACCTGCTCGGATCCAATCTGACCTGAAAACGGCATGAGCTCGAGGACATTCTGTCCGCAGGCAAGAGCATGACCGATGCAGCTCTGACGAGTGCGAACACGTACGCGCAAGTACGTGTTCGCGAGCCTATTGGTGACCGCATATTCGGTGAAACTCCTACCATCGGAGGGGAAGGCGCCAATATTGTCGTCCCGGGTACGCGTCCGGGGCCCGCTGTGCAGATCGAAAGACGCAAGGGGGTGTGGATCGCACATCCACTCAGCGAAGCAAAAGTGCGTTTCAACGGGCGCCTCTTAGCGATCCCACGCGACCTACGCCGTCACGATGTTTTTGCAGTTGGTGACGCACAGGTCATCGTCACCGACGTCTCGCGCACTCTGCTTCGACTCGAAGTCTGCCACCTCGTCGGTAATGCCACGATCTCGCCCACTGGCGCTGTCTCTGCGTTGGCTCACGGAGACGGCGACGAAGAGCTGCTGATTCAAGCGCCGCGGCCCGTATCAGCAGATGGCCTAGAGGCCGCGGCTGCCGAAGAGAAAGCAACATGGACACGCGCGGTGCGAGACGCAGCCGCCAGAGTCAAGCTGCGCCGGTCCGGCCGGTTTTGGCTACGCGCTGCCGCTGCAGCGGTCGTCGTGTTAGCAGCGATAGGGGTAATCTCACAGCTCAACTCCGTCGCATTGGACATCGAACCGACAGACGCGCATGTGCACGTGCCCGGTACCCTGCTGTCGTTGCACGTCGGCGGTCATCTGTTGCTGCTCCCGGGAAAGCACCGCATCGGTGCCGAACATGATGGGTATCTGCCCGCGCAGACAACCATTGCGGTGACTACCGGCGCGCCAGTGACTGCGCGTCTGAGATTGGCAAAGCTACCCGGGACTCTGCGCATCGACACAGTTGATGTGGCGGCGACGGTCAGCATCGATGGTGTCGAGTCCGGTCGCGTCCCCGGCATAGTTACAATGTCCCCTGGCAGTCACACCATTTCACTTCGTGCTCCGCGCTACGTTGACTACATCGCGTCGGTTGTAATCGAGGGAGCGGGTGTTCGTCAGGATCTCAAAGCAGTCTTGCAGCCTTCATGGGGTACCCTGCAGATCTCGGCGATTCCAGCGGGCGCACATGTCGCGGTCGACGGAGTTGACAGTGGTGTGACACCCGCCGTCGTGGACGTCCCCTCTGGAGTGAGGCGGGTTCGTATTTCGGCACCTAACCTGAAGCCTTGGGAAAGCAGCATCGTCCTCAAGGCGGGCGCGGCGCTGAATATCGGCCCGATCAAACTAGGCGAGCCGGACGCCCATCTCACCCTGACCTCTGTCCCATCCGGCGCCGAAGTGATTGTCGGCGGCGTTCGCCGGGGAAAAACTCCAATCGAAATTGACCTTCCTGCCGGAATCCAACACGACCTGGTCATCAACTCGCCAGGTTACGCAACGTGGAACCGGCCGGTATTCGCGGATTCAGGTAAGCAAATCAAGCTGGATGCAAGGCTCGAGGCCCTGGGAGGGCGGGTAACCATACAGGGCGAGCCGGACGGCGCGCAGCTGTTTGTCGATGGGGTCGACCGGGGCCGCACGCCACAGTCGCTGGAGCTATCCGCGATCGAGCACCACATCGAGGTGCACAAGGAGGGCTGGGTAACCTTCAACGGTACGGTGACACCGTCCAAGGGACTCGATCGGACGCTGCAGTATCGACTCGTGTCCGAAGATCGGTCGATCGCCCTCGCGCAGACCGCATCTGCTATCTACACTCAGACCGGCTACCTGCTGCGATTGGTGCCCACGGGCACGTTCTCGATGGGCAGTGAGCGTCGGGAGCAGGGCCGCCGGCCCAACGAAGGACTGCGTCGTGTCACGTTCAAGCGCCCCTTCTATTTCGGTGTCACCGAGGTAACCAACGAACAGTTCCGCCGGTTCCATCCGGACCACACGTCCGGCGTGATCGACCGACACTCCATCGACCTCGACGACCAACCTGTCACTCAAGTCAGTTGGAATGAGGCGGCCGAGTACAGCAATTGGCTGTCGGAGCGTGACAATCTGCCAGCCGCCTATGAAAAGAAGAACGCTACGTATGTCCTCAAACGACCCGTAACGATCGGCTACCGGTTGCCAACAGAAGCTGAATGGGAGTACGCCGCGCGCTATGCGGCGCCCGGTCAGTTCCTGCGTTTCGCCTGGGGCGACGCTCTTCCGGTGACCGGCGACGTGGGAAATCTGGCTGGTGCGGAAACTGGTAACTCGCTGCCGGCCTCCTTGCCAGGTTACCGGGACGAGTACCCACTCATCGCGCCCGTGGGCAAGTTCAAGCCAACCCCTCTCGGACTGCATGACATGTCAGGAAATGTCTCTGAGTGGATCAACGATTACTACCTTTCATTTGTGGACTCGGCGCCGGTCACCGACCCATTGGGCCCCGACGACGGTACCCGTCATGTCATACGCGGTGCCAATTGGAAGTCCGCCGCAGCAACGGATTTGCGACTGGCCTGGCGCGACGGTGCGGACGTCGCCAGTGCAACCATAGGTTTTCGAGTGGTGCGTTATGCCGAATAAGCGATCGATGTGGGTGATAGCCCTGAGTGGCGTGGTCTTGTCAGGGGCAGCGTTGGTTACGTTGCGCGCCGCCGAGCAAGTTAGGCACACGGACTCCCCTGCAGTACCCCCTGCACAGCCGAACCATCCACCCCCATCCACCCCTGAGGAATCCGCAACCATCCCCGACGACCCAACCACGGCACCCGACCCATCACAGTCGGCGGACAAAAACGTCAGCTTTCCCAACGATATTTAGCTTTGCCTATGAGCATTTTTGCCTTGGAGCTCAACGATCGCGCCGTCTCGCTGGCCAGGGGCGGGCAGGTGCTGACGAGCGCCCCCAGCGCCGTATTCAACGGAAACGCAGCCACGGGCTCTCCCGCTGGGACCAATGCCTGGCGCCAGCTCCGCTGCCAACCCATGGCGACCTCCTCTAGACACCTCGGTACAGTTCTGACACAGCGCGGCTCGCCGGCCCGCGCCGGAATGTTGGTCGCGGCGGAGTTGCGGGCGCGCCTCGCCGAGCAACCCATTCGCGACGGCGAGCGCATCTGGGTTGCGACTCCCGCGCAGGCGGAGACGAACGGCTTGGAGTCATTGTTGGGAATCGCACGGGATCTCAAATTGACCATCGATGGATTCATCGACTCCGCGGCGGTCACCACCGCTGCCCTGGAATCGGAACGCAACACGATCGTCCTGGAGCTGGGCCTGCATCACGCAGCCGCAACCGCAGTAGATTGCGAAGGCTCCCAGGCCCGACGCCGGCGGTCGGTATTGACGCAGCGCGGCGGCTTCATAGAGTTGTACCAGGTATGGCTCGACCTCATCAGTACAACAATGGTGAAGCGCACGCGCTTCGATCCCCTGCACGATGCGGCAACGGAGCAACAGCTCTTCGATGCGATGCCCTCTCTGACGCACGAGCTCGTGTCCACCGGCAATGCGGCCGCATTCGTCACCAAGGGCAAGGAGCGATTTGAGGTTGCCCTCACCCGCGATCAGTTTGCACAAGCGGCCGAGCCAATCTATCGCTGCATCGTCGGCCTGCTGCATCAACTTCGTCCCGCCGGAACGCCGCTCGCCATTGTCATCCCATGCACTGTGGTTGAACTTCCGGGCATGCGGGAGCAGTTGGAGCAATTTGTCGGCTGCGAGTTGGTCAGCGTCCCGGACGGGTTTGCAGCAGCAGCGACGTCATTGCTCGACTTGCCCGATAGCACGACCGGGGAGGACTCCGTGCGGCTGCTTCGGCGACTACCTCTGCAGGGAGGCGCCTTGGCCGCGCAAGGGGTCCTGGCAGAGAGCGTAGCGCGCCGATCATTGGGCCAACGCCGCTCCGGTGGCCCAGCGCCATCGCATGCGCTGTTGGACGGTCGTGCCTACTCGCTCAGCGCCGACGCACTTGTTGTGGGTCGCGCTCCTGAGTCTGAGGCCGCGACCGTGACTCCGGCCACTGCCCGTCCGGGCGCCGCCGGTCTGGGGGCCTCCGTTCCAGGCGCCGCCGTTCCAGTGTCCTCCCGCTACATCACCCTTCCGGAAGGTTTGGCCGGAGTCTCCCGGCGGCACTGCACATTCGTGCATGATGGAGATGAACTGGTACTGCTCGATCACAGCACCTTTGGTACGTTTGTCAATGGCGAGCGCGTACAGGAGCGAGTTCGCGTGCACGCCGGTGATCGTGTGCGCCTTGGCGAACCAGGAGTGGAACTCGCGCTCATCGCAGTTGGCGAGGTGGCTGCAACCGCGACCGCCCCACAACCTTGACGGTTACCCATGGCAGCACGCCGCCGCACCGTCGAAGTATTCACACTCTCCTTCCTCGATTGCATCTGTTGCGGATTTGGGGCCGTCATCCTCTTCTACACCATCGTGAGCGCCCGGGCTGGCGTACAGAGCCTGCACAGCACCGATGAATTGAAAGCCGAGGTCAACCAGGTTGAGGAACAGGTGCTGACCGGGTCGCGCAACCTTGTCGTCCTGCGAAATCAACTTGAGAAAGCGGAGAGTGAAACGGCCAGCGACCAGGCGCGTATTAAGAGCATCGCTGCGACGCTGGAAGACAGACGTGAGCAGCTAGCTACCTATGACTCGAGCAGTCTTGCCAGGCGCCAGCATATCGAAGGATTGAAAGCGGAGGTCCGTTCGCTCGAAGAGGGCAAACGCCGGCTCGAAGCAGGCAGCCTCGACAAAACACCTCCCGGGCAACAAGTCAGCAGCTTCAGGGATACGGGCGGTGACCGCCGCTATATCACCGGCATCAAGATGCGAGGCAAGCGAATCCTCATTCTGCTGGATTCCTCCGCCAGCATGCTGCACGAGGACCTGGTGAGCATACTGCGCCTGCGTAATTCTGCCGATGAACAGAAACGCGCGGCTGCGAAATGGCGCCGCGCCATCGATACGGTCGGTTGGCTCACGACGCAAATACCACCCAACAGCCAGTACCAGATCTACACATTCAATACCAAGGCTCAGTCGTTGTTGCCCGACCTTGCCGGAAAGTGGATCGGCGCGGGTGATGCACCTCAACTTGCTCGTGGCCTGGCGAATCTACACGCGATGGTGCCAGGCGACGGTACGAGTCTGTACAACGCTTTCGCAGCGACCAAGACCCTGGTGCCGCTGCCCGACCAGATCATTCTGATCACCGACGGTCTGCCCACCCAAGGTAAGACGGCGGGTTTGCGCAAATACGTGGACTCGGGCGCACGCATGCGGCTGTTCGATGACGCCGTCGGTCAGCTGCCGGATGGTGTACCGGTGGACTCCATCCTGTTACCCATGCATGGAGATCTGGAGGCTGCGCATCGGTTCTGGAATCTGGCGCGCCTGACCAACGGCACACTCCTGATGCCTTCAAAGGATTGGCCGTAATGCCCCGCCGCCGCCGCAGCGTCGAAGTCTTCAGTCTGTCGTTCCTCGACTGCATCTGCTGCGGTTTCGGCGCAATCATCCTCCTGCTGGTGCTCACGGAGTACGCCCGCCCCGCCAAAATAGAGGAAAGCCGCATCAATCTGCAGGCCCAGCTCAGGCACCTCCAACAGCAACTGCAGGTCATCCGTGGCGAATCCGACGATTTCGAGCGTCAGCTGCAAGGTCGTGTGGAAACCCTGCAACGCGAGCGCCAGAAGCTGGAGCATCTGTCCGGGGACCTGAGCAGTCTCCAGGGACAGTACAGCGCGAGCAAACAGGAGGCTGCCGTCACCAACACAATCGAGGCCGAGTTGGTATCCGCCCGGCAGAAGCTGACAGCCGAGATGCTGCGGGTTCTCAAGGACCATGCGAATCGGCCCGCCACCGAGGCCATCGGTGGCATTCCGATCGACAGTGAATACATCATTTTCGTCATCGACACGTCGGACAGCATGACCCGTGGTCACTGGGACGTGAATCTGGCGATCGTCGACGAGATCCTCGGGATGTATCCGCACGTCAAAGGCCTGCAGGTGATGAACGACCAGGGAACGTACATGTTTGCGGGCACGAAGGGCGCCTGGTTGGAGGACACACCGGCGCAGCGTGTGAAGATCCGTGCAACGGCCAAAAACTGGCGTGCGTTCAGCCAATCCAACCCGGTTCCCGGCATGGAAGAGGCCATCCGCACTTACTGGGCGTTGGACAAACGTGTGAGCGTATTTGTCCTCGGCGATGAGTTCACGGGCGACTCCATCCAGGCAGCCCTCGACTCGATCGGCCACCTCAACAAACCCGATGCGAATGGCCGCCGCCCGGTGCGCATACATGCGATCGGCTTTCCCGAAGGGCCCGGCATGCCGCCCTTTACGAATATCCGGTTCTCGAAGCTGATGCGCCTGGTCACCGAGCAGAACAACGGCACCTTTGTCGGACTCAGGCAGTGAAAACCGTCAGCAGCGCGTTGGTGACAATCCTCCTGTGCGCGTGCGGCGACGTCAGGATCAAGCCCGAAGCCAATCTGCCAAAGCCGCTCATCGTGCGGATGCCGGCCGAGGTCGGCCTGATCATTCCAGCTGATACCCGCAAATACGTGGACAAGGAAACCCGCTTCGGAGTCGACTGGAAAGTCGATCTCGGCCCCGGCGAAGTCCGGCTCATGCAGGACGTGTTCAAGGACCTGTTCCAGCATGTGGAGGAATTCAAGGACCTCGAGGCGGCGCGTGCGGGCAAGGATCTCAAGGCTCTCTTTGAGACGCGCGTGGATCAGTATTCGTTTGTGACAGCGCGCGAGACCAAGGGGCGCTACTACGCTGTGACCATTCGCTACCGAATCAATCTGTACACGCCGCAAGGCGAGAAAGTAGACAGCTACACGCTCACCGGATACGGCAATTCCCTCGCCCTCGGCATGTCAGGCGGCAAACCGCTCACGCAGGCTACCGTCGGTGCGATGCGAGACGCAGCGGCGAAGTTCCTCGTGCAGTTTCCGGAGCAACCCCCCGGACAGCAGCTCGCGCGGAACGAGGCGGTCGTGGCGGACAGACCCTCGACATCTGCGGAAGCGGCTCAGATCGAAGCGGTTCCCATCGATGAGCCCGAGGATGATCTCCAGGAAGCGCCAGTGCCACAGCCCGCACCCGCAGCGCCGCAGCCGACCCCCGCTCTCGAGCCGGCAGCCCCACCCAAAAGTGAGCGCCACTCAGACTGATCCTGCCCTCGCACCGCCATGGGGCCGCCCACCGCTGGCACGTTCGCCCGCCGACCCCACTAGCCGCATCCCTTTCTTATGCGCAACGACCAGCGACCTCGCCGTCCCACGCCGTGCCGTCTCACCCCGACCGCGGCTTCTTCGACAGAACCCGCTCGCGAAACCTCACCCCCTCCGTGTCTGTCGGCTCCCCCTTCTCCAGCCGCGGCGCATAACGGGCCTTTCGAATGGCCGACAAGACCGGCTTCTGCTGCGACTCGGTCGCATCGGTTGCCGATGTGGTGATATCAGTCGTACGTCCGTCTTTGGTCACGGTGAAGCTGACCTCGACGAAGTGCTCCTCCATATTGTCGTGGTCGCCCTTCGCGCGAGCGACGGCCGCCAATGGCGGCCGATAAGATAATTGCCGCGGCGCGGCAAGAGCTGCAGTCGATCCACCCAGCTCGAAGTCCTTCCATGCTTCCCGATATGCCTGCAGACCTCTCGGCACCAGATCGCCACACACATACCAGTCCCCGAGCTCGACCAGCGCGACGCCGCGACGCATGTGATCGACTGGTTGCGCCTTGTCGATGGCCCGCAACGCCAGAAGAATGGCACGCTCGCCGTCGGGATTGAGGCGCTGCGAGTTCGCGACTGCTGGATCCAATTCGGGTGCCGGCGCAAAAGGATCAGCGATGTTCGCCGCACGTTCACTGGGATCGACGCCGTTCACGAACTCCAACCGATACGTCCGTGCGATGCCTTCCAGAGGCTCCACGGTGCGAAGCGATTCACTGCCTCCCACCTGCTCGGCAATCTGAAGCGCGCGTGCGTAGAGGATCCGAGCCGTCGTATAGCGACCCATTCGCTCATGCCAATGCGCTGAGCGACCGAGTGGCCTCAGGATGTGAAGGTCCGTCTTCCCGTATGCGGCCTCAGCCACCCTGATTGCGTAGTCATACGCCCGTTCCGCATCGTCATGCCTATCCAGTGCCACGAGGCTGTCGATAAGCGGATCGAGAATCGACATCTGCTCGAGGTTGAATAACCCGTCCAGATTGCGGCTCAAATCGAGCGCGCGCTTGAGTATGAGGCTCGCATCTTCGTACTGGCCGGTCTCGAAATAGGTCGCTCCCAGTCCGTGAAGTGGCCTCAACAGCGCGCGGTCGGCACCTCCTCCGGAGTCCTCAACGATCTTTACGCTGCGCAGAAAGGTCTCTTCTGCAGTTTTGAAGTCACGAAGGCGGTATTGAGTCGTCCCGAGATTGGACAGTGGATTGATCAGCGCGCGATCAGTCCCCCCGAATTGTTCCTCCGTCAACGAGACGAGTTTTTGCGCTAGCGGCAGTGCGTCGTCGTACTGCCTCGCATCGAAAGCTACCCGGAATTCGTGGTACACCTGTACCCGGTCAGCGTCCGTGACCGCCACGGCTGGTCCCGCGAGGATGCTCACTGCGATAATGGACAGTGCGCGCATATTGTGAGGAATCGTAACGCATGGCGGAAGGCGAACAGAAGATAGCTCTACTCGCAGGTGCGACCGGCCTCGTGGGGAATCTCACCCTCGATGTTCTTCTCGATTCGTCGGACTTCAGCCGTGTTTTCGCTGTGACGCGGCGGCCTCTGGGCCGCGAGCATCCCCGCCTGGCAAATCGGATTGTTCAATTCGAGCAGATCGAGTCGCAGTTGAAAGGACTCACCTGCCACGTCGCGCTGTGCTGCCTGGGCACAACGATTCGCCAAGCCGGCTCCGAGCAAGCCTTCCGCCAGGCCGACATCGATTCAGTGCTCGCATTCGCGCGGGCAGCCAAAGCAGCGCAGGCACAACGTTTCGTCGTTGTGTCGTCTGCGGCCGCCGACCCGAAATCGAAGAATTTCTATCTGCGAACCAAGGGAGAGATGGAACAGGCACTGGCGGGCGTCGGCTTTGTGTCCCTTGACATCCTACAGCCCAGTTTACTTCTTGGTTGGCGTCGAGAGATCCGTCCTCTGGAGCTCGCAGCCATCGCAGTCATGCCACTCGTGAATCCATTCCTTAATGGCAAGCGGGAGCCCTTGCGCGGTATCCCAGCACGCACGGTTGCCGCTGCGATGGTGGGCGTTACGCGTTCAGGCCGCCGGGGCGTCCAACGTTATACGTATTCCGCAATACAGGCTCTCTCACGCATCAAGCCGGTGCGGCCCGTGAAATAGATCACACTAGGGCGCCGCCCACTCCGCGCACAATTTTCCATTAGGTTGACGCATCGCTCACCTGATACGTCAACGTATGGATACATTGAAGGAAAATCTGTGCAGGAAGCGGGTGGAATGGGTTGGACGGCCTTCACGAGCCGCATGGGCAGACGCATTGCATGGGTCCTGGGGCTCTGTGCCGCAGTGCCGGTCGTGCTGTTTGCATTTGCAGTGGCGCGGGAGGCAAATTCCACCGGGATCGGCGCCGACGAACGTCGCCTCGTGGACATCAGCTCGCTGTTTGCGGATGTGATCCGGGCGCGGATCGGTGTAGCAGAGACGTTAGTCGAATCCTTCACACTCAATGACATCGGCTCCGACAGCTCCATACTCAGACATGAAGTCGCCAACTCGCGCGCATTCAAGTCCGTCGTCGTAGTCAACCGCGACGGACTGCTCTCCGGCGGCGGAACCACGTTGCGTCCGAGCCCCGCCCAATCCCTTGCCCTGGAAACGGGGCAGACGATTCTCATGGCCGTGACGCTCGACGGCCAGCTCACCGGGATCTTCATGGTCCGCCCCGTCACTGCCGCGGGCTCAGGCAAGCTTGCCTATTTCGAGATGGCGCCCGACTGGCTGTGGAAGGATCTCAAAGACCAGCCCGGAGCCAACATCGCCGTGGTCGATGCGGATGGCAAAGTCCTGCAAAGCCCGCGAACGGTCGCTATCGATACCAACCACATGTTTGCCGAACACATTACCCTGGTGGGCGAGCGGGGCGGATCCGTCAATACGCTTTCCTGGCAGGATGGCGGTGTTGAATGGCACGGCGTCCTCAAACATGTACCGCTGGTCTACGACCGGATCACCACGATTCCGTGGGCAGTAGTTGCCTACACGCGCGAGGTTCCATTCCTCGCGCGCGCGGCGCATATCTGGGTGGTCGTGCCGCTGGCGCTGCTGGCTTTGTTCGTGTGCGTGGTTGTGGGTGCGCGTTATTTATCGGAACGTTACCTGGCGGCGCTGCGGGAACTGCGTGTCGGCCTGCCTGGGCTGCAGGCGCGCCGCTTCGAGCCATTACCCGCGGCAGGCACGGACGAGCCGCGTGAGTTGATCGAGACATTCAACCGGTCCGCGGCCAGTCTGCACGATCAGTTTCATGCCCTCGAAACCCTGGGCGAAATCGACAAGTTGCTGCTGGGCTCCGTCGAGCTCGAGCAGGTACTGGAGGGCATTCTCTCACGGGTTCAGTCGGTCACCCGATGCCATTGTGTAGGCATCACCCTCCGCGACGCCGATGCCCCCGGGCGCGGCCGTGTCTACCTCGCCGCGAACGGACACACTGACCTCCCCGTGACGCGCGTCGAGCTCGACGATGACATGCTCACGACGCTCATCACGGAGAGCCGTGGATTGACCATCGCTCGCTGCGAAGAGATGCGGCACAGCTTCCTCAAACCGCTGAAAGACATCGGGGCCGAGTTCTTCTGGGTCTGGCCGGTGAATGTGTCCGAGCGCGTCGAGGCAATTCTCGGGGTGGGCTATCGCGAAGTGCCTGCGCCGGATCCGTACCTGGCCCGCAGCGGCAGTCAGTTCGCGGAACGGCTGGCCGTTGCGTTGTCAAAGAGCGCGCGCGACGAACGGTTGTACCGTCAGGCGCACTACGATCCCCTGACTGCGCTGCCGAACCGCATTCTGTTCCGTGACCGGTTGGCGCAGGAAATAGCCAACGCCACGGCCGGGCTGAGCCGTGGCGCGCTGTTGTACATCGACCTCGATCACTTCAAGCGCGTCAATGACTCTGTTGGACACAGCGCCGGCGATCAGCTGCTGACCATCGTTGCGCAGCGGTTGCGCTCATGCGTGAAGGACGGAGACACCGTTGCGCGGTTGGGCGGGGACGAATTCACGGTGATATTGCGCAATGTCGCGGATCCAAACTCCGCACGGACCGTGGCTGATCGGATCATCGAATCACTGCAGCTGCCCGTGAACATCGGCGGCCGCGACCACTTCGTTTGCGCAAGCATCGGCATCACTCTGTTCCCCGATGATGGCTCTGCCATCGATGATGTCATGCGCAACGCGGATACCGCGATGTACCGGGCCAAAGACCTCGGCCGCGGTTGCACGATGTTCTTCGATCCGCAGATGAACACCCGGGCGGTCGTTCCCACGGAAACCGGCTTGCACAGAGCGTTGCGCCGCCGCGAATTCTCACTGTTCTATCAACCGCAGTTCAGCGTTGCCAGCGGGGCTCTCGCCGGGGTGGAAGCCTTGATACGATGGCAGACGGCGCGCGATGGCATGCGCCAACCGAGCGAATTTGTGCCGGCAGCCGAAGAGAGCGGCCTGATCATTGACATCGGCGGCTGGGTGCTCGATGCCGCCTGTGCGCAACTGGCGAGCTGGCGTGACCAGAACATTGCGCCGCCGCGATTGGCGCTCAACGTCTCGGTCCAACAGTTGAAACATGTCGAGTTCCCGCGGCTCGTGCGTCGTG
>Ga0105247_10001322_pt1 | contig 18106 bp, 17 predicted proteins | sample KBSS24metaG_FD_81519 | JGI IMG/M metagenome (GOLD analysis project Ga0105247, IMG submission 81519) | Switchgrass rhizosphere microbial communities from Kellogg Biological Station, Michigan, USA - KBS S2-4 metaG | ecosystem: Host-associated > Plants > Roots > Rhizosphere > Soil | place...
TAGTGAATTTGTAGGCGCTGCTTATTGTCCTGATGATACATTAGTAAATGTTGTAGCCCCTTATGGTTATCAACAGTATGTTTGGTATAATAACAACAATTTTAACTCTCCCATCGGTTCAAAACAGACGCTTACTTTAAAACCACCTCCGCCACCAGGCACAACCGTAGCGGTAGCAGTTACTCCCTATGCCGGTTATGGATGTCCTGATACTTTATATGCCAAACTGATCGATACCTTAACTATTGCTGCAAGAGCAGGCCCGGATACTATTTCGTGCAATCACGTACCGGTACAACTCGGTGCCAATTCAAAACCCGGGCATATTTATAGTTGGAGTCCTGCCACGGGGCTCAGTAACCCAAATATTTCGAATCCCGTCGCAAACCCGAATGTCACGACCACTTATATTCTTACGGTTCGTCATGACGGTGGCGGGTGTTTAAGTATGGATACCGTAACGGTAAAGGCATCGATTATTGATACATCAATTCGATTGGTCGGTAAAGCAACTTATTGTCTTGGGAATAATGACAGTGCTGTATTACATGTCAATCCAACGGATGGGATACAATGGTATAATAACAATTCTTTGATCAATGGAGCCAATCAAACAGAATATAAGGTAACAAGATCGGGCACATACTATGCGATGCTTAGCAATAATGATGGCTGTAATATTGCAACTCAAAAACAAGTCATTTTTATTGATAAACCAAAACCAGGAATAAATTATCCTATAAAATATGCACTTGAAGATTTGCCGCTTGAATTAGAGGCAAGACGTTTTGGGGATTCAGTATTATGGAGCCCGGGAATATATCTCGATAATCCTAAAAGCTACACTCCTGTATTTACCAACTCTGAGGAACAACTTTATACTATTCAAATAAAAACAAGTACAGGTTGTATAACGGTAGATACTCAGCTTGTAAAAACAGTCAAAAACGTAGAGATATATGTGCCCACTGCTTTTTCTCCAAATAATGATGGTCTGAACGATTTTTTAAAACCTTTGTTGAGAGGCGTAAAACAACTGCGTTATTTCAGGGTGTATAATCGCTGGGGGCAATTATTATATGAATCAAAAACCGAGCAACCCGGTTGGAATGGTACGCTTCATGGCGTTCTTCAACCTACGCAGGTAGTTACATGGATCGCTGAAGGAATAGGAGTGGATAACAAAGTATATGCCCGCAAAGGGATAAGTACACTTATACGGTAGCAATTAGCAGTACTGCATTTTTTAAATCCATTTATTTTCAGATTTTGACGCTATCTCAAAGGCTATTAACTTGCACAGCTTTTCAATAATGCAATATGGTTGATCTGTCCCAGTACGACCCGAATAGTATCAGTAATCCCAATAACAACATCTTTGGCCTACCTACTTCCGAAGAAAATGCAAGGTTAATAATCATACCTGTGCCCTGGGAGGTAACGGTAAGCTATGGCGTTGGTACAGCCAGAGCTCCTGAATCCATCCTGAAAGCAAGTTTGCAAGTCGATCTTTTTGATCCTGAAATGCCCGATGCCTGGAAACAGGGTTTTTATATGCGTGACAGTGATAGAAAGATTCTGATGAAAAGTGATTATTTGCGTAAAGAAGCAGAGTTATACATTGATTATATATCGAAAGGGGAAGATATAGCCGATAACCAGTTTATGTCTAAAACTCTGAAAGATGTTAACACGGGAAGTGAATACCTGAACAATTGGGTATATGAACAAACCAAAGCGCTTTTAGAAAAGGATAAACTCGTAGGAATATTAGGCGGAGACCATAGTTCCGCATTAGGATACTTTAAGGCAATTGCTGAAAAACATGGAGCATTCGGAATGTTACATATTGATGCGCATTGTGACCTTCGGGACACTTATGAAGGATTCAATTACTCACATGCCGGAATTATGTACAACACTTTGAAAGAAATTCCCGAATTGGAGCACCTTGTACAGGTGGGTGTAAGAGATCTTAGTGCAAGTGAAATGGAATATGTAAAAAGTAACCACAGGATAATAACTTATTTTGACAAAGACATAAGGAATCGCCAATACGAAGGTGAAACCTGGAAACAAATAGCTGAAGAAATAATAAACAAATTACCGGCAAAAGTTTTTATCAGTTTTGACATAGACGGACTAGACCCAAAGCTTTGCCCCAATACCGGAACTCCTGTGCAGGGCGGATTTGAAACCGAACAGGTATTTTATTTATTCAGCAAACTATTACAAAGCGGTAAAAAGATAGTTGGCTTTGATCTGAGCGAAGTAGGCGTCGGAGAAACAGACTGGGACGCTAATGTTGGAGCAAGAATATTATTTAAGCTTTGTAATTTATTAGTTACTTCCAATTCTTAGCAGTAGTGCTTAAATGAAAAAATATATTATCGTACTAAAGAATGATAAAGAAAAAACGTACAGGCTATTAAGCCTGCTATTGCTAGCAATAAATTTTATAAGCATACTCGCAATTACTATTTCAACTGATTTTAAAAAAATAGGGCCTTTAATATTTGCAATATTTGCTGCTCTATCAATTTTCGCCAGTTATTATTTTAAACCCAGGAATGAAAAAATAATTTTCAATACTGGGTTTGGTTTTTTCTGTATCGCCTGGGTAACTGCAGGCTTTTGGCTAATTGGAATTGTCAACAGTCTTTTGGGCTTATTAAATATTATTTCAACCCGGAAACTGGTTGTAAATATTACAGAAACCAATATTTTATATCCTGCATTGTTTCCGAGGACTATTTATTGGAATGAGGTAAGTAATATGATACTGAAGGACAACTTTCTCACAATTGACCTTAGAAACAATAAATTAATTCAACAGCTAATTGATGATACAGAAATAGCTGTCAATGAAAGGGAATTCAACGAATTTTGTCAGCAACAATTGAATTCTATTGATCATTTACCTATTTGACAAGTATGACGCCCTATATTCTTTACTCTGACAGGAAAGGAAATATTTTCGAAGACACTTCACTTTATGTTTCAGGAAGAAGCGGATGGGATGCTATTCCAATCCATCAAGAAGATTGGATAGAATTGCCAGATGGTGGTTCACTATATGAACTGCCGGGACGCAAAGGCATTGGTATTGATGTAAAAACAGGTGAGATGCGATTGTGTGAAAAAGGATGGGCTGTTGCAGCATTTATTCCCCCGGCACATACAGGCCTTTATCTTTCTGCTTATGAAACTCTACCTCATGCTCCTACCCTTCCATTGTTTTGTTATACTGCTGTAGGCTGGCATAATAATAAGTTTTATGTACCTGCTGTTCGTATTGAAAATGATATAAGGCAGGAATGCAGCGGCTATGATAAAAATAAAATTGAAGCAGGAGCCCACAATTTATTAAAAACATATCCTCATAACCGGTTGGTAACCCATTTAATGAAAAATTGCTGCCTTACTTATAACTGTCCAGCTGCACGAAATTTTTCATTAGGCCGTTGGGAATGCCCTGTACCCGTGTCTCCCGCTTGTAATGCCAATTGCATCGGTTGCATTTCATTTCAGCCACAGGAAGAAACCATTGTTTCAACACAGGATCGTTTAACTTTTAAACCAACGGCTGAAGAAATAGTTGAATTCACTGTTCCGCATCTTGAAACTGCACCTTATCCAATTGTAAGTTTCGGGCAAGGCTGTGAAGGTGAACCTTTATTAATGTGGGAAACCATTCGTGATGCCATTAAGGAGATCAGAAAACATACTTTAAAAGGAAGTATCAATATCAACACTAATGGATCAATGCCGAAAGCAGTAAAAGCTTTATGTAAAGCAGGGTTAAACTCAATTCGTGTGAGTACTAATTCTGCAAGAAGAGAAGTATATATGCCTTATTACCGGCCGAATAATTATGACTTCGAAGATATCATTGAAAGCCTCAAAATGATAAATAGCGTTGGCGGATGGACCTCTATCAATTATTTTGTTTTTCCCGGAATGACTGACTCGATTGCTGAATATGAAGCGTTGCGAAAATTAATTTCAACAACAGGATTAAAGATGATTCAATGGCGCAACTTCAATATTGATCCTGATTGGTATCTTGGTAAAATAGGTGTGACAGATACGGGGGAACGACTTGGCGTAAAACAATTGATGGAATTAATACACGAAGAATTTCCATATCTAAAATTCGGATATTTCAATCCTCCGATCGAACGTATCAAAGGCAAATTTGAAACTGATTTTGCCCATGCCTGATCTTAGCAAGCTATATTCGCATCTCAATTCTCTTCATGCATTCCCACGATAAGAAAAATGTTTATGTTGGTATTGGTCTCGCTGTTCTCGCTACGCTTATTTGGTCTGGAAATTTCATTATTGCAAGAGGAATGTATAAACTCATACCTCCGGTCAGTCTTTCATTTTACAGGTGGCTCCTGGCATCATTAATTGTATTTCCATTTGCGTTTAAAAAAATAAAAATTGAATGGGTAGTTGTAAAGAAACATCTTCCTTATTTCTTTTGGATATCTCTCACCGGGGTTTCTATTTTTAATACGTTTGTTTATATAGCAGGCCATTACACCTCTGCTACTAATATGGCCCTGATCGGAACTACTTCCTCTCCTATTATGTCAGTTGTTCTTGCCCGTATTTTTCTAAAAGAAAAAATTGGAGGCTTAAAAATTTTGGGCATCTTATTATGCATCACCGGCGTTTTGTTTCTTTTATCAAAAGGAAATATAAATAACCTCTTATCGCTAAAATTTACTACTGGCGATGGTTGGGTTTTACTTGCTGCACTCTCTTTTGCGATATATAACACAATGGTTAAAAAGAAACCGGCATCGGTTACTCCTGTAAACTTTTTATTTGTCGCATTTAGCTTTGGTACTCTTTTACTCTTTCCTTTTTATTTATGGGAACTTAGTTATTCTCCACCTGTAGTTTGGAACATACAATTAATATCTGTGATCTTATACATTGGCATTGGCGCTTCAGTTATTTGCTTTTTTATATGGAATATTACCATACATAAATTAGGCGCCGGAAGAGCTGCATTGTTTGGTAATCTTATACCAGTATTCAGCAGCCTGGAAGCGATGATTTTTTTACATGAGCAATTAGGTTGGATTCATATAGTTAGTATGTTGCTTGTATTTGCAGGAATAGTGCTAGCCAATCTGCGATCTTTAAAATAAATATCCTTCCTTATTTACCTGTTAAATAACAAGTTTTCAATAGAACTTTAGTAAATCTTAACATTTATGAAGGTTGTTTTAATACAACTTGCACAGCCTTTGCCGTTAGTAACACTTGTGTACAAGAATGGCTTTCTTTCTTCCCTATCAAAATGTAAATTTGTATGAATAACGCTTACGCTATGTCTGCATCCTTTGAAGCCCGTAAAAATCAACAGGCGACTGTGATAACAGCCGGCTTTGCCGGCTTGATGGTATTGCTGATGATCCTCATTAAATGGCAATTGCCTGTTTTTGAAACTCCCATTGCTTCTAATGACATTGAAGTAAATATTACTCTTCCTGAAGAAAAAATTGCTACAGGCGGAGGCGGTGGCGGAAATCCTGTTCAGGCCACAGGGCCTGCCGGAATAGCTAAGGAAGCTCCTGTTCCTCCCGGCACCAATGAAGATTCAAAAGACATAGTTGATAATAATGATAAGACCAGTCCTGAAGTAGTAAAGCCTATCAATCCTAAACCTACTGCGACTAAGATAAATGAGAGCAAATCTGTGGTTAAAACAGAACCTAAGCCTGTAATTGAAACTCCTGCTCCTCCAAAACCAAAAGCAGTTGTAGGAAGAACATTGACTGGCTCAGGAGCTGGTGGCGGTGTAGCAGAGAACTATGACAGAAGCGGAGGACGAGGAAGTGGATACGGAGTGGGCAATGGCAACGGAACAGGTGGTGGCAGCGGTAATGGTACCGGTGGAGGAAATGGAACCGGAAGCGGCGCAGGAAATGGACCTAAGGTCACTAATGGTGATCGTAAAATTGTACGCTACTATTCTTTCCAGGGTGATTTGGAAAAGGCCGTCGTATATGCCAATATTAATGTATCGCCGGAAGGAACAGGCAAATTTATAAGCATTGCCCGCGGTTCATCTACAAGCAGCAATTCATATAAAGAAGCGATTCAGCAGTATTTGGAAAATATTCGTTTTGATAAATCTGACCATGAATCCATGGTAACTGTACAATTTAATTTCAGGGTCAATTAAAAAAATTATCACAATAGTGAATGAGCTCCGATACGTCCGGAGCTTTTTATTTTTGCGGAATGAATGAAAGAATTAAAATTATCAAAGAAAATATTGTTCAATTAAAAGTGGATGCAATAGTAAATGCAGCTAATTCATCATTAATGGGCGGTGGTGGAGTAGATGGAGCAATACACCGTGCCGGTGGCCCGGCTATATTGGAAGAATGCAAAAAGATAATTGCAAGGCAAGGAAGTTGTAAAATAGGTGAAGCCGTAATAACATCAGGCGGTAATCTTCCGTCAAAATTTGTAATTCATACTGTCGGGCCAGTTTGGAACGGTGGTAAAAATAATGAGGCAAAAAAATTAAGCTCATGTTATCGCAATAGTCTAAAATTAGCCGTTGATAATGGAATTAAAACAATTGCATTTCCCAATATAAGCGCGGGCATTTATGCTTATCCTAAAAAAGAAGCGTCTGAAATTGCTGCCAATGCGGTTTTAGAATTCTTAAAACAAAATGATTCTATCGATAGGGTTTATTTTGTTTGTTTTGATGAAGAAAATTACCAGTTTTACAAATCCTTAATCAAAGATTGAATGAAAGCATTGTACTACCTGAAATGGCCATTCTTAATTTTTTTTATTGGCCTCTTACTGAATATCATAGGTGCACTTCTTAAGATCCGTCATTGGCCAGGTGCTGATGAAATGCTAATGCTGGGTTCTGCTATAGAAGCCGTAGCAATTATTGTAGCCATAATAAAAATCATTGCTTTGAAAAAGCCTGATTAGTTTTAATATCAGTAAATGAATTATTCCGCAACCATTCAATATCTCTTTTCCCGTTTACCTATGTTCAGCCATATCGGTGCTGATGCTTTTAAAAAAGATCTCACCAACACTATTAAGCTTTGCGGGTATTTAGGAAATCCTCAGGCAAAAATCAAAACTATTCATGTTGCAGGCACAAACGGTAAAGGATCAGTCAGCCACATGCTGGCAGCTATTTTTCAAACAGCAGGATATAAAACAGGGCTTTATACTTCTCCTCACTTAAAAGACTTCAGAGAGAGGATAAAAGTAAATGGAGAATGGGCAAACAAAGATTTTATTATTGATTTTACCGAAAGAATAAAGCCATTAATAGAAGAAATAGAACCGAGCTTTTTCGAAATAACCGTAGCCATGGCTTTTGAATATTTTGCCTTACAAAAAACAGATATTGCAATTATAGAAGTTGGATTGGGCGGAAGATTTGACAGTACCAATATCATTACTCCCGAATTATCGGTTATCACCAATATTGGCTGGGATCACATGAATATGCTGGGTGACACATTGGAAAAAATTGCATTTGAAAAAGCAGGGATCATTAAACCAAATGTTCCCGTAGTAGTTGGCGAAGTATTGCCAGAAACATTGCCGGTATTTCAAAAAATAGCTGAAGAAAAAAAAGCCCCACTGTTTATTGCTTCAAATAAAAGAAAAGCGCTGAATTGGAAATGGGAGAAACATGAACTGATTACGGAAATTGCAGAACAAAACAAGATCGATCATAAATTTTATCATTTAGATCTTGCCGGTATTTATCAAACAAAAAACCTAATGACAGTTTTGGAAGCATGTCATCAATTAAACCAAGAAGGATGGAAATTGAATGATGAAATAATTGACCAAGGATTTAAACATACCAAAAAAATAACCGGCTTGCATGGCAGATGGGAAACCATTTATCAATCACCTGCAGTAGTGCTTGATGTTGCTCATAATAAAGATGGCATTCAACAACTGGTAGAACAAATTGAAGTCACACAACACAACAATCTCCATATTATTATCGGCATGGTAAAAGATAAAGAGATAGAAAAAATTTTGAGCTTATTACCAAAAGAGGCTGAATATTATTTTACAAAAGCCCAGATACCAAGAGCAATAAATGAAAATGAGCTGGCGGCTAAGGCAAACACTTTAGGATTAAAAGGGAAAGCATTTTCAGAAGTCAATATTGCCTTGCGACATGCTTTACAGCATAGCCATAGTGATGACCTGATCATTATTTGTGGGAGCGTATTTCTTGTTGGGGAAGTAGAAGGAGTCGTACATGTCAAATAGCTCAAATTAATTTAAGTCAGCCTTATATGACTGATATGACCTATTTGACTAATAGCTCACCGATCTTTTCAAAAGCATACATTAAACAACTGACGTGCATCGCTTGCACAATTTTATTTTCTTCCAATAGATGCTTCACTTCATCAACAGTAAAAAGATCCACTTCTATTTCTTCATTTCCATCAAGCTGTTGTTCGGAGACCTTTTTTCCTCCTTTTGCCAAAAACATGTGCAGCAAATTATTATTAGTAGAAGGATTAGCAGATATTTTACCCAAATAATCATAAGAAGTAAATGAATAACCCGTCTCTTCCAAAAGCTCTCTTGCAATTGCCTGCTGAAAATCTTTATCAGTGTCATCAACACAGCCGCCGGGAACTTCCAAACATACTTCGCCAAGTGCATGACGATACTGGAGAACCATAATGATCTTCCCATCCTCTGTTACCGGGACTGCAGCAACCCATGTAGGGAATTCATATACATAATAAGGATCAATAATTTTACCAGCCGGAGTTTCGCAAATATCTTTTCTTACTTTGAACCAAAGATCATTGAAGAGGTATTCAGACCTTATCACACGCCATTTCAAATCAGCCATTAACTACTTAATTAATAATTACGAATATTTACCAGCCTTTTCTTTCCCGAAGAGAAATGATATGTGCTACATGATGCTTGCCATGCCATGCATACAAGCCAAGCAAATACCAAAGCCGCATAGTCTTTTTATGTTCCGGATGAAAAACAGTGCGATTGTTCCAATCATTATCTGCAACATATTTCAGCGCTTCATGCCAGCGGGCATGTAAAGCATGCAATAATGTAAGAGAAATATTGACAGGCAATTTTTGTACATCATTCATTTCTGCCCAAAGCTTTTCTTCATAAGGCTTGATAGTTGGATTATCTTCTGTAAGCGCCAACTTAAATCTGCAATAAGCATTGATATGACTGTCTGCCACATGATGCACCAACTGGTGAATAGTCCAGCCATCATCACGATAAGGAGTTTGCAACTGGTCTTCATTTAAATTAAGGATCGCATTCTCCAATGATAAAGGCAGAAATTTTATATCCGCCAGCCACTCTACTTTTTGTGAAATGGAAAAAGGTTGGGGCTCATATTTTCCAATAGGGTAACGTGGATCAACTGTCATTGTTGGCATATAGAAATATTTTATGAATAGTTATAGAGTCATAAAAGTCATGAATGTCATATTTGTCATATAAGTTGCTCTTTGACCCATTTGACTTATATGACTCATTTGACTCATTCTTCTCTCAATGAATGTCCTGTTAAACTAATAAACACATCTTCAAGATTAGCCAGTTTCATTTCTTTTGGTCTTTCAAAACCGGTAGCAAGCAGGTTATCAATTAATTTATCGGGTGAATCCAATGCGACAATTTTTCCTGAATCCATTATCGCCACACGGTCACACAAATATTCTGCTTCATCCATATAATGCGTAGTAATGATAACAGCAGTACCTCTCTCCCGAATATTTTTTACTAATTCCCATAGACTTCGCCGTGCTTGTGGATCAAGGCCCGTAGTGGGCTCATCTAAAAAAATTATTCTCGGATCATTTATTAAAGTAGTAGCGACTGAAAACCGTTGTTTTTGCCCGCCGCTCAATTGTTTGAATTTTGCTTTTGCCTTATCCTTAAGGTTTACCATTTCCAATAACTCCATTGGTTTTATATCACGATTATATAATCCGCAAAACAATTCGATCAATTGAATGAGATTCAAACCAGGATAATATCCGCTGGTTTGCAATTGTACTCCAATTATCTTTTTAATATCGCCGGGTTGTTTGTCAAGGTCTAATCCATCCACAATTACTTCACCGCTTGTTTTTTCCCGAAGTGTTTCAATAATCTCTAATGTGGTTGACTTCCCGGCACCATTCGGGCCAAGCAGGCCAAAGATCTCACCTTCGTAAACATTAAAAGAAATTCCTTTTACGGCCTGGAAGTTTCCGTAAGATTTTGAAAGATTTTTTACAGAAATGATCGTATTGCTCATAGCCAAATTTAAAGGATTAATTCCATCCTGAAGTTTTTAACCGGGGCAAGATTGCAAAATAATTTTTATAAAATATGTATCAGAAAATATAAATGGAGCTGTATCAGAAAAGCTAATAATCTTTAATTGCCGATCCCTTCAAATTCTTCCATCATCATTTTACTCCCAATAAACATAGGTGTCCGTTGATGAAGTTCCGTCGGTTTAATGTCGAGAATTCTTTGTTTACCGTTAGTTGCTTTACCGCCTGCTACTTCAATTATAAATGCTAATGGATTGCATTCATATAATAAACGAAGCTTTCCCTTAGGTTTATCTTTTGTTGCCGGATACATAAATATTCCGCCTTTAATAAGATTACGATGCACATCGGCCACCATGCTACCGATATATCGCTGAGTATATGGACCTCCATTCTCCTTCGTTTTCTTTTGACAAATATTGATATATTCTTTAATTGTCTCGTCGTATTGAAAAAAATTTCCATGGTTCACAGAATATATTTTTCCTGTGTCCGGGCACTTTATATTCGGGTGACTTAAAGTAAATTCACCAATAGATTGATCAAGAGTAAAACCATTTACTCCTCTCCTTGTAGCATATACCATCATTGTAGAAGATCCGTAAATAACATAACCTGCAGCTACCTGCTTGATGCCTGGTTGTAAAAAATCATTAGCGTTAACAATGCTTCCTTTGGTAGTAGATCTCGGGTAAACACTGAAAATAGTTCCAATCGAAACATTAACGTCTATGTTCCCACTACCATCAAGCGGATCGAACATACAAACGTATTTGGAGTCCTTGCTTACTTCATCATCAAACGCTACATAATCATCAATCTCTTCACTGGCAATGCCGGCGCAACTGATACCATGTCTCAATACACCAGTAAACTGATCATTAGCAAATACGTCAAGCTTCTTTACTTCTTCACCCTGCACATTTACTGTTCCTGCGTCACCCAATATATCAACTAATCCGGCTTTATTTACTTCCACATTCACCCGTTTAGCAGCCAGGCCAATATCCCGTAACAATCCCGATAGCTCACCGGTAGCATTTGGGATGCTTCTAAACTGTTGAATAGTAAATTCATCCAGTGTGAGAACTTTACGATTAACAATCATATTGGGCAATTTGCAATAAAACAAAAATAAGAATTAAGCTGTTAAAGCCTATTTCGCTACAGGCCACGTTATCTTTGCAATCATTTAAATCTAAAACCCCAAATCAAAAATCTAGAATTGAATGCAGGTCTTTAAGTTTGGCGGAGCATCTGTAAATAGTGTAGAACGGATCAAGAATGTGAGTTCGATACTTAAGTCATTTCCCGGTGAAAAAATAATGATTATTATTTCAGCAATGGGAAAAACTACCAATGCATTGGAAAGAGTAGTGGATGCATTTTACAATAATAAAAAAGAAGAAGCTCTTCAATTATTTGACCAGGTAAAGAAACAACATCTTACTACTGCCAAATATCTATTGGTTGCACACTACCTCGCTTGCGAGGAACAGCTAAAGAATTTCTTTACCGAGGCTGAATGGCTCCTGCATGATAAGCCAGTGAGAGGTTATGACTATTATTATGACCAGGTCGTTTGCATAGGTGAATTACTTTCCACGTCTATTGTAAGTGCATGGTTAAATAAAGCAGGTATTGAAAACAAATGGATAGATGTAAGAGATATTATTCGTACCGATGATGACTTTCGTGATGCAACTATCAATTGGGAATATACAAGCGCCAAAGTTGCTGATTCGATAGTTCTTTTTTTTAATGATAATAATATTATTCTCACACAGGGCTTTATCGGTGCGACAGATGAGAATGAAAGCACAACACTGGGAAGAGAAGGTAGTGATTATACGGCTGCTGTTTTTGCCAATATACTAAATGCAGAAAGCCTGACTATCTGGAAGGATGTAGAATCGGTAATGAATGCCGATCCAAAACAATTTGCTGACGCCACTCCAATAGCAGAGCTAAACTATAATGAAGTGATCGAAATGGCCTACTATGGTGCACAGGTTATTCATCCCAAAACCATAAAACCCCTGGAGAATAAAAACATTCCAATGTATGTAAAATCGTTTTTAAATCCTTTATCGCCCGGCACAATCATTCATAATAAACCTGTTCATCATTTACCACCCATCATTGTATTAAAAGAAAAACAAGTGTTGGTAGAAATGCGGTCAAAAGATTTTTCATTTGTCGGTGAACATCATATCGGAAAACTTTATTCTCTTTTTGAAAAAATAAATATCAAGCCGAGCCTTACTCAAAACGGAGCGATCAGTTTTTTATGTGTGCTCGACGACCGAAGCGAAAAAATAGAAAAGCTTGCTTTTGAAGTAGTTGAGATCTTTGACGTGCAAATCAGGAAAGATCTGACTTTACTTACCATCCGGCACTATAGCAAAGAATTGTATGATAAATTAACTGCTGGAAAAAATATTTTACTTCAACAAAGAACAACTGAAACGGTACAGGTTTTATTTCAATAAGATTATTGAGCTTCTACCGTTACAGTCTGGATCATTTTCTTGGCAACGGGCTTATCATTAAGTATCGCAGGTTGCCATGCCGGCATTTTCTCCATACGATTAATAAGTTCATCAATAAAATCTTCGTCTTTCATTCCACGAAGTACTTTAAAATTAACCGGCACACCATCTTTATCAACAATAAACTCAACTTGTACGTAGGCCTTCTTTAGATCAACCGGGAGAAACTCTGCCATTTCTTTTCCCAACTGGTCGAGAAACTTTGCAAAAGCTTCGGGGCCTCCTGCATATTGCGGCCATACTTGTACCGCTTCCACCAGTTTCGATATTTCTCTTGTTCTATGCTGAACAGGTGGTCTTTTTATTTTTACTTCTTTTACATCTGCTGTTACAGCACCCCGTCTTGGCGGTGCACTATTAATTATGTAGTCACCTTTTTCATCGATCAATACGACCGGCAATTGTTTGTATTTATTAAAATAATTGAATGCATCTTCAAGCTCAAGAGAAAAATTCTTTAATACAGCATCATCTTTTGTAAGATTATTAAGATAATTCAGGCTTTTAGCCACGTTGAAGCGAACAGGGAAAATATGTGCAGGAATAAAATCCTGTCCCATGTCTTTTGCATGAGCGGCAAGAATATACACTTCATCAATTTGCTGGTCGGTAAGGGGAATACAGCCGACAGTTACACAACTTCCATGAAAATAAACACCGCCTCCTGGTCGCAATGAATCACTCAATATGCGATCTGACGCATTGGGATAGTTTATTCCCAATGATAAATAATAAGTGCTTTGCGGGTTAAATTCATTGATGTAATAAAATCCTTCAGGCACCTGGTAATCACCTTCCATCCTTTTAGGGCCAAGGGTGCCGGCCAGTGCACAAACTTTATACGTTTTAAATAATTGAAATTGTTCTTTCAGATCATTTTTTACCCAAACTTCTAACTGGCTATCATACTTAAATGACCTGATATAAATATATTTTGCCGGCCATTTCAATCCTTTTTCTTCGAATTGTTTTTGAAGTGTATCCTCTTTTCTTTTTAAAGCATCGCCAGGACGAACAAAAGTACGCTGGTAGTCAATAAAAGAAGTATAGGCAACGCTTTTCTGTGCCGAAACAGCAGAATAAAATAGTGTGATGGCGAATACAGATAGAAGAAGGTTTTTCATGAAAGTGCTATTTCAAATTAACGTAAGGAACAGATGTTTATTTCAGGCAATTAGTCAAACGTTTACAAAGATAAAGACAGAAGCCTGAAATCTGAAGTCAGATGTCGGAGATACAATACACAATTTTCGACTTTAACTTTTGGGTTTATAGGTTTCCCCTCGCCTCCTGCTCCCTTTCAATAGCCTCAAACAAAGCCTTGAAATTTCCTTTACCAAAACCCTGGGCGCCTTTGCGCTGTATGATTTCAAAGAAAAGAGTCGGTCGGTCCTCCACCGGTTTAGAAAATAATTGTAGCAGGTACCCTTCATTGTCCCGATCCACTAAGATGCCAAGTTCTTTAAGTGGCTCAAGGTCTTCATCAATATGTCCTACCCTATTCAGCAGATCATCATAATAAGTAGTAGGTACTTTTAAAAATTCAACTCCACGGCTTATCAATTCTCTTACAGTTTTTACAATATCGGCAGTGGCCAATGCCACATGCTGTACACCTTCTCCATTATAAAAATCAAGATATTCTTCCACCTGCGATTTCTTTTTCCCTTCCGCCGGTTCATTGATCGGGAATTTTACAAAGCCATTTCCACTACTCATTACTTTACTCATCAATGCAGAATATTCGGTAGAAATATCTTTATCATCAAAAGTGAGAATGTTTTTAAAACCCATTACATTTTCATAAAAAGAAACCCATGGGTTCATTTGATGCCAGCCAACATTGCCCACACAATGATCAACATATAAAAGCCCTGTATCACCCGGCTGAAAATGTGGATTATTCCACTCCCTGTAACCTGGCATGAAGATGCCGTTATAATTTTTTCTTTCAACAAACAAATGAACGGTGTCTCCATAAGTATGTATGCCACTTAATACAACCTCGCCATTTTCATCATCTAAATGCAAGGGCTCCTGGCAGCTTTTAGCGCCTCTTGCAGTAGTTTCTCTCCATGCACTTGTTGAATCATCTACTTTTAAGGCCAACGTTTTTATTCCATCGCCATGTTTATAAATATGATCTGCAATTGGATTATCATTACGCAAAGCTGTTGTCAATACAAAAGTCAATTTATGCTGCCGCATGGCGTAACTTACTCGATCTTTTACACCAGTTTCGGGACCAGCATAAGCCAAGGCCTGGAAACCAAACGCACTCATATAATAATGTGCAGCTTGTTTTGCATTGCCCACATAAAACTCGATATAATCTGTGCCCTGCAGTGGTAAAAAATCTTTTTGAGCAATTGCCTTGCTTTTATGGTCGGTACTGAAATCATTTATAGCTGTAATTGTTTTCATGATTTTGAAATTTTTTTAAAAAAAAGAGACAGCCGATAATCTATTCTTTGAAAACGCCAAAGAGTGGAGAGATTCAAAATCTGCTATCCATAGCAAGTGTTTCCATAAGCAAAGAAAAGCTGCAGCGATGGTCGGAAAATAGCTTATGGGGATAGTCGGGTCGCATGATATGTAAAATTAGAAAAATTTGTATCAATACAGATAATTTAAAACTCTTAAAAATAATCACAACTTTGTCATACAATAAGCAAAATGCAACACGATTTTAAAAACGAAGTAGCAATAATTACCGGCGCCGGCCAGGGAATAGGTTTCGGGATTGCAATGGCATTAGCCAGGCAGGGAGCTAAGGTTTTGTTGAATGATGAGAATAAAGAATTAGGAGAAAAAGCATCCAAAGAAATCCAAAATAGTGGAGCTGTTTGTTATGGTTACGGTGGAGATGTAGCTGATCCTGCTGTTACCAAATTTTTGGTAAATGAAGCGATAAAAAAATTTGGTAAAATAACCATTGCAATAGCAAATGCAGGAATCACTTTATTCGGTGATTTTTTTTCTTATACTCCGGCTCAATTTCAACGGGTCATGAATGTAAATATGAATGGAAGTTTTTTCCTGGCACAATATGCAGCAGCAAAAATGAAAGAACAAAATGAAAAAGGAACGATATTGTTAATGTCATCGGCAACTGCTCACCAGGCACATAAACACTTAGCCGCTTACAGCATGACGAAAGCCGCTATTGAAATGCTGGCAAAAAACCTGGTCATTGAATTATCTCCTTATGGGATCACAATAAATTCAATTGCTCCCGGCGCCACCTTAACTGAACGTACTTTACATGACAAAAAATATAAAAGCACATGGGAAAGAATTACTCCTTTAGGCAAGGTTGCTGAAATAAATGATATTGTAACTGCTGCCTTATTTTTTGTTTCACCTGCTTCCAGACATATTACAGGCCAATCATTAGTAATAGATGGTGGATGGACATCGGTAAGTCCATCGCCATTTTAAAATAACCATTATTATGCATTAGTTTTAAAAAAAATTGGCCGCTTATCTTTGCGCAATGTCTAAGATCGGAATACTTGGAGGTGGCCAGCTTGGCCTTATGCTATTACAGGCTGCCGCTAATTACCCTGTTGAAACCTATGTACTGGAAAATGATGCTGAATGTCCTGCTGCTCATCTCTGTCACCACTTTACAAAAGGGGATATAAAAAATTTTGACGCCGTATATAATTTCGGCAATGGATTGAATGCTCTCACCATTGAAATAGAAAATGTAAATATCGAAGCGTTGGAAAAATTAGAACAGGAAGGAGTAAAAATTTTTCCCAAACCCTCGGTGCTTAAAATTATCAGGAACAAAATCTTCCAAAAGCAATATTATCTCGAACATCAGATTCCAACATCAGAATCTATTATAACAAACGACCTGAATGATCTTAAAAAACAGGGAAGCTTTTTACCAGCTGTTCATAAAATTGGCGAAGGTGGCTACGATGGACGTGGGGTTCAATTTATAAAAACGATACAGGAAATTGATAAAGGCTTTGATGTACCTGCTGTACTGGAAAAGTTGATTACTGTTGATAAAGAAATAGCGCAAACAGTAGCTGTTAATGAAAAGGGTGAAATGGCTTTATATCCCCCGGTTGAAATGCTATTTGATCCTGTTCTCAACCTGTTGGATTACCAGTTATGTCCCGCAGCATTGGATAAAAAAACATTATGGAAAGTTGAAGCTATTGCCTTATCTGTTGTCCGTAATTTTAAATCTCCGGGCATTTTTGCAATAGAAATGTTTTTGGATAAAAGCGGAAATGTATTTGTAAATGAAACCGCTCCCCGTGTACACAACAGTGGTCATCACACTATTGAGGCTAACTTTAGTTCCCAATTCGATATGCTTTGGAGAATAATATTGGGTTACCCTCTTGGAAATACAAAATGCATACTTCCCTCTATGATGGTTAATATCATTGGCGCTGACGGCTATAATGGTGATGTGAAATACGAAGGATTGGAAGAAGTGCTGAAAATAGAGAATGCCTTTGTACATTTATATGGCAAAAAGCAAACAAAACCCGGTCGCAAAATGGGTCATGTTACCATTATTAGCGGGGAGAAACAGGATCTTTTATATAAATCAAAAAAGATTAAATCAACTTTAATAGCGAAAACATAACCTCCTTTTATCCAAATTGATAACCGCTTGTACCTTCAATCCTTTACAAAAGAGGAATAAAAAGGTTTTTACGTCTAAAACGAATTATTACTTAATCATAACTGACCAACAGTGAAATTTAAATCCAGCTCGTTCTTTCTCGTATTGTCAGGAATTATTTTTATTGCACTTAGCGCATGTGGAAGTTCAGATAAAAAAACAGTAACAACTAAACAATCAGCCGGTGGCGCCAACAGGCAAATGAGTATGCGTGTAGATGCTTATGTGGTAACGCCTACCATGATCAGTGAAAACATAGAAGTACCCGGAACATTAATAGCAAATGAATCAACTGAAATTCATCCTGAAATTTCAGGAAGGATTGTCCGGCTAAACGTATCGGAAGGAAAATTTGTTTCAAAAGGGGCTTTGTTAGCTAAGATTTATGATGGTGATCTGCAGGCTCAGCTCCAAAAATTACGAGTACAATTGGATCTTGCAAATACGAATGAACAGCGTTCGGCACAATTATTAAAAATACAGGGCATCAGTAAGGCAGATTATGATGCCAGCCTTTTGAATGTAAGTAATATCAA
>Ga0105247_10001323_pt1 | contig 18089 bp, 17 predicted proteins | sample KBSS24metaG_FD_81519 | JGI IMG/M metagenome (GOLD analysis project Ga0105247, IMG submission 81519) | Switchgrass rhizosphere microbial communities from Kellogg Biological Station, Michigan, USA - KBS S2-4 metaG | ecosystem: Host-associated > Plants > Roots > Rhizosphere > Soil | place...
AATCTTGGCAAAAGAGATGTTTATACGGAGGAGGATGGATGGACAATAAGAACAAAAGATCACAAAGTATCTGTTCATTTTGAACATGATGTTTGTGTAAGAAAATTTAAAGCAGATATATTGTCTGATTATAAACCAATTGAAGCTGAAGAAAAAATTAATCCCAATTTATTCAGCGATTATAAAAGCAATTCAAAGGATGCGCAAAGCCTTACTTCTACTTTAGCATAAACATTTTTTAATTCCCCTGTTTTTAATATTGATTGTACATAGCTCCCTGCTGAAAAGCTTTTCCATAGGTTAACTAGCGGCCGGACGAGGTTTAAGGCTTGTCTATTGCTGGATGAGCTGTAACTCAAGTCCAATCAAGGTTTTACAGTAGCGCAAATAATCAAAAAAACCTCAAAGTTTGACTAAGACCTCAAACATTTGCCCTATCTTTGCTGCCCCGAATTTTAAAACCTTCGGGTCTATTTTATCATGTTTGAAAACTTAATTTTTAAAAACTTAAACGCTGATGCACAGGAGCCTGCAGCTACTGAAACAGTAGAAGCAGCTACAGCGACAACAAATGAACCTGCGCCAGAGCCAATTGCTCCTTCGGCTCATGATGATTTTGACTGGAGCGTCGATAAGAGAAACATTACTTCTTATAACAAAGAAGAGAAAGAAAAGTATGACAAAGTGTATGAAAATACATTTGTACAATTGAACGATGGTGAGTTGATGAAAGGTACTGTTGTTGGTGTAACCAAAACAGACGTCGTACTAAACATTGGTTTTAAAAGTGATGGCTTGATCTCCCTGAATGAATTTCGTGACATTCCTAATTTGAAAGTGGGAGATGAAGTAGAAGTGATGATCGTAGAAAAAGAAGACAGGGAAGGCCATTTGAATTTAAGCCGCAAGCAGGCCCGCATCACCCGTGCATGGGAAAGAATCGTAGAGGTACATAAAACCGGCGAAGTAATTACCGGTACAGTTACTTCAAAAACAAAAGGTGGTTTGATCGTAGATGTTTTCGGAATGGAAACATTCTTACCTGGTTCACAGATCGATGTAAAACCGGTAACTGATTATGATCAGTTTGTTGGTAAAACAATGGAGTTTAAAGTAGTTAAGATCAATGAAACTATAAAGAATGCCGTTGTATCTCACAAAGCGCTTATTGAAAGCGATATTGAAGCACAACGTGCCGAGATAATGAGTAAGCTTGAAAAAGGCCAGGTATTAGAAGGAACGGTTAAGAACATTACTGACTTCGGCGCCTTTATGGATCTTGGTGGTCTTGATGGTTTACTTTATATCACTGATATTTCATGGGGTCGTATATCTCACCCAACTGAAGTGCTGAAACTCGATCAAAAGATCAATGTAGTAGTTCTTGATTTTGATGATGAAAAAAAACGTATCAGCCTCGGATTAAAACAACTCACTCCGCATCCATGGGATGTATTACCTGAAAATATTGTTGAAGGAAATGTTGTAAAAGGCAAAGTGGTGAATATTGAAGATTATGGTGCTTTCCTGGAAATTCAACCAGGGGTTGAAGGCCTTGTACACGTTTCTGAAATTACATGGGCTAATACACCTATTAATGCAAAGGAGTTCTTCAAATTGGGTGATGAGCATGAAGCAAAGATCGTAACGCTTGATAAAGGCAATCGGAAGATGAGCTTATCTATCAAACAGCTTTCACCTGATCCCTGGAATGATATTGAAACCAAATTTGCTGAAGGTAGTCGCCATACCGGGCTGGTAAAAAACATTACCAATTATGGTGTGTTTGTTGAGCTGGCTCCTGGCATTGGCGGTATGATACATATCAGTGATCTTAGTTGGTTAAAACGTTTTAATCATCCTGCTGAATACACTAAAGTTGGTCAGAATATAGATGTGAAAATATTAGGCATCGACAAAGAAAATCGCAAGCTTCAATTAGGGCATAAACAATTGGAAGAAGATCCATGGAATACATTGCAGGATACGTTTGCCATAGGCTCTATTCATGAAGGCACAGTAAGCCGTAGGGATGACAAGGGCGCTATTGTTCAACTGCCTTATGGTCTCGAAGGCTTTGCTCCTAACAGGCATCTTACAAAAGAAGATGGTAAAAGCATCGGGGCTGAAGAAACTGCGCAGTTCATGGTAATAGAATTTGATCGTAATGAAAAGCGTATTGTTGTATCTCATACCCGTATCTGGGAGCAGGGAAAAATGGAAGAGGCTGAAGCCGCTAAAAAAGAAGCACGGGTCGAATCAGATAAAACCAAGAAAGCAGTTAAGAACATTCAAAGCAAAGTCGAAAAAGCGACACTTGGCGATCTTGGAGTATTAGCTGATCTCAAGAAAAAAATGGAAGGCAGTAATGAAGATACTGCTACACCGCCTGCTGAAGAAACAAAGCCCGAATAATAGCAAAGATCATTTTATTCAGAATCCTCTGCCATTGGCAGAGGATTTTTTTATGTAATAACTGGTTATATATCTTATGTTATTGTAGAAATGTCTCTACAAAAACCTTTCTATTTTTTTTGAATTAGCATTTTCAGCCAATAATTTTTTTGGTACGCTTTTTCCATACCATTATCAGTCTTCCTTTCGATATATATTTCCCCGCATGTTCATTCCTGTGAAAGGTTATTCAGTTTATTAGGTAAGTTATTTTAAACATTAATACTTAAGTATGAAAACAACTTTACGTTTCCTGCTCTTTACGGTATTGTCTGGATTAAGTTTTAAAAAAATAAATGCACAATGCACGGTCTCTAACATTATCATTCAAAATGTATCTGTCGCCGGTGTACAGGCACCCGGTACATGCACAGTAACTTTTGATGCAAGCTTTACGATTCAGAATAATAATGGTAATAAATTTATTTTCTTACATGCCTGGCTTCAATCTGCTTACCCGGATTATTTTCATTGTATAAATGGAACTACTTCTCTTAATGGTTCTGTAAAAGCTCCCGATGCATCCGTATTGGCCAATGCATTCCTTAACATTGGTATTGATAACAATGACACTATGCCTACCATATTGACTGAATATATTCCTGATCCAACGGTTCCTTTAACAACAATAGCTTCGATTCAGAAGGAAGTTTTGCCTGATGGCTCAGCTGTTATAATTTTAAAAGGCATAACAACCACAGTCCCTGTTACCTGCGGAACCCCTGTGGTTATTATTGCTGACCTCTGGTCAAGCCAGGCTGAGTCAGCTAAGGTTGCACATTGTGTTAGTTGTGGTCTTATGTCGGCTGCAGGTTTTGTTACTGCTGTAGGATTAGTTAATTGCACTACTCTTACTTATAACACTTCACTTACAAACAATACAACATCGGCTGTAAACGGATATTATCGGTTATATGCAGATATAAATAGGGATGGCTATTTTACTCCGGCAATAGATACATTAATACAAGACACTACTAACTTTAGTATTCCCGCTGGTATTGGTTCTATGTTGCCTATCTCAGGCAATATTCCAAGTACAAATATTAATCAGAGTCTTTTCCTTGTACTTACTTATACCGACGGAGATGGTACAGGAGCTTCAAGGGTTGTAGTGATACGATCCACACAATGTGCGGCATTGCCAGTGACATTCAGATCATTTAATGCTAACCGAACAAACAGATCGAACGTATTATTAAAATGGGAAACGGCTACGGAAGAAAATAATAAAGGATTTGAATTGCAGAGAAGCTCAGACAATAGCCATTGGGAAACCATTTCCTTTATCAATTCACAAACCATAAGTGGTAATAGTAATGAGCTGCTGACTTATACTTATAATGATGTGAACACGAACAATGGGATAACTCGATACCGTATAAAGCAAGTAGATTTTGGAAACAAAGGCAGATACAGTGAAATAAGATCAGTAAGAGGTGATGGACAAAAAGGTAAAACAATTGTATATCCCAACCCCAGTTTCGACGGAAGAGTAAATATAGTGTTTGAAGATGTAGAAGGAACAAGGCAGGTAATGCTAATGGACATAAATGGCCGGGTTCTTCGTCAATGGAAGAATATAACAGGAAATACAATAACAGCTGAAAACCTTGAGCCAGGCATGTACACGATGCGAATAGTTGTACAGGAAACAGGCGAGCAGTCAATAGAAAAGATAATTGTCAGCAGTCGGTAACATATAAAATTTAAATAGGTATCACATAAATTTTCAAGGTTGATTAATCCGAGGGCTCCTTTCCAGGAGCCCTTTATATTTACAAACCAGGTTTGTAATTAGCTGTTATAGTATTCTACAATTCCTTAATTTCAATCATCATTGTATTTAAAACTGGTACATGGCTTCGATTGCTGAACGGTTAAGAAATTTTCACCCCATTCGTAAGATCGTTTACTTTATTGTAGGCCTGGTATCCTATCCGGGTCTTGCCATCATCAATAAATTAGAAATTTCTGGTACAGCACAATTAAAAAAACTTCCCCGCAGCAATGTTTTATTTGTCAGCAATCATCAAACTTATTTTGCCGATGTGATCACGTTCCTTCATATTTTTTGTGCAGTAAAATGGGGAAAGATCGATAGGCTTGGTATTCCCTATTATCTGCTCAATCCATTTACAAGAGTAAATTATGTAGCTGCGGAAGAAACGATGAAGGGGAGCTGGATAAGCCGCTTGTTTGCATTAGCGGGAGCATTAACGGTAAAACGAACATGGCGTGAAGGCGGCCAGGAAGTAAGAAGAGGGCTTGATCCTTCTGATACAAGAAAAATAACAAGAGCATTAAAAAGTAATTGGGTGATCACCTTTCCACAGGGAACAACCAAACCTTTTGCACCTGGAAGAAAGGGAACTGCGCTCATTATTAAACAAAATAAACCAGTTGTTATTCCTGTTGTCATTAGCGGGTTCTGGCGAGCATTTAATAAAAAAGGATTGAAGTTTAAAAAGAAAGGAGTAATACTCTCTATAACTTTTAAAGAACCATTGATCATTGATTATAATGCACCGGCTGAAATGATACTTGCACAAGTGATGGATTCAATCGAGCAAAGCAAGAAATATATGATGATGGGCCGGCATCATTGGGAAACGGCGGATAAATGAAGTCTTAAGTTTGTTTCCGATATCCAACTTCATACTTTCGGCCTCATTTTCTCAATCTTTCATGAACAAAGCCCTCAACTCCGTCGCATCATCGGGTTTTAATTTGCCTCCAAGTATTAACCTTAATTGTCTTCTTCTTAATGCACCTTCGAATAATTTTATTTCGAGAGGAGTTTCAGGAATTAATTGAGGAACGGTCTTTGGTTTTTTTTCCGCACCAAGTGCAACAAAAGTATAGTAGGCTTCATTGCTTTTGTATTTGTTCTGGCGGGTGAGATCTTCTCCCCATACTTTTAAATGAACTTCCATAGAAGTTGAAAAAGCCCTTGTAACATTCGCTTCAATATGAACAGCATTGCCAAGCCCGATGGGATTTTCAAACGAGATATTATCCACTGAAGCAGTAACCACCGCGGCATTACAATGTTTTTGTGCTGATAAAGCAGCTGCAATATCCATCCAATACATAAGACGTCCACCCATCAGGTTGCCAAACACATTGGTATCATTGGGTAATACGATCTCTGTCATGATGATTAAACTTTCACCGGCTTTTTTTGCTTCCATGAAATTAAATTTCAGTAAAGATAGTCAGCAGCGGGAAGTATGAGGCAGGGCGTCCGAAGTCTGATGTCTTACTTCCGAACTCAGACCTCAGACTTCGGACTTCCTTATTTTTGCTAATTACTATGGAACTACAGCCAGTCATTTCTTTCGACAATACAGAATTTGCATTTGAACACAAGACAACCCCTCAATTAAAGAAGGCTCGTTTTCTCTTTTCTTCTATGGCAAAACCCTGGCTGGTAAAGCCCGGCATCAAATTAACTCCCTGGGCTATAAAAGTAGGATTGCCTGTTAGAGGGCTGATCCGTAAAACTATTTTTGAACAATTTGTAGGCGGTGAAACTCTTGATGAGACGGCCGTTGTTGCCAGAAAATTGGGTGAATATAATGTACAAGCCATTCTTGATTACGGAGTAGAAGGCAAGGAAGGGGAAGAAAACTTTGATCATGCAAGGGATGAGTTTATACGTGTTATTAATTATGCATCTACTCAACCGAATATACCTTACATGAGTATTAAGGTTACAGGCTTTGCAAGATTTGCATTACTGGAAAAAATGGATGGCATGATGAATGCCCGGAAGGGAACATTGATCAAAAGATTTATGCAGGTAATTGAAGAATTGAATGCTGAAGAAAAGGAAGAATGGGAAAAGGTTCAGCAACGCATGATGCGTATATGTGAAACTGCTGCTGAAAAAAAGATAAGGGTATTAGTAGATGCTGAAGAAACATGGATACAGTATCCCGTTGATGCATTGACGATATTGATGATGGATGCTTTTAATAAACAAAGGATCGTTGTATATAATACTATCCAGCATTACCGGAGTGACCGCTTGCAATTTTTAAAAGATTGTTACGAAGCGGCTGTTGAAAGAGATTTTATTTTGGGAGCTAAACTGGTTCGGGGTGCATATATGGAAAAGGAAAGAAAACGGGCGGTAGAAAAAAATTATCCGTCTCCAATTCAGCCTGATAAAGAAAGCAGCGACAGGGATTACAATGCAGGTATTAAATTTTGTATTGATCATATTAATCAAATTGCTGTTATCGTTGCTTCACACAATGAATACAGCAATCTGTATGCAACGCAATTATTACAGCAAAAAGGCTTGCCGCTAAATCATCCGCATGTGCATTGGAGCCAGTTGTATGGTATGAGTGATAACATCACTTTTAATCTTGCACATGCAGGTTGCAGTGTAAGCAAGTATCTTCCATTCGGACCTATTAAAGATGTAATCCCTTACCTTATGCGTCGTGCACAGGAAAACACCTCCGTAAAAGGGCAGACAAGCCGGGAGCTAAGCCTGATCAAAAAAGAATTGAAAAGAAGAAAGGAAGCATAAAAATTCAATTCACACTTTCCCAACAATCTTTTTTATAAAATCCTAAAAATCGTGGTTCTGCTTAACTTGCAGCCATGCAGCAATATTTGGATCTCCTTCAATATATTCTTGATAATGGTGTAGAAAAATCTGATCGCACAGGAACGGGAACGAAAAGTTATTTTGGCTACCAGATGCGGTTTGATCTTGAAAAAGGGTTCCCATTAGTTACTACAAAAAAAGTCCATCTCCGGAGTATCATTCATGAATTGCTTTGGTTTTTAAAGGGTGAAACAAATATCCAATACTTAAAAGATAATAATGTAAGCATCTGGGATGAATGGGCCAATGAAAATGGTGAGCTTGGTCCGGTTTATGGAAAACAATGGCGCTGGTGGGCTACTGCCGATGGAAAAACAATTGACCAAATCAGCGATGTTATTGCTCAGATCAAAAAGAATCCAGACAGCAGGCGATTAATCGTAAGTGCATGGAATGTGGCTGAATTACCCGACATGGCATTAATGCCGTGTCATACGTTATTTCAATTTTATGTTGCCGAAGGAAAATTAAGTTGCCAGTTATATCAAAGAAGCGCAGATGTTTTCCTGGGAGCACCATTTAATATTGCATCCTATGCATTACTTACAATGATGATGGCACAGGTTTGTGATCTGCGACCTGGTGATTTTATTCATACATTCGGTGATGTGCATATTTATAACAATCATATGGAACAGGTAAAGCTCCAGTCAAGCAGAACTCCATACCCGTTGCCAACCATGAAATTAAATCCTGCAATAAAAGATATTTTTGATTTTAAGTTTGAAGATTTTACGTTGGAAAATTATCAAAGTCACCCGGCGATAAAGGCGCCTGTAGCGGTATAATATGATCGTTTCACTTGTAGTAGCGGCAGCAAACAACAATGCCATTGGTAAAAATGGAGCGTTGCCCTGGTGTTTACCAAATGATATGCGGTATTTTAAAAATGTTACCTGGGCCATGCCTGTTATCATGGGAAGAAAAACATTTGAAGCATTGGGCAAGGCATTATCGGGAAGAAAAAATATAGTCATCACCCGGCAACATAATTGGAAACCTGAAGGGGTAGTAGTGGTAGATAATTTAAATGATGCGTTATTTGTAGCAAAACAAACGGATGCAAAAGAAGTGATGGTGATCGGCGGAGGCGAAGTGTATCGAATGGCATTTGAAAAGGCAAAACGTATTTATATTACCCGTGTAGATGCAGAACCGGAAGCTGATACATTTTTCCCGGATATAGATCCCAAAGAGTGGAAGCTGGTTAGCAAAAAAGACCATGCGGCAGATGATAAAAATGAATATGCTTATTCATTCCAGGTTTGGGAAAAAATATTCTGATTGCCACATGTATTCACCTCTTCAACTTGCCTTTAAATATCTTAGCTATTATCTCACTGCTTCTAATGGAAAAGGCCATGGTATTCATTCGCCATTTGTTTTTCACTTCATCACTAAAATTCTTAATGATAAAACTTATTATCCTGAATATACTGTTGTAGAGAATTTGCGACAAAAACTTTTGGACGACAAAACTATTATTACTATTGAAGATCTTGGTGCCGGCTCTTCTACATCGAGGACTAATCAACGGACAATATCCTCTATTACAAAGAATGCAGTAAAACAAAAAAAGTATAGCCAGCTTTTATTCAGAATGGCAAAGGAATATAAGCCCAAAGCAATATTGGAACTTGGAACATCGCTTGCCATTACAACGTCTTATCTCGCATTGGCAAATGACAGATCAGAGGTAACTACAATGGAAGGCTCAAAAGCCATAGCTCGAGTTGCAAAAGAAAACTTCAAAACTCTGCAACTTCAAAACGTAAAACTTATTGAAGGCAATTTTGACGATAAACTATCATCTGCCATCTCTCAACTATTATCTATTGACTTAGCATTTATTGACGGTAATCACCGCAAAGAACCAACTGAACGTTATTTTAACCAGTTGCTTTCAAAAACAAATAATGATTCTATTTTTATATTCGATGATATTCATTGGAGTAAAGAAATGGAAAATGCCTGGCAAACAATAAAGACAAATGAAAAAGTTCGCTGCAGTATTGATCTTTTTTTTATTGGGATCATTTTTTTCAGAAATGAGTTTAAAGAAAAGCAGCATTTTACTATCAGGTTTTAAAGCTGAGTAGCGAACAGAACCCTGAAGTGTGCGACGCAACTAAAGCTTAATAGAATTACTATAGCCGGGAACCCAAAAAAATTCTATCTTCCGCCCCTAAATTTGCACTGAAAATAAAATAGCGAATGACGATCGGCATTCTTAAAGAACCTTCCCATGAAACAAGAGTCTCGCTGCTGGCTGAAGCAGTCGCCACCCTCACTAAAAAAAATATCACAATACTTGTAGAAAGCGGAGCCGGGGACGGAGCTTACAACAGCAATGCAGAATATGAAAAAGCAGGTGCACAAATAAAAAGCAGAAACGAAGTCATTGCTTCTTCGCAAATAATTCTCTGTATTCATGCTCCTGAAATATCGGCCATCAGTCAAAATCCATCTGTCATTTTTATCGGTGTTTATTGGCCTTTATATAATGTAGAACTGATGAAAGAATGGGCTGCAAAAGGCAGTACTGTTTTTTCATTGGACATGCTGCCACGAACTACCCGTGCACAAGCAATGGATGTATTGAGTTCGCAGGCTAATATTGCGGGATATAAAGCCGTGTTGGTAGCAGCCAATTTATTCAGCAGGTATTTTCCAATGCTAATGACCGCTGCCGGAAGTGTAAAGCCAGCCAAAGTTTTAATCCTCGGTGCCGGCGTTGCCGGATTACAGGCTATAGCTACTGCACGAAGGCTTGGCGCAATTGTGGAAGTGCTGGATACAAGACCTGCAGTGAAAGAAGAAGTAATGAGCCTTGGTGCAAAATTTATTGAAGTGGAAGGCGCTGCTGATGCAAGCAAGGCCGGTGGCTATGCAGTGGAGCAAACCCAGGAATTTATGCAGCGGCAGAAAGCAGTGATTGCTGATGCCATTGCCAAAGCCAATATTATAATTACTACGGCGCAGGTCTTTGGTAAAAAGGCGCCGATACTTGTTACAGATGAAATGTTGAAAAGTATGCAACCCGGTTCGGTGATCATCGATATAGCAGCTTCTACCGGTGGCAATACACCTGTAACAAAAAATAATGAGACCATCGTATATAATGGAGTGACGATAGTTGGCAATTCTAATTTACCATCAACCATGCCAGCCGATGCAAGCAAACTTTATGGCAAGAATGTATTGAACTTTTTAAAACTGATAACGGATAAGGATAGCAATTTGAATTTGAATTGGGATGATGATCTCGTAAAAGGTTGTTGCATTATGCACGAAGGGAAGATAACAAATGAAAAGATAAATTAGGATGTAAGGATATATTGGATTGACAGGATATGTATGTTGCCAGCGATATTAACACAGATGATCGTCCCTTGCGTCGCACACTTGTACTGCATATCATTATTGAGCAATGAACATTGATTATTGAACATTGAATATTTTATTATGAACTCTTTTTTATCATGGATAACTGCACATCAGGAAATGATATATATCGTCATCCTGATGATATTTGTAGGAATTGAAGTCATCAGCCGTGTGCCGAGTGTATTGCATACACCGCTGATGAGTGGCGCCAATGCCATTCATGGTGTAGTTATTATTGGTGCTATCATTGTAATGGGTAAGGCAGAAGAAGATAATTATCTCGCATTGATACTCGGTTTTCTTGCTGTGATATTGGGAACATTAAATGTTGTAGGCGGGTTTGTAGTAACGGATAGAATGCTGGAGATGTTTAAGAAGAAAAAGAAGGTCTGAACCACGATTTGGGTAGATTAATGGGATTATGAGGAATTATATCATGTAAATCTTGAAATCCTATAAATCATGGTTCAGACAAATAAATGAATATGGAACTGAATGTTTTGACACTTTGTTACCTGATTGGCTCAGTCACTTTTATCATTGGCTTAAAGATGTTGTCTCATCCTGAAAGAGCAAGACGAGGAAATCTTGTTGCCGCTTTTGGTATGACCATCGCTATTCTTGGAACTATATTTTTATATCGTGATGATGAAGGAAACAGGTTGCATAATTATGGTTGGATCTTCGGTGGAATTTTTATCGGCGGAATTATCGGAACACTTGCAGCAAAGAAAGTAAAAATGACTGCCATGCCAGAGATGGTAAGTATGTTTAATGGAATGGGTGGAGCTTGTGCGGCGTTGATTTCAATTGTTGAGTTTAATCATTTAATTAAGGAGAGACGTCAGGACGATTTGCTTTTTAATTCTCTCTGGGACATGGGAAAGTTTCATCATCAAGGCCCATTACTTGAATATCCAACAGAGCTAAACTTAAAACTTCTAATTATTTGTTTAGGTCTGATTATAGGCTCCATATCATTTGCTGGTAGTATGATCGCATGGGCTAAGTTAAATGGAAGGGTGAAAGACTTTTCCTTCAAAGGTCAGCATCTATTCAATATTGTTTTATTGCTGGCAGTCTTAGGGTTAGCTGCGTATGTTATTGCTGATTTCAATTCTTCCAATGCTTTTGTAGTTTATATTGTTTTTGCATTAGCATTATTATATGGCGTCTTCTTCGTTCTTCCTATCGGTGGCGCCGATATGCCCGTCGTAATTTCGTTATTAAATTCATTTACCGGTATAGCTGCTGCCTGTGGTGGTTTTCTTTATAATAATGAAGTAATGCTTACCGGCGGTATTCTCGTTGGCGCAGCAGGTACATTGTTGACAATGCTGATGTGCAAAGCAATGAACCGTTCTTTATTAAATGTTCTCATTGGTTCATTTGGCGGTAGCGCTGCCGGGCCCGCAGCAGAAAAACAACAAGGGTCGTACAAAGAGATAGCATTAAGTGATGCGGCCACTATAATGGCTTATGCCAATAAAGTAATGATCGTTCCAGGTTATGGATTGGCTGTTGCCCAGGCACAACATGCCTGTCATGATCTTGAAAAACTTTTAGTAGAAAAAGGTGTTGGTGTAAAATATGCCATTCACCCGGTTGCAGGTCGTATGCCAGGCCATATGAATGTATTGCTTGCAGAAGCAGATGTCAATTATGAAAAATTAATTGAAATGGAAGAAGCCAATGAAGAATTTCCTTCCACCGATGTTGTATTGATCCTTGGCGCCAATGATGTAGTGAACCCTGCCGCTAAAACAGACCCATCATCACCGATATATGGAATGCCGATACTGGATGTTGAATTGGCAAAAGCCGTAATCGTGAATAAAAGAAGTATGAAGCCGGGTTATGCCGGCATTGAAAATGATCTTTTTTTCCAAAAGAAAACTTCTATGCTGTTTGGCGATGCCAAGAAGGTATTGGAAAACCTGATCGCAGAGATAAAGAATTTATAGCGCTTGCCTGCGATCAATATTTAGCATTAGAAAAATAAAAGTCCATCCGGGTTTTATAGATTACCTTCACCACGAAAACTTGAGTTTTTTGCAGCAAATTAAGCCTGTCTTTTTATGTATTAATTCTGCAAATTTCCCCGGTTTGTTTTTCTAATAACAAAATCATGATATGACAAATGATGCAATTATTCACCATGTAGAATCGAAAGGTGATGGGGAAAAAACTTTGGACATTCATTTCAAACAGCGCAGCACCATCAGGGGCCTGTTTATAAAAGGAAATGATTACAAAGAACTTCGTTCAAAGAATTTCTGGCGTATTGTAACGAATTCGAATATCGACCGCTGGAAAGAAACAAAAGACATGGGGCTTGCCCGGATATTCAATGGCGCGGAGTTTACAAGGCTCTCTGAAATACATTAATTTATTCTCTTTATTTAAATTATATACATCATGTTCATCCAGACATGGAATAATTATCTGCCTGTTATCAGAATCTTTTTAAAACGCTCTGCAAACGGAGAGCAAACGCTGGATATGAACAAAACCGACTTTATGCGGGCTGCAGGCGGCAGGAAAATAAAATACAATTTTTCAGTTACATTGACCAAGGGTCGTGTATATACAGGAGAAAACCCTGCTGTATTGGTAAAGGATCTTATCGCCGTATTACAACAGGATGATGTTACTAATAAATTTATACGGCAGAGCGTAATTGAATTTAATATGAACAGCAATTGTCAATTGACAATAAAAAACATCACACCTGCACCTGAAGAAACTATTGCTGAAGAAGTAAAGACAGACGATACTGCAGCAAATGGATAATTCTAAGGCTTCTTCGTAAAATCATTCAAAGATATTTTCTTGTTCTCCTATTATAAAGCAACAGAAGTATTTACAGCTTCCAAATGATATTTATTTCCCACCCTGAAAGTTACTTTATAAACTTTATGCAATATTACTCCTGCGAGGAATACAGCCCCGGTAGCTCCTAATTTGCCACCTGAAAAAGAAAGATTGTTATCAATAAGTCCATTGGCAAGATATAAACCTGTGTAACCAATTGCAGCTGTTCTGAATAACCAACCGCTTTTTATCCAATACCAGTGAAGATGGCCTGCACCCGGATTGATCCTGAACTGACCGTTAATATAATCAATTTTCAAACCTTTTTTAGGCATTATATATACATCGCTGAGAGCATAATGAAACCCGCTGAAATGAGCAGTGTCGGAGCCCATCATAGAAAAGGTGACCTTTTCTAGAGTTAAATAAAAAGAATCTTTCTCAATCTTTGTTATTATTCCATGTATCCATTGTCCATCTTTTTGTTGAAATGTTATATAGGAATCCTTCCAGAAATACTGAAGAGATTTATTTCTTTTTTTTAAAACTATGTAATTGACCTGGGCTTGAGTAGGTATCGTAAATAAAATAAGGAGAGCAGAAAGTAATAGTTTATTCATCGAAATAAAACTATAGCATCATTTTCAATGAGTCGTATAATTATACGTTAAAAATGATTTGACTTAAAACCTATAACTTACAACGTAAGATTACAACTTCCATGCTTCCTGAAAAATTATTAGCATCATTAGAAGGGATCAAAGGCTTCAATAAGGAATCGTTTGTAAATGTGCATGCAAGCGGCGAACAAATAACTTCAATCAGGTTTAACCCTTTTAAATTATCGGAATCTTCGCAAGTCCTCCCCTTGGGGGAGGATTTAGGTAGGGCCGTTCCATGGACAAAGTACGGTTACTACTTACCCAAGCGTCCTTCCTTTACCTTCGATCCTCTATTTCATGCAGGTTGTTACTATGTGCAGGAAGCAAGCTCTATGTTTTTAGAACATGCATTGAAACAAACAGTTGATCTTTCGCAACCATTAAAAGTGTTGGATCTTTCCGCAGCGCCGGGAGGAAAATCAACACACATACAATCTCTCATTTCAAAAGAAAGTTTATTAGTAAGCAACGAGGTGATACGTTCACGGGCCAATATTTTAAAAGATAATATTATCAAGTGGGGATGCAATAATGTTATTGTCACTAACAATGATCCCCGGGACTTTACAAGACTTGAAAATTATTTTGATGTGATCGTGGTAGATGCGCCCTGTAGTGGGAGTGGTTTGTTTCGCCGTGATGAAGGGGCAATAGGAGAGTGGAGTGAAAATAATGTACAACTCTGCAGCCAGCGACAGCAAAGGATCTTAGCGGATGCATGGCCAGCTTTGAAGAAAGGAGGAATATTGATCTATTCTACTTGTTCATATTCAAAAGAAGAAGATGAGGAGATTGTGGAATGGATGAACGATGAATTAATAATTAATAATGAAGAATTAATAATTGAAAAGGACTGGGGCATTACAGAGACTGATTATGGCTATCGTTTTTGGCCGGATAAAGTGAAAGGAGAAGGGTTTTTTATTGCCTGTTTAAGAAAGCTTCGCGGAGAAGATAGATCTTATTTCAAAACAAAGAATAAAATAGAATTAGTAAGTCAAAAGGAAAAAGTGAAAATTCAACATTGGGTAAAGCAGGAAGAATTTGAATTTGTTAAACATGAGAATACAGTTTATGCCTGGCCGAAAGGCCTGGTAACAGATTTCAATATTCTATTAACTAATCTAAGAGTACTTTATTCAGGAACACTTGTTGGCGAATTGATGCGGGATAAATTAATTCCTGGTCATGCTCTTGCAATGAGCACACTGATAAATGAGAACATCCCCAAACTTGAATTGAGTTATCAGCAGGCAATTGAATACCTGCAGAAAAAGGATTTGCAAATTGGGGTAAAGAATACAGGATGGCAATTAGTTACCTATAAAGATTATCCACTTGGATGGATCAACGTTCTTCCCAACCGCATCAATAATTATTATCCAAAAGAATTAAGGATTTTAAAGGAAAGTTAACCTGTATAACAACAAACAAAAATTCTTCATCTTTGCAATACAAACCCTGGTAAATATGAAAAACTTTTTTCTTTCTATTTCCTTTATCATCATTGCTGTTTTTTGTTTTGGACAAGCCGATTTAATATTAAAAAGCAGTGATAAAGGGCTATATCTTGAACATAAGGTGACGGCAAAGGAAAATTTTTATTCAATAGGGCGCCTCTACAATGCGCCACCAAAGGGTATTGCAGCGTTTAATGACCTGGATATGAATAAAGGTTTAAATCTCGGGCAAATAATAAAAATACCTCTTGTAGCACCGGGCTTTTCACAATCTGTTAATGAAGGCATTCCAATTTATTATAAAGTAGGAGAGAAGGATGGCTTGATGAAAGTAAGCGCCATAAATAATAAAGTGCCGTTGGAAAACCTTCGCCGCTGGAATAATTTGAAGAATGATAATATTAACTTTGGAGATAAATTGATCGTTGGGTATATCGTTTCCGGACAATTACCGGCTGTTGTCAAACAAGAACCTGTAAAAGTTGACCAGAAAAAAGAGCCTGTTGTTGCAGAGAAAAAAGAAAGTTCAGTCCTGGATATTCAACCAGGGCCGATAAAAAAAGAAGTGGTCCCTGAAAAAAAGGAAGAATCAGTTTTAGATATTCCACCCGCACCAATAAAAAAAGTTGTTGTTCCTGAAAAAAATTCAGAGCAAACTGATAACAGGATGGCTTCTCCAAAAGCAAGTACCAATACTATTGTGATAGATCAGCAAAATACGAACCTGACTGCCGGATACTTCAAACCATATTTTGACCAACAAATAAAAGCCTCGCCCATCTCAAGAAATCAAACTCTCACTTCAGGTATTTTTAAAACAGAAAGTGGTTGGCAGGATGCTAAATATTATATGCTGATTGATGGTGTTCAACCCGGAACAATTATTAAGGTCATTAATCCCAGCAATAATAAAATGGTATATGCAAAAGTGCTTGGGGAAATGCAGGGCATCAAACAGAATCAAGGTTATAATATCCGGTTAAGCAATGCCGCTGCTTCTGCGTTGGAAATAAATGAAACGGATAAGTTTATTGTGAAGGTGAGTTATTAGGAAGTTTGTAGTTTATGGTTTGTAGTTTATAGTTATTATTTGAAACGATAGCCACGAAGGAAATCTTCAACATTCATTCTTTTCTTTCCTTCCAATTGGACATCCTTTACATAGATATAACCATCCTTTGCAGCAAATTTCAAATAGGTTTTTCCATTGGATTCCCATCGTCCCGGTTTTGACGTTGGAATAGCCAATTCTTTTTCACTTTTAAATACTTTGATCGTTTGATCGCCCAATTCAGTAAACGCAGCAGGATATGGAGAAAGACCACGAATAAGATTATGAATTTCATCAACTGATTTGGTCCAATCTATCTGGCAGGTCTGGGTAGTGATCTTGGGAGCATGTTTGAGGAGTCGTGAGTCGTGAGTCGTGAGTTGTGAGTAAGTTTCTGGTTGAGAATTTTCTATTGACAATTGCTCATTGCCAATTGCCGATTGAGGTGTCTCCTTTAATGTTCCTTCAGCGAGTCCTTTCACCGTTTCAACTAATACTTTTGCACCGATCTCTTTCATCCTGTCGTGCAATTCACCGGCCGCCTCATCATCACCGATTGGAAAACTTTCCTGCATTAAAATATTTCCTGTATCAATTTCATGTTGCAATTTGAAAGTAGTAACGCCTGTTCCTTTTTCTCCATTGATAACAGCCCAATTAATAGGTGCTGCGCCACGATATTGCGGTAACAAAGACGCATGAAGATTAACTGTTCCCATGGGAGGCATATTCCAAACTATTTCCGGAAGCATACGAAAGGCAACTACTATTTGCAGATCGGCATTTAATGATCTTAATTCATTTAAAAATTCAGGGTTCTTTAATTTCTCAGGTTGAAGAACCCTTAAGTTATGCCGCACAGCATATTTCTTCACTGCACTTTCATTTACCTTCAATCCGCGACCAGCAGGTTTATCAGGAGCTGTTACAACTCCGACAATATTGAATTTTGATTTTACCAATGCATCTAATGAAGCAACAGCAAATTCAGGTGTGCCCATGAAGATGAGTCGCAGATTGCTACCATTACCATCCATTAATAGCTAATAATTAAAAATTAATAATTATTCAAAGTCATCATACAAAAGATATTTTTTGCGTATGGCCTTGAATTTATTTAGATCAGGTTCCCAACTTTTTCTTATTTCATCTTCACTCTTCCCATCTTTTATTTGCTGCATCAGTATGTCATTACCGGCAAGTCGATTGAAATGATTTGTTTTTAAAAAGAAACTATCCTTGCCAGGGAAAAGTTTGTAGGCATCAATCAGCCATTTGAGTTGAATGCGGTTATTTACTTTTTTCAATACTTCGGCGGGAGTACCATATAAATTCCAGCCATAGCATTTTTCAAAATAATGCTTGGAATTTTTAGCCCCTTCATTGGGTTTTGGCGTGAATGAATAAAGTTTTTTTGAGTATAAAGGATGACCAAATTTTTCAAATGGTTTATCAGTGCCACGACCTTCACTTAAAACAGTGCCTTCAAAAAAACAGGTGGAAGGGTACCAGTAAACAGATTGCATGTCTGCAAGATTGGGGGAAGTTCTTACGGGTAATATATACCTGCTTTTGTGTGTATAGTTTTTGCACTTAATAACGGTAAGTTTAAAATTATTATGCTCTTCTTCAAA
>Ga0105247_10001324_pt1 | contig 18074 bp, 29 predicted proteins | sample KBSS24metaG_FD_81519 | JGI IMG/M metagenome (GOLD analysis project Ga0105247, IMG submission 81519) | Switchgrass rhizosphere microbial communities from Kellogg Biological Station, Michigan, USA - KBS S2-4 metaG | ecosystem: Host-associated > Plants > Roots > Rhizosphere > Soil | place...
GGGATCCGATATATTCGTCGGGTTATATCAGTCGAGTGCCCTTCAAGGGCGCCGACACACCGCGAAATGAGGTGCACGGAATGTGCTTCGAGTTCGCAGGCATGGATGCCGGGTAGAGTGCCAACGGGCCACGGGGCGGAAGCTCTGTTGACCCATATCGTTGTGTATTCTATACTTTTCTGTCTGGGCAGGCCGATAACTCGGTCTGCCTGACTTTTTCGGGTCATTCCGGGCGGTTTTACCGTTCCAGGGTGGCCCGTTGCGGTACCCGTAGTTAGGTAACTGGGTTGTGCGGGGTGGCGAGAAGCCATTCCGAATCACAAGAACGTTCTTTCGATAACAGGACACGGTTTTTATGGCGAACCAAAAGATTCGCATTCGGCTCAAGGCGTTCGATCATCGCCTGATCGATCGTTCGGCCAGCGAGATCGTCGAGACGGCCAAGCGCACTGGCGCTACGGTCCTCGGCCCGATCCCCCTGCCGACCAAGATTGAGCGCTACACCATTCTGGTGTCGCCGCACGTCGATAAAGATGCCCGCGATCAGTACGAGACTCGTACCCACAAGCGCGTTCTGGACATCGTCGACCCCAACGACAAAACCGTGGACGCGCTCATGAAGCTCGATCTCGCGGCTGGCGTTGACGTGCAGATCAAGCTCGGCTGAGCGGAATAAAGGATACGAAGATGAGTATCGGACTGGTTGGCCGCAAGTGCGGCATGAGCCGGCTCTTCACTGAAGACGGCCGCTCGATTCCGGTGACGCTGATTGAAGCGACCCCGAATCGTGTGACGCAGGTGAAGACCGAAGAAAACGACGGCTACAGCGCGGTGCAGGTTACGACCGGCGCCAAGCGCGCGTCGCTGCTGACGGGCCCTGCCAAGGGTCATTACGCCAAGGCCAAGGTTGAGCCGGGTCGCGGCCTGTGGGAATTCCGCGTGTCCGCGGAAGACGCAGGCAAGTACGCGATCGGCACCGAGATCAAGGCTGACGACGTGTTCACCGTCGGTCAGACGGTCGACGTTGCAGGCGTGTCGAAGGGTAAGGGTTTCCAGGGCACCATCAAGCGTCACCACTTCAAGATGGGCGACGCCACTCACGGTAACTCGCTGTCGCATCGCGCCCCTGGCTCGATCGGTCAGCGCCAGACGCCGGGTCGCGTGTTTCCTGGTAAGAAAATGTCGGGCCACATGGGCGCGGTCAACCGCACCCAGCAGGGTCTCGAAGTTGTCAAGGTCGACGCCGAGCGCCACCTGATCGCAGTCAAGGGCGCAGTCCCTGGCGCGCCGGGCGGTGACGTCGTGATTCGTCCGACGACCAAGGGCTGAGGAGAGACGCCATGGAACTCAACGTAATTGGCGCCAAGGCGCTCACCGTGTCGGACGAAGTGTTCGGCGGCGAGTACAAGAAGGCCCTCGTGCACCAGGTCGTCACCGCCTATCAGGCGGCTGGCCGTGCCGGTACGAAGGCTCAGCTGTCTCGCGGTCAGATGTCCGGTACGACCAAGAAGTTCAAGAAGCAGAAGGGCGGCGGTGCTCGTCACGGCGATTACCGCGCTCCGATCTTCGTCGGTGGTGGTGTGACGTTCGCGGCCAAGCCGCGTAGCTTCGAGCAGAAGGTCAACCGCAAGGCGTATCGTGTGGCGATCCGTTCGATCGTTGCCGAGCTGGCCCGTCAGGGTCGCCTGAAGGTCGTCTCCGAGCTGTCGATGCAAGCCCCGAGCACCAAGGGCATGATCGCCAAGCTTGCCGAGCTCGAAGTCAAGGGTCGTGTGCTGCTGGTGTCGGAAGATGCCACCGAGGCGCTCTACCTGTCCGCCCGCAACATTCCGTACATCCACGTCGTCGACGTGCTGGCCCTGAATCCGGTCAGCCTGGTCGGTAGCGACTTCGTCGTCATGACGGTGGACGCGGTCAAGAAGGTCGAGGAGTGGCTCGCATGAGCACCGAACGCACGCTCAATACGCTTCGCGCGCCGCACATCTCTGAGAAGTCGGCTCGCCTTGCTGAGAACAACCAGTACGTATTCGTCGTGGCGCCTGAGGCGACCAAGGCCGATGTCCGTGCAGCGGTGGAACATCTCTTCGACGTCAAAGTCGTGGACGTGAACCTCGTGAACACAAAGGGCAAGGTCAAGTCGTTCCGCTTTCGCACTGGCAACCGCCAGGGCAAGCGTAAGGCCTACGTGCGCCTCGCCGACGGTCACACGATCGACGTGTCGGCCAAGGCCTGAGCCAGGAGTTGAATTGAGATGGCACTGATCACTCACAAGCCGACCTCCCCGGGACGCCGCGACGCTGTCAGCGTGCGGACCGAAGGTCTGCACAAGGGCGCCCCTTACGCGCCCCTGACCGAATCGCAGTCGAAGACGGGTGGCCGCAACCACTACGGTCGCATCACCACGCGTCATCGCGGCGGCGGTCATAAGCAGGCATACCGCATCATCGACTTCAAGCGCGACAAGGAAGGCATTGCCGCCGTTGTCGAGCGTCTTGAATACGACCCGAATCGCACGGCGCACATCGCGCTGCTGTGCTACGCCGATGGCGAGCGCCGCTACATCATCGCGCCGAAGGGCGTGGCGGTGGGTGACCGTCTCGTGTCGGGCTCCGACTCCCCGATCAAGCCGGGCAACTGCCTGCCGCTTCGTTCGATCCCGGTCGGTTCGACGATCCACTGCATCGAGATGAAGCCGGGCAAGGGTGCGCAGATCGCGCGTTCCGCCGGTGCATCCGTCCAGCTGGTCGCTCGTGAGCAGGGTTATGCAACGCTGCGTCTTCGCTCCGGCGAAATGCGTCGCGTCCCGGTTGAATGCCGCGCCACCATTGGTGAAGTCGGCAACTCGGAGCACAGCCTGCGCAAGCTCGGCAAGGCCGGTAAGAAGCGCTGGGCGGGTATCCGTCCGACGGTTCGCGGCGTGGTGATGAACCCGGTCGACCATCCGCATGGCGGTGGTGAAGGTAAGACCTCTGGCGGCCGTCACCCGGTCAGCCCGTGGGGTACCCCGACCAAGGGTTACAAGACGCGTAACAACAAGCGCACCCAGCAGTTCATCGTGCGTCGTCGCAAGTAATTAGGAAACGATCATGCCGCGCTCTCTAAAAAAAGGTCCGTTTGTCGACCTGCACCTCGTGAAAAAGGTGGAAGCCGCCGTTTCCGCCAATAACAAGCGTCCGATCAAGACCTGGTCGCGTCGTTCGATGATCCTGCCGGAGATGGTCGGTCTGACCATCGCCATCCACAACGGCCGCCAGCACGTGCCTGTGTTGATCAACGAGAACATGGTCGGGCATAAGCTCGGCGAGTTCGCGGTGACCCGCACGTACAAGGGTCACGCCGGCGACAAGAAGGGCAAGTGATGAGCACTGAAGCCAAAGCGATCCTGCGCAGCGCCCGCATTTCGGCGCAGAAGGCACGCCTGGTGGCTGACCTGGTCCGCGGTATGCCCGTGGGCCGAGCCAGCGACGTGCTCGCCTTTACCAACAAGAAGGCCGCTCACCTTGTTCGCAAGGTGCTGCTCTCCGCCGTCGCCAACGCCGAAAACAATCTCGGTGCCGACGTCGATGAGCTGAAGGTCGTCCGCATCTTCGTTGACGAAGGTCCGGCGATGAAGCGTATGTACGCCCGCGCCAAAGGCCGCGGTTCGCGCATCCTGAAGCGCACCAGCCACGTTACTGTGGTTGTTGGCAACTGACTGGGGTAAGACACGATGGGTCATAAAGTACATCCCACCGGTATCCGCCTCGGCATTGCCAAGGACTGGAACTCGAAGTGGTACGCCAATAAGGGCGAATATGCGGTCTATCTCGCAGCTGACCTCAAGGTCCGCGAGATGCTCCGCAAGAAGCTCGCCGCCGCCGGTATCTCGAAGATCCAGATCGAGCGCCCGGCCAAGACCGCCCGCGTGACGATTCACACCGCCCGTCCGGGCGTGGTGATCGGCAAGAAGGGTGAGGACATCGAGAAGCTGCGCAAGGAAGTCACCGACATGATGGGCGTTCCGACGCACATCAACGTCAGCGAAGTCCGTAAGCCGGAGCTCGACGCCCAGCTCGTCGCTGAATCGATCGCTCAGCAGCTCGAGCGTCGCATCATGTTCCGCCGCGCCATGAAGCGCTCGGTCGGCAACGCGATGCGCCTCGGTGCCCTGGGCATCAAGATCAACGTTTCCGGCCGTCTGAATGGCGCCGAGATCGCTCGCTCCGAGTGGGCCCGTGAAGGTCGCGTTCCGCTGCATACCCTGCGTGCGGACATCGACTACGGCACCGCCGAAGCCAAGACCCAGTACGGCATCATCGGTGTCAAGGTATGGGTCTATAAGGGCGAGATCTTCGATCTGGCAGCAGCTACCGCCGAGTCGAAGGAAGAACAGCAGCCTCAGCAGTCGCGCCGCGATGGTGGTGAAAACCGCCGCGAGCGGACGGCCAAGTAAGGAGCGTTGCCATGTTGCAACCTAAGCGTACCAAGTACCGCAAGATGCATAAGGGTCGTAATGACGGCCTTGCATTCAATTCCAACCTCGTGAGCTTCGGCGAGTACGGCCTCAAGGCGACGACGCACGGTCAGTTGACCGCACGTCAGATCGAAGCGGCCCGTCGTTGCATCACGCGCTTCGTCAAGCGTGGCGGCAAGCTCTGGATCCGCGTGTTCCCGGACAAGCCGATCACCCGTAAGCCCATCGAAGTTCGAATGGGTGCAGGTAAGGGTAGCGTCGAGTTCTGGGTCGCTCCGATCCAGCCCGGCCGCATGCTTTATGAAATCGAAGGTGTCGACGAGACGACGGCACGCGAAGCGTTCCGCCTGGCGGCAGCCAAGCTGTCCGTGCAGACTCAGTTCGTCTCCAGGGCGGTGATGTAATGGCCAGCAAAGATATCAACCAGAAGTCGGCGGACGAGCTCAAGCAGGATCTGCTGGACCTTCGCAAGGAGCAGTTCAATCTGCGCATGCAGAAGGGCTCCGGTCAGCTCACCCAGCCGCACCAGCTGCGCCGCGTTCGGCGTGACATCGCCCGCACGAAGTTCGTGCTCGGCGCTAAGAAGTAAGGACGGCGGACATGAGCGATAACACGAAGACCGCGCGCACCCTTACGGGTCGCGTCATCAGCAACAAAATGAACCAGACCGTGACCGTGCTGATCGAGCGCCAGGTGCAGCATCCGCTGCTCGGCAAGATCATCCGTCGCTCCACGAAGCTTCACGCACATGATGAGACCGGTGCGAACGAAGGTGACCTGGTGCGCATCGCGGAATGCCGTCCGCTGTCGAAGACCAAGCATCACCGCGTGGTCGAAATCGTCACGCGCGCTGAAGTCTAAGGAGAGCTGCCATGATTCAGGTACAGAGCACGCTTTCCGCAGCTGACAACAGCGGCGCGAAGGAAATGATGTGCATCAAGGTGCTGGGCGGCTCGAAGCGCCGTTATGCCAGCGTCGGTGATGTGATCAAGGTGACCATCAAGGACGCCATTCCTCGCGGTAAGGTCAAGAAGGGCGAGGTTTACAACGCCGTGGTGGTTCGTACCGCCAAGGGTGTTCGCCGCGCCGATGGCTCCGTTATCCGTTTCGACGGTAACGCGGCCGTCCTCCTCAACAATAAGCTCGAGCCGATCGGTACCCGTATTTTCGGGCCGGTTACCCGCGAGCTGCGCACCGAGAAGTTCATGAAGATCGTCTCGCTTGCGCCCGAAGTGCTCTGAGCGGAGGCCAGACCATGAACCGTATCCGCAAGGGTGATAACGTCGTCGTCATCACCGGCAAGAACAAGGGACAGCGCGGCGACGTGCTGCGTGTCGACGGCGAGCGCGTTGTCGTCTCGAACGTCAACCTCGTCAAGCGTCACACCAAGCCGAACCCCCAGGCCAACCAGCCTGGCGGTATCGTCGAGCGTGAAGCTTCGATCCATATCTCCAACGTACAGCTCTTCAACTCCGCCACCAATAAGGGCGAGCGCGCTGGCACCAAGACGCTCGAGGACGGGCGCAAGGTGCGCGTGTTCCGCTCTGGCGAAGTGGTCGACGCGTAAGGAACCGAAGTCATGACCCGCCTTGAAACGTTTTACAAAGAGTCGGTAATGTCGAAGCTCACTGAGCGCTTCGGTTACCAGAACGTCATGGAAGTCCCGCGCATCACGAAGATCACGCTCAATATGGGCGTCGGCGAAGCCGCCGGTAACAAGAAGATCCTCGAGAACGCGGTCGCCGATATGACCAAGATCGCCGGCCAGAAGCCGATCACGACGAAGGCCCGCGTGTCGGTCGCTTCGTTCAAGATCCGTGACGGTTGGCCGATCGGCTGCAAGGTCACGCTGCGTCGTGCCCAGATGTGGGAATTCCTGGATCGCCTGATCAACATCTCGTTGCCGCGTACGCGCGACTTCCGTGGTGTCTCGGGCCGTGCTTTCGATGGCCGTGGTAATTACAACTTCGGCATCAAGGAACAGATCATTTTCCCGGAAATCGACTTCGATCAGGTTGACGCGCTGCGCGGTATGGATATCTCCATCACCACGACCGCCAAGACCGACGAAGAAGCCAAGGCGTTGCTGGAAGCTTTCAGCTTCCCGTTCCGCAACTGATTACAGGTAGAACATGGCTAAGACCTCGATGATCCAGCGCGATGTTAAGCGCACAAAGCTCGTCAAGAAGTTCGCTACCAAGCGTGCCGAACTGAAGGCGATCGTCCTGAGCTCCACCGCCTCGTATGACGAGAAGATGGAAGCCCAGACGAAGCTGCAGAAGCTCCCGCGTGATGCCAGCCCGGCGCGCCAGCGTAACCGCTGCGCCCTGACCGGCCGCCCGCGTGGCGTCTACAGCAAGTTCGGCCTCGGTCGCAACAAGCTTCGTGAAGCCACCATGCGCGGCGATGTGCCGGGCCTGCGTAAGGCTAGCTGGTAAAAAACTCGCCATCGGCGGGGCAAGCTGTTATAGTCGTCGGTCTGCGCAACGCAGACCGACGCCTGTCGGCTTTACAATTTAAAGATTTCCGGTAATTCGGATATCGGTGCACTCTCAAGGGTTTTCTTATGAGCATGACTGATCCCATCGCCGATCTGTTTACGCGCATCCGTAATGGCCAGGCATCTGGCAAAGCGGTTGTTCGTATGCCGTCGTCGAAAATGAAGCTGGCCCTCGCGCAGCTCCTGCAGAAAGAGGGTTATATCCTCGACGCCCGTTCCGCTGATGAAGCGGGCAAGCCGGTCCTCGAGATCAAGCTGAAGTACTTCGAAGGCCTCCCGGCCATCGAAACCATCTCCCGTGTCAGCCGTTCCGGTCTCCGCGTCTACCGCGGCAAGGACGAGCTGCCGAAGGTCCTCGGCGGCCTGGGCATCTCCATCATCTCGACTTCCGCCGGTCTCCTGACCGACGCTCAGGCCCGTGCTAAGGGTCTTGGCGGCGAAGTCATCGGCCAGGTGGCGTAAGGAGTCCCGTATGTCACGTGTAGCCAAGTTGCCTATCAATCTGCCGAAGGGCGTCGAGATCTCGATCGCCAACGGTACTGTTTCCGTCAAGGGCCCGAAGGGCACGCTGACGACCCATGAACTGCCGGGCGTTTCGTTCCAGCAGGACAATGGCGTCGCCACGGTGGTTCTCGCCGATGGCGCCGACGACAAGTTCGGTGGCACGGCTCGCGCCGTTGTCGCCAACATGGTCCAGGGCGTCACCGCCGGTTTCGAGAAGAAGCTCGAGCTGGTCGGCGTGGGTTACCGCGCGCAGCTCGCCGGCAAGGCCGTCAACCTGTCGCTCGGTTTCTCGCATCCGGTCGTCTTCGAGGCGCCGGAAGGCATCACCATCGAAGTGCCGACGCAGACCGAAATCCTGATCAAGGGCGCCGACAAGCAGCTCGTGGGTCAGACGGCGGCGAAGATCCGTGCATTCCGTTCGCCGGAGCCTTACAAGGGCAAGGGCGTCCGTTACGCGGGCGAGAAGATCATCCTGAAGGAAGCCAAGAAGGCCTAATCGGTCTATCCGCTTCCTGGAGATAAAACGATGAACAAGAACGATTCCCGCCTGCGCCGCGCCAAGTCGACCCGCTCTCACATTCGTGAGCTCGCGGTCCATCGTCTGAGCGTGCATCGCACCGGTCAGCACATTTACGCCCAGGTCTTCGCACCGAACGGTACCGTCGTGGCAGCCGCCTCGACCGTGCAGTCCGCGGTGGCCGAAGGTCTCAAGGGCAAGAAGAACATGGAAGCCGCCACCACGGTGGGCCGCATCGTTGCCGAGCGCGCCAAGGCCGCTGGTATCGAGGCTGTCGCGTTCGACCGCTCGGGTTTCCGTTACCACGGTCGCATCAAGGCTCTCGCCGATGCAGCTCGTGAAGCCGGCCTCAAGTTCTAAGAGGCGTCAGGCGACGACATCGGCCTTTCGGGGCCGGTGTCGACCGATTTAGCTCCTACAACTCCAAGCGGCGACCGAGCCGTAAACAGAAGTCCCGGCTAACTATCATTCCGGGCTATCAGGAAAAGAGATGTCCTCGACAGATCGCGAAAATTCGGACGGCATGCTTGAAAAGCTTATCGCCGTCAACCGCGTGGCCAAGACCGTCAAGGGTGGCCGCCAGATGAGCTTTACCGCGCTGACCGTTGTTGGCGACGGCGAAGGCCGCGTCGGTTTTGGTTATGGCAAGGCACGTGAAGTGCCGGTTGCCATTTCCAAGGCCATGGAACGCGCCCGCCGCAACATGGTCACGATTGAACTGAACCAGGGCACGCTGTGGTACGCCATCAAGGCCAACCACGGTGCGGCTCGCGTCTATATGCAGCCCGCTTCCCAGGGTACCGGCGTCATCGCCGGCGGCGCCATGCGCGCTGTCCTCGAAGTGGTCGGTGTGAAGGACGTGCTCGCCAAGGCCGTCGGCTCGCGCAACCCGATCAACCTCGTCCGCGCGACGATCAAGGGTCTGCAGGCCGTCGCTTCGCCGAAGCGCATCGCCGCCAAGCGTGGCAAGACGATCGAAGAGGTCCTCGGCAATGGCTAAGAACACCGAAACCGCCGTTGGCGGTACCGTCCGCGTCCGCCTGGTCAAGGGCCTGCGCGGTGTGCAGGGTCGTCATCGTCTGAGTGTGAAGGCCCTTGGCCTGAGCCACATCAACGATGTGCGCGAACTGAAGGATAGCCCGCAGGTCCGTGGCCTTATCAATAAGGTCTACTACCTGGTTCGGGTCGAGGAGTAAGAATCATGCGTCTTAACGATCTACGTCCCGGTAAGGGCGCTCGCAAGTCCCGCACCCGCGTCGCGCGAGGTATCGGTTCCGGCCTCGGCAAGACTGCCGGCCGCGGCCATAAGGGTCAGCATGCACGTGCCGGTGGCACGCATCGCTACGGTTTCGAAGGCGGCCAGATGCCGCTGCAGCGTCGCCTTCCGAAGGTTGGCTTCCGCTCGCTGAAGAAGCGCGACACCGAAGAAGTGCGTCTGTACCAGCTGGCTGCCGTCAAGGCCGACACGATCGATCTGATCGCTCTCCACGCTGCCGGTCTCGTGACCAGCCGCGCGAAGAAGGTCAAGATTGTCCTCAAGGGTGAAATCACCCGCGCGATCAAGCTTTCGGGCGTGCTTGCGACGGCCGGCGCCAAGGCGGCTATCGAAGCCGCCGGCGGCAGCGTGGAGTAATCAGGTGGCAGCAGCGCAGGGCACAACGCTCGGCTCGCTGGGCAAACTGACGGAACTTCGTCAGCGCATCTTTTTCCTGATTGGTGCGCTGGTGGTCTTCCGCCTCGGTTCGTTCATTCCCGTTCCGGGCGTGAACCCCGAGGCGATGACCAGCCTGGTTGAGGGTGGCGGCGGTCTGCTGAACATGGTCAACATGTTCTCGGGTGGCTCGCTGTCGCGTTTCTCGGTGTTCGCTCTCGGTGTGGTGCCGTATATTTCGGCGTCGATCGTGGTGCAGATGATGGGCTCGGTCGTACCGTCGCTCATGGCTCTGCGCAAGGAAGGCGAGTCGGGTCGTCGCAAGATGACCATGTACACGCGTTTCGGCACGGTTGGCCTGGCGGCATTTCAGGCATTCGGCATTGCGGTCGCCCTGCAGAAGCAGGTCGGCGCCAACGGTCCGGTGGTCTACATGCCGGGTGCCGGCTTCGTCATGGCATCGGTGGTCGGTCTCACCGCCGGCACGATGTTCCTGATGTGGCTTGGCGAGCAGATCACGGAGCGCGGTATCGGTAACGGTATCTCGATGCTGATCTTCGCCGGTATCGTTGCGGGCCTTCCTGCCGCAGTGGTCCACACGGCGTCGCTCGCCAGCTCGGGGCAGCTGAATCCGCTTCCCTTGCTGCTGATTGTGTTCACGATTCTGGCAGTCACGGCTTTCGTGGTGTTCATGGAGCGCGCTCAACGGCGTATCACCGTGAACTACGCGAAGCAGGGCAGTCAGCGCCAGTTCCAGCGCCAGACCTCGCACCTGCCGCTGAAGATCAACATGGCGGGCGTCATTCCGCCGATCTTCGCGACCAGTCTCTTGCTCTTCCCCGCGACTGCGGCGACCTGGTTCGGCACTGCCCACCAGTCGCGTTGGTTGCAGTGGTTGACCACGGCGCTGAGCCCGGGTGAGCCGGTGCACGACATCGTGTTCGCGGTGCTGGTGATCGGGTTCGCCTTCTTCTATACGGCGATCGTGTTCAACTCGCAGGAAACGGCCGATAACCTCAAGCGTTCGGGCGCGTTGATTCCGGGCATCCGTCCGGGTCGTGCCACGGCGGACTATATCGATGGCGTCATGACCCGGCTTACCGGTGTTGGCGCGGTTTACATCGTCCTGGTCTGCCTGGTGCCCACGTTCATGCAGAACGCCTGGCACGTCCCGTTCTATTTCGGCGGCACTTCGCTGCTGATCGTGGTGGTGGTGGTGATGGACTTTACGGCTCAGGTCCAGGCCCATCTCGTCAGCCACCAGTACGAGAGTCTGCTTAAGAAGTCCAATCTCCGTCGCAGCTGAGACGCGGCGGAGACCCCCAAGTAGGGGAGGCCTTGGCGCCCAGCGCCGCAGGACTTCCCGTTTAGGTTAATTCAGGTTAGAATTGCGCGTTTACCGCGCACGAAACGCATCGGAGACAGTACATCATGGCGCGCATCGCGGGTGTCAATTTGCCAGTCCAGAAGCATGTCTGGGTCGGCCTGCAGAGCATTTATGGAATCGGCCGTTCGCGGGCGAAGAAGGTTTGCGTCGACTCGGGCGTGGTTCCGACCACCCCCATCAAGTCGCTTAGCGAAGGTGAGGTCGAGAAGATCCGCGCCGAGATCGCCAAGTACACGGTCGAGGGCGATCTTCGCCGCGAGATCGGTATGGCGGTCAAGCGTCTGATGGACCTCGGTTGCTATCGTGGCCTGCGCCACCGTCGCGGCCTGCCGGTGCGCGGCCAGCGCACGCGTACCAACGCCCGTACCCGCAAGGGTCCGCGTCGTCCGATCAAGAAGTAACGGATACCGATTATGGCTAAGCCGGTTAAAACCAAGAAGAAGATCAAGCGCGTCGTCACGGATGCCGTGGCCCACGTGCAGGCTTCTTTCAACAACACCATCGTCACGATCACCGATCGCCAGGGCAACGCCCTGTCGTGGGCGACTGCAGGCGGCGCGGGTTTCCGCGGCTCCCGTAAGTCGACCCCGTTCGCCGCACAGGTGGCAGCCGAGAAGGCTGGTCGCGCTGCTGGCGACTACGGTGTGAAGACTGTGGAAGTTCGCATCAAGGGCCCAGGCCCGGGCCGTGAGTCGGCCGTGCGTTCGCTGAATGCGTTGGGCTACAAAGTGCTCAACATTATTGACGTCACGCCGATTCCGCATAACGGCTGCCGTCCCCCCAAGAAGCGTCGCGTCTAAGGAGCATACCCATGGCCCGTTATCGTGGAGCTACCTGCAAACTTGCGCGTCGTGAAGGTGCCGACCTCGGTCTGAAGAGCCCGGCCCGCGCGCTTGATTCCAAGTGCAAGCTCGAGAACAAACCCGGTCAGCATGGCGCCAACAAGCGCGCCCGTCTGTCCGACTACGCCGTCCAGCTGCGTGAAAAGCAGAAGGTCAAGCGCATCTATGGTGTGCTCGAGCGTCAGTTCAGCAACTACTACACCAAGGCTTCGACCCAGAAGGGCAACACGGGTGAAAACCTGCTGCGTCTCCTGGAAAGCCGTCTCGACAACGTCGTGTTCCGCATGGGTTTCGCGGTTACCCGCGCCCAGGCTCGTCAGCTCGTGGCCCACAAGGCTGTGACGGTCAATGGCAAGAAGGTCAACGTGCCTTCCTACCACGTCCGTCCGGGTGACGAAGTTTCGCTGACCGAAAAGGCTCGCAGCCAGCTGCGCGTCCAGGAAGCAGCGACGGTTTTCGACACGATGGACCTTCGTCCGTCCTGGGTCGAGGTCGACAGCAAGAAGTTCGCAGGCACGTTCAAGGCTGTGCCGGATCGCGGTGATCTGCCGGCCGACATCAACGAAGCCCTGATCGTCGAGCTTTACTCGAAGTAATTCACCGGAGCCTTGCATGGCAGTTTCGTCAACTAGTGTGCTGCGGCCTCGTGGCCTCAGCGTCGAGCAGCTTGGAGCGAACCGCGCTAAGGTGGTGGTCGAGCCGCTCGAGCGTGGCTTTGGTCACACCCTGGGCAACGCGCTGCGTCGCGTGCTGCTCTCTTCGATCCCGGGCAGCGCCATCGTCGAGGTCGAAATCGACGGCGTACTGCACGAGTACACAACGCTTGAGGGTCTGCAGGAGGACGTGATTGAAGTCCTGCTCAACCTCAAGGATGTTGCCATCCGCCAGCACAGTGGTGACGAAGTCACCCTGACGCTGTCGAAGAAGGGCAAAGGCGTGGTTACCGCAGGCGACATCGCGGTTGATCACTCCGTAGAAATCGTTAACCCCGAGCACGTGATCTGCCACCTCACCAAGGATGTGGCATTGAACATGCGTCTGAAGGTGCGTCGCGGTGTCGGCTACCAGCCGGCCAGCGCGCGCCAGCATCCGGATGACGAGACGCGGCCGATCGGCCGTCTGCAGCTCGACGCGTCGTTCGCGCCGGTCCTGCGCGTGGCTTACGAAGTGGACGCCGCTCGTGTCGAGCAGCGCACCAACCTCGACAAGCTCGTGCTGGATATCGAGACGAACGGCACGATCGGTGCTGAAGACGCCGTCCGCAAGGCTGCCGAAATCATCAACGATCAGCTGTCGGTTTTCGGCGATTTCTCGCGCCGCGAGAGCGATTCGACCAAGGCGGAGAAGGGCGGGTTCGATCCGCTCCTGCTGCGTCCCATCGACGATCTCGAACTGACGGTCCGCTCGGCGAACTGCCTCAAGGCCGAAAGCATCTACTACATCGGCGACCTGGTCCAGAAGACCGAAGTCGAGCTGTTGAAGACGCCGAACCTGGGCAAGAAGTCGCTGACGGAAATCAAGGATGTGCTGGGCGGGCGTGGTCTCGCACTCGGCATGAAGCTCGAAAACTGGCCGCCGCCGGGCTTGTCCCACGGTATGCAGTTGGGCTGATGTTTCACGGGGCGATCGCTTTTCGATCGCCCCGATCTTTTGCACCATCCGGCGGATGCCTCGCGCATTTCCACCGGAATTCCAAAGCGGTCCAAAGAGGCCGTGCTCTTAAAACGGGGCGTTCTTACAGCCTCGCATCAGCGGGTAACCGCGGAAAGCCGCTTCATTCCGACGGCTTTTCATAACAATAGACCTTAGAGAGTAAACGCCATGCGCCACCAGAAATCCGGTCGCAAGCTCAACCGCACGAGCAGCCACCGCGAAGCGATGTTCAAGAACATGGCTTCGTCGCTGATCAAGCACGAGCTTATCCGCACCACCCTTCCCAAGGCGAAGGAACTCCGTCGCGTCGCTGAGCCGCTCATCACGCTCGCCAAGACCGATGGCGTTGCCAACCGCCGCCTCGCTTTCGCGCGTCTGCGCGACAAAGAGGCCGTAGGCAAGCTCTTCGTCGAGCTGGGTCCTCGCTACCGCGAGCGTCCCGGTGGTTACCTGCGCATCCTCAAGTGCGGCTTCCGCCCGGGCGACCATGCCCCGATGGCGTATGTCGAGCTGGTCGATCGCCCGGCCCGTGCCGCAGCTGTCGACGCCGAATAAGCCCTAACAGGCTGATCCGAATGAACCCCGGCAGGGCGACCTGCCGGGGTTTTTTCGTTTCTGGATCGCGACCGGTCCATTGCGACAATTCTTACGCAACCTATTGATCCATGGTTACAAAAGAAACTTTACGCGATTGCTGACAAGCACGTGCACAAAGGGTTAACGTGGGGGTTCCCCATCCCATATCGCCCCTATGAACCTCTCGTTCCGCGGTCGCTACCTTGCCGGTTTCGTTGTCTGTGTGGCCCTCATGGCGTTTGCGCTGTACGCGCAGTACGTCATGCATCTGGATCCGTGCCCGCTGTGCATCTTCCAGCGCATTGCGGTATGCACCATGGGTCTGTTTTTCCTGATCGGCGGCCTGCACGCTCCCGGCAAGACTGGGGTTCGCACTGTCTACGCCATCCTGATCACATTGGGTGGACTCTGGGGCATCGCCACGGCGGGTCGCCACCTGTGGTTGCAGTCGCTTCCTGCGGCGGACGTTCCGGCTTGCGGGCCCGGCCTCGGCTACCTGTTCGACGCGTTCCCGTTCACCAAGATGCTCAAGCTGGCGTTCACCGGATCCGGCGAGTGCGCGAAGATCGAACCGATCCTCGGCATTCCCATGCCCGGTTGGACGCTGTTCTGGTTCATCGTGCTGACCATCTGGGCCCTTGTGGCCGTTCGTCGCACCGTCCGTTGATTCCCCGCGCCACGCAAGGCGCAACTACGAAGGCACCGCCGTCATGCAGCACTCCCTCAAAGCCGTAGCACCCTCGTCCCTCGACTGGACGCCGGGTTCGTGGCGGTCGAGGACCGCCCTCCAGCAGCCGACGTACAACGACGCCGAAGAACTGAACCGCGCGCTCGAGCAGCTTGGCCAGCTTCCGCCTCTGGTCACCTCGTGGGAGATCCTCGCCCTCAAGCAGCGCATTGCCGAGGCCCAGGACGGCGAGCGTTTCCTGCTCCAGGGCGGCGACTGCGCCGAGAGTTTTGCGGACTGCAACAGCCCGATCATTTCCAATCGCCTTAAGGTGCTGCTGCAGATGAGCCTCGTGCTCGTCCACGGCCTGAAGAAGCCGGTTCTTCGCGTTGGCCGTTTCGCGGGCCAGTACGCGAAGCCGCGCTCGGCTGACACCGAAACGCGCGACGATGTGACCTTGCCCGCGTTTCGCGGTGACCTGGTCAACAGTCCCGAATTCACCCCGGAAGCTCGTCGCGCGGATCCGAATCGCCTGATCAAGGCACACGCGCGTTCGGCGATGACGATGAACTTCGTGCGTGCACTCATCGACGGCGGTTTCGCCGATCTGCACCACCCGGAGTACTGGGACCTGGCGTGGGTGGAGCATTCGCCGCTCGCCGCCGAATACCGCCGCATGGTCGCCAGCATCGGTGACTCGCTGCGCTTCATGGAAACGCTCGCTGGCCAGTCGATCTCGAGCTATTCGCGCGTCGATTTCTACACGTCGCACGAAGCTCTCCTGCTGCATTACGAGGAAGCACTGACTCGACAGGTTCCGCGACAGGATGGCTGGTTCAACCTGTCGACGCACTTCCCGTGGATCGGCATGCGAACGGCGGCGCTCGACGGTGCCCACACCGAGTACTTCCGTGGCATCCGTAACCCTATCGCGGTGAAGGTCGGCCCGACGGTGCAGGCGGACGACCTGCTGCGCTTGATCGACGTGCTGAACCCCAACGAGGAGCCGGGCCGCCTGACCCTGATCCACCGCATGGGCAACGACAAGATCGGCACGCACCTGCAGCCATTGCTCGAGGCGGTAAAGCGGGAAGGGCGGCGCGTGCTCTGGGTCGCCGATCCGATGCATGGCAACACCGAGAGCACGACCAACGGTTACAAGACCCGTCGCTTCGCCAATATCGCCGGTGAACTCGACCAGGCCTTCGACATCCACGCGGCAGCCGGCACTCGCCTGGGCGGCGTCCACCTCGAGCTCACGGGAGAAGACGTGACCGAGTGCCTTGGTGGTGCCCGCGACCTTGTCGAGGGCGACCTCGATCGCGCGTACCGCTCGATGGTCGATCCTCGCCTGAACTATGAACAGTCGCTGGAAATGGCGATGCTGATTGTTCGTAAGTCGGGTGGGATGGTTTGAGGGGTTTCAAAGCTGTTTGAAAAAGCCCGGCCTCGCGCCGGGCTTCTTTTTCGGCTCCCTGTAGGAGCCGCTTCAGCGGCGAAGCTTCTGCTCTTCGCACACCTCTGGGTGGGCTCGCCTTCAAAAACGATATCCGGGACTACGAGCCAACACGCGTCGCATGTTGCGCGCGCGCCCAAGCAACATGCTCGCGCACGATCTCCGACGGATCGTCAGCACGTGCTTCAAGCGCGGCGAGGATTTCGTCGCTTGTCGGTGCGTTGCCCAAGCCCACAGCGAGGTTGCGTAGCCAGCCCTCGTAACCCGCGCGGCGGATCGCCATGCCTTCGGTACGTGCGAGGAACTCCGCTTCGGTCCAGGCGAAAAGATCCACCAGCCTGGGGCCGTCGAGGCTGTGGCGTGGGGCGAAATCGGGTTCGGTGGCCTCCTGGGCGAACTTGTTCCAGGGGCAGATCAGCTGGCAGTCGTCGCAGCCGAAGATGCGGTTGCCGATAGGCGCGCGTAGTTCTTCGGGGATGCTGCCCTTGAGCTCGATGGTGAGGTAGGAGATGCACTTTCGCGCGTCGAGGCGATAAGGCGCGACGATCGCCTGCGTCGGGCAGATGTCGATGCAACGGCGGCAGCTGCCGCAGTGCGCCGTGGCCGGCTTGTCCACCGGCAGGGGGAGATCGGTGTAGAGCTCGCCGAGGAAGAAGTAGGAGCCGGCGCGCTTGTTGATCACGACGGTGTGCTTGCCGATCCACCCGAGACCCGCGTTGCGTGCGAGGGCCTTTTCCAGCACCGGCGCGGAGTCGACGTAGGCGCGGTAGCCGAAGTCACCGATGCGCTCGCCGATCCTTGCCGCCAGCTTCTGCAGCCGATGGCGCATGACCTTGTGATAGTCGCGACCGAGGGCGTAACGCGCGACATAGGCCTTGTCGCCGTCGTTGATCACGTCCCACGCATTCGCGGTGCCGGGCGGAATGTAATCCATGCGTACCGAGACGACGCGAAGCGTGCCGGGCTCGAGTTCGGCGGGGCGGCTGCGCCGCGTGCCGTGGCGCGCCATGTATTCCATTTCGCCGTGATGGCCGTCGGCAAGCCAGCGCTCGAGATACGCCTCGTCGTGGCCGAGGTCGGTGCCCGAGATGCCAACATCGGCGAAGCCGAGTTCGCGCGCCCATCGTTTGATGTCGGTGGCGAGGGCGGCGTAGTCGATGGCGGGAGAGGCGGACATACGTGCATTCTACTTGCCCCTTCTATAATCCCCCGATGACCGCACCCAAGCTCGGCATCGCTCTCTTCACCTCAGCCCAGGCCCGCGCCATCGACCAGCGCGCGACCGCCGAACTCGGCATTCCCGGATTCGAGCTGATGACGCGTGCGGCTGCGGCGGCCTTCGCCATGCTGCGCCGGCGCTGGCCTGCGGCCAGGCGGCTGCGGGTGGTCTGCGGTGCCGGCAACAATGGCGGCGATGGCTACCTGGTTGCCCGGGACGCGCTCGTGGCCGGGCTGTCCGTCGATGTGATCGCCCTGGGCGAGCCTCATGGCAGCGACGCCTCACAGGCGCGCGATGCCTTCCTTGCCGCCGGTGGCAAGCTGAGTTCCCCAGCGGATGAGACCCAGCTTCCGTTGGCGGACGTGCTAGTGGACGCGATCTATGGCACCGGACTGAATCGCGCACCCGAAGGCCAGGCGCAGGGTGCGATCGAGGCCATGAACGCCGCTGGTGCGCCTATCCTCGCGCTCGATATCCCCTCGGGACTGTCTGCCGACACGGGTGCGACGCCGGGGGTGGTCGTACGCGCTACAGCGACGGCGACCTTCATCGTGAACAAGCGCGGCCTGCATACGTTTCACTGCGAAGTCGCCGGCGATATCGAACTTCACACCCTCGGGCTGCCGGATTCACTATTCGACGCGCCTGA
>Ga0105247_10001327_pt1 | contig 18054 bp, 16 predicted proteins | sample KBSS24metaG_FD_81519 | JGI IMG/M metagenome (GOLD analysis project Ga0105247, IMG submission 81519) | Switchgrass rhizosphere microbial communities from Kellogg Biological Station, Michigan, USA - KBS S2-4 metaG | ecosystem: Host-associated > Plants > Roots > Rhizosphere > Soil | place...
CGAGTCGCCAGTAGTAGAACCATTCAAAGCCGCGCAGATCGCTTTGCGTCTTATCGGGCACTTGGTTATTCAGAAACTCGCTGAGCCGCGACATGTCGCCGCGCTCCTGGACGCGCTGAGCAAGATTGATGTCTGAGTCGTAACGCAGGTTCCGGCTGCGTTGAAGCTGTTGTTCCGCGATTGCTTGTTGCCGTTGCGCTTCGAGTGTTGCCTGTCTGGCGAGGAGTTGTTGCTTCGTAGCTTCCGCGGTAGCTTCTTTCGCGATCTGTTGTTGCTTAGCGGCCTCATCGCGGGCCTCCGCCGCAAGCCGGGTTTGTGTTTCTGCATCCTGTCTCGCCTGATTCGCCTTTGCCAACTGCTCTCGCGCATCTTCTCTGGCGCGAGCCGCGATTGCTTGTTGGTCTTGTGTCTCCTTCGTCGCAATCTCCGCCAGCGACGCCTGTTTCGCTACTTCCGCAGCCTGACCTTTGATCACGAACCCGGCGCCGAATGCAGCCAGCAATACGAGTACGGCAGTGCCGATGATCTCCGTTCGCACACGAACATTTCGGCGCGTGTACTTGAAGAGCTTATCGATGCCATCTGCGATTGGTGGGGATGGTTGTTGTTTGGCAAAAGCCTCTGCGTTTTCGTCGATCCAGATCAGCTTTTGCTCTTTGATAGTTTTCCACGGCGCAGTAGCCAATGCCTCTTCGTTGTTCTTTGTGAGGGCATCCAGGATGTTGATGGGGATGATTTTTCGTCCAGCCGCAACGAACGTCTCGAATTCCTGATGGATGTAAGGACGCGTGAGTGCGCGCTCGGTGGCGAGTAGCACAAGCACCGCACTTCGCTTCAACGCCTTCTCGAGAGTTGGACCAAGAGACAAGCCTGGCGGCGACTCCTCCTTGTCGATGAAGCACGCAAAATCCAGGTTGCTCAGTTGCTGCTTTAGATTGAACGCATACTCTTTGGCGTCGCTGTGCGAGTAAGAGATAAAGACGTCGTAGCGGAACCGCGCTCGAAACAGACCACGGAAAACAGTTTCTCTTACGTGATTCACAATCGCGCGCAAGTTTTGTATGAAGTTAGCCATGAGTTTCCACCTCTTTGGTTTTGCTGGCTGACGCGAGAGACGGAATTTTAGGGGACCCGGTGAGTGGTTACAAATTTTTCGCAGCCATGGTCCAGGCGCGGAATGAAACGGGCCGACTTTGTGCCATAACACAAAGTCGGCCCACAACCTTTACACGAAAACTGAAATTTATTGGCTAGTCAGGAAGCGCCTAGTTTTAATACCTGCGGTGACGGTGTCGCCATTGCCGCTTCTTGTGGTAGTGATAGGCCGTGCCCGCGCCTGCGCCCGCGCCGGCGCCGATAAGTGCGCCTTTTCTACCGCCAATCAGCGCGCCCGCACCGGCGCCAATGGCTGTGCCAATGCCGATGCGCTTCGCCGCCTTCTTTTTCCCGGCTTCAGGGTTATGGTAACGCCGCCGGTGTTGCCCGCTGGCGACCGGAACCGTCAATGCGAAAGAGAACATCAATAGTAGAACCAATATCGTTCGTAATACGCGATTTCGATACATTATCAAATGCTCCTACTCCATTTATTTTTGCTTGGGGGCCAAACGGAGTAAACATCGGGCAACAGCCATGCCACATTCAGTGACGTCAATCAAAATGCGCTTGTACATCATACCAATCCTGGCAACGAGCCTCTTTATCAGTTGTTCTGCATCGCGCCCTGCGTCGCCACTGCAGATTAACGGGCCAATAAAGCTGGTGGAGTTTCCGGAGCCCTGGATTAAACGGAAAGGCAACGCCGAGGTTGGTGTGAATGATTCCATTCAATACGTGGTCCGAAAGTCGAAAGACTCAAAACTGTTATTTGCAGTGAAGCAGGGTTTTGACGGTTCATTATATGGAAAGGAAGTCTCCGATTTTCCTGTCGTATCTCCGAATTATGACTATTACAGCGACGATCGTTTTGCGGTAAATATTGATGGTCCACTTCAGATCATGCCAGTGACTGATGAACAGTGGTACACCGGTGAAGAGGTGCTTCACAGTTACTACTTCATCATGAAATGGGATCCTCAAGTTACCCCAGAGGGCGTGAGATACAACGAGCGCGTCTATCGCAAGAGTGGAGAGTCGTGGGGTAATGAGGTGGCGCTCATCTCACCGCGCAAGACTCGAATTGCAATCTTTAGCTATACGAGCCGCGAAAAAGTTTCCGAATCGATTTTGCCAGGTCTAAAGAACACCGAACCTGGCTCGGGCGAAGTGTTTCTCGATATCTACGACATCTCGTCTGGCGAGAAGGTTGCCGGTGTGCGCTCACCTTACGGGCGAAAACCAGGCGGCTTTGCTCCGTCGATGATCTTCGGTGCTTCGGTGTGGATCGAAGACAGATACATCGTCATGCCATTGGATCCGGATTTAGAACGAACTCTGCTCGGCGTGTTCCCCGACAAATAGTGGTTAACCTGATTGGAGGACAAGGGAGACACTCTAATGGCGGTTACGGCCAATCGTTGGCACTAAGATTTAGACAATAACTTTGATAACTTCTTCAATTTCCTTCTCGACCGCCTTCAGGCCGTTGCGCAGGACGTCGCGATGTGCGGGATGTCTGGCGTGCTCGAGTTGTTGGAGCAATCTGGACCTGGACAGTTTCAGTGACTCGAATTTCTCCTTGAGTTTTCGTTGTTCGGGAGTGGGCGGAGGATTACGAGCGTCCTGCTGGCGCGATTCCACTTCCTCGATCTGATCGGCAACCGCCTTACTTTCCCACCCACGAGCCATAACTCAATCCATCCATTCACAGGTTACTCAACCGCTGGATCCGCAGCAAGCCGAAACGTCCTTCCCGGTTCCGACATATAGATGTGAGTGGTGGAAAATCTCGACAAGTGGTGCTTCGCGTGGTTCGAAGCGAGTAAAGCGGTCGGCACCGACCGTGCGGGGTTATGGCTCCAGTCACGATGGCCACCCGGCGTAATAATTACGGTCTCGTTTCTTGACGGCGATCCAGCGCTTTACCCGCGTATAGAAGCAGTGGCTCGACAATGGATCGAACCGGGACGCGCGAACTTGTTCTTTGATTTCCGCACCGACACAAAGAACACCCACGTCCGGATCTCGTTTGCGAGTCCCGGATCGTGGTCGGTACTCGGAACCACGGCCCTTCGGATTCCTGTAGGCGAAGCGACGATGAACTTTGGCTGGCTCACGCCGCAGTCTTCCGATGCTGAAGTCGAGCGGGTCGTGCTGCACGAATTCGGGCATGCGCTCGGCCTCGTGCACGAGCATCAACTGCCGGCCGGAGGCATCATTTGGAACAAACCGGCGGTGTACAACGATCTCAAGTTTAAGTGGCCTCCCGAGAAGATCGAGCAAAACGTCTTTGCCACGATTGACCCCGCTGAGGCCGCGATGACAGCTCTCGATCCAACATCCATCATGATGTACCCGATCAAGAAGAGCTGGACGGTCACCGGATTCTCAACTGGCTTGAACGCAAAACTGTCGCCCATCGACATCGCGTTTATTCACAACATGTATTCCTGAAACACGAATATGGCTGTTGACGATCGAGGCATTGTTGTCGGCATTACATCTTATCCGAACATCGGTTCGCTGCAGGGGCCGGAGCTTGACGCGGAAGCGTTTTACGATTGGCTCACCTCGCCGACCGGTGGCGACGTACCTACCGCCAACGTCGACAAAATCGTTAGCTCGAGTTTCCTGCCAGTACCACCGGCTCCGCACAACCGGCCCGCCGAGCAGGAAGTCAAAGAGGCGTTCGACCGGCTTCAGTTGGAGGCATTCGTCGATCGTCGAATGCCAAAGCGGCTCGGAAGGCGCCTCTACGTTTATGTCGCCGGACATGGTGCAGCACTTCCTTTCATAATCGATCCTGAGCGCAGCGATGCCGCCTTGCTGGTGGCTGACGCAAACCAATTCAACGCGAATCATGTGATGACAAAAATCCGCGCGCTCTACTTTTTAAGCGCCGGCATCTTCGACGAGATTGCTGTCTTCATGGATTGTTGCCGCAACTATTACAGTCTGAATCCCAACTATCCGAGTTACATGAATGCGGTCGACATGAACACGCTCGCAGATGAGCCTCGGAAGTTTTTTGCGTTTGCAACCAGGTGGGGCCTGAATGCCAGAGAGAAACAATTCAACGGTGTGACGCGCGGCATCTTTACCACTGCTCTCATCACTGGACTCAAGGGCGCGGCTGCCGACCCGGACGGCACCGTCAATAGCTCGAGTCTGCGCAATTACCTGATCAATCACATGAAAGATCTGCTGACGCCTCAGGAGCTGCAAGACGCCGGCATTCAGAGGCGGCCCGATGTGCCACCGCCGGCAGTCGAGATGGTCTTCGCCACAGTCGCTCCCCAACGCGTGACCGTCAGCGTCACATTTCCACCGAATGCCGCCAATCAGCCGATTCGCGTACGCGGTGAAGGCTATAAGGTGATCGCGACCGGTCAAACTGAGGCAGGTAAGCCGTGGGTTGTTCCCGACCCATTGCCGCGCGGCAATTACCTCGTGCAGATTCCGGCACTTGGCCTCGAGCAAGACTTCACCCTCGTCGGAGACGAAAGGACCTTCGATGTTGTCATCAATTGATGCAACAGAGTCTGAGCAATACGGACCTGTTTCAGTCGATCTACAGTGCGATTTTCCGGGCGCTGAGGTGTTGCTGGTGGACGGGCAACAGCGGCTAATCGGTCGCGGCCTGCAGGAACTCAAACTGGACGTATTGCCCGGTGTCTACACTGCGCGCGTGGTCATCGGCGATGCATTGCGCGATGAACGCATCATCGTGCGACCTGACAAACCATTCAGTCGCAAACTCGGCCCGCCGCTTTTAAGGAGCGCGATTCCTCTCGACGGCTCTGCGACCAGCCACGAATTCCATCAGAAAGCGGTAAGCGACGCGACTACGACGCCCGAGACTGTTGTTCACGACGATGGTGACAGCCGCATCTTCGTGGTACTTCGCGAATGGACCTCCGAAAACAGCGGCCGGCGGGACAGTGGACCACTCGCGCCGAAGCTGATGTTATGGTCAGACAAAGGTGACGACCTCCACACGTTCAATGCCGGCGCAGAGAGTGCCACGGGTGATCGTGCCGTCGCCGAAGGTGTACGCGTCCGCGCCGGCTTTTATCGACTCGCGTGTCAAATAGGTGATGGGGTCATCGAGATGCCAGTGTACGCACTCAAAGACTGGCATACACAGATTTACCTTTTGTCGCAGCCTGGGGCCCACGGACTGGCGCCGGACTTTGATCAGGCATCGGTGCTGTGGGCACTGCCAAAGACCGGGTTCGACCCGGGTCGCGAAGATCTGAAAGTGCTCGAATCGGTCCGCTTCGCCGCCGCCGCCGGACGCCAGAACATAACCGACAAAGGGATCAAGGACGCGCTGTACCAGAAGTTTTCCAATCCAATGCTTGGTCTGGTCAGCGCTCATGCCCTCTTCCAACGGCGCGCGATCGATACGCAACTGTTGACCGAAGTCACGAATAATCTCGAAGGAATTCTGGGTCTCATACCTGACGTAATCGCACTCAAGCTCGCAATAGATCCTAAAGCTGATGTGCCGTCTGTCTTATCGCCACCGATCCTGCGTTGGAGTTGGGAACTGCTGCTACAGCGATCTGTCGATCATCGCACGCTCATTCCCCCTCTCACACTGGCCGAACAGATCTGCAGTTACGTGATTGGCGGTGGTATTTGGCTGTCGTGGCTGACCGACGTGCACAATCCACGACTCGGCGCTCCTGCACATAACGTCGCGCGCGAAGCTGCTGCAAAGGCTGTACGTCAAGTGTGGGTGAATCAAATAGACCCAGCCAACCTGAAGTTGATCGTGACGCCGGAGAAACGAAGGAAGAGCTCCGTTACAACGACGAGATCGATGCAGGTAAAAGACGAATCGACGTCAGATCTGGTGCTTAGGCGTATGGTTCAGACGCTCGGAGTGCCGTGCAGCTTTGTCGAGGAGGCTGTCGGGACTGACGCAGTGAACACTCTCATGCATCTGGATTTGCCTACCGATCCGGCAGAGCAACCAACAGGAGTAACGATCATGAATCTTGATAAACGCAAACGGTTCAACGAGCGCTTTCTCCAACGGCTGCTCGCGCGTCGCCCGCAGGATAGGCCAAAGATCGAGCAGAATCTGCAAGAAGAGAGTCGCGTTGTACCTGAGTCTGCGCTCGCGGATCTGACGCTCGACCCGACCGGACTGATACGACGCGATGCACGCGACATCGCGCTCGAGACGATAGTCAACCGTGAACGGCCTGTGTTGTTTGTAAGAGACGGGAAGTTTGATCTGAATGATGTCACCGCCCTGGGGCCTGAGGCCCAGGAGTTGGTCGAGCGAATGAGGCAGCAAGGGAGCAGGCTCTTCTCACTCCTGCCGCTCATCGGCCGCATCGACGTGGTCAACTTTCCGAACATCGATTTCGTTGGCACGGGATGGTTTGTCGATACGGAAATCGTCGTGACAAACCGCCACGTCGCGAACCTGATCGCACGTTGGGACGGACGCCAGTTCGCATTTACTCGTGGAGTTGGAGGTCAGATCATCGAGTCGTCTCTTTGCAATGCACACGAGTTCGACGATCTGGCGCCGGATGCGTCGCGCATTTTCAAAGTAAAGGAAGTGCTCTACATCGAACCTGAGAATGGTCCGAACGACATTGCCTTCCTGAAAGTCGAGCGCCGTACGAGTGGAAACGGACCGTCGTTCATCTCTGTTGCCCCGAGCGATGCTGCTGATGAACTGCCAGTGTGTGTGGTCGGTTACCCGGCACGTGCACCAAAGCGACTGATTCCCGATCAGGACTTGATGAAACAGCTTTATCGCGATCGCTTTGACGTGAAGCGAGCGGCGCCGGGATTCACGAGTGGACTCGAACGTGGATCGACTACGCACGACTGCACGACGCTCGGCGGGAACTCAGGTTCAGTGGTCCTTGACCTGGCCACGGGTCAGGCCGTGGGCCTGCACTATGCCGGCATTTATGAAGAGGACAACTTTGCTGTGCGGGCATCGGTGCTGACGGATTACATCAAACGCAAACGCTGGAACCTGCCGCCGGTTATCGAGACACAGCCGTTGGTAACGCAACCCGCACCAGCTCCGACTACACCTGCTCCTCCGGCTTTAACGCCACAATCGCCTGCGCCGGATACGACTGCGGCTAGTGCCGGCACTGTCAGTGGTTCAGTCAGTATCACGATTCCGTTGACTGTGACTTTCAGTCTCGGCGCACCGCAAGCAGGTGGGGCGCCGCAGCCTGTTCCAGTAGTAACTGCGGTTGGGTCGACTGCGCCTGTGATTCCTACTGGATCGCCTGCTGAGCCGAGCGCCACCGGAGCGCCGTTGACTCCGACGTCTGGCGCGACGGTCGGCGCAACGGTCGGCGCTGTCGATGTAGCGCGCGTCGAAGAAGTCCTGCCTGAGTTCTGGAATCAGAAGCCGGAAGGTGTTCTCGCAGTGCGCGTCGGCTTCTTTGACACAGACGATGGTATTGGCGACGCACCATGTATCGCCGCTTCAGTCAAACCGTCTGAGTTGGGAAGGTTTACGCTCGGTGGGCCAGCCCTGTTCAGAAACGTTCCGATCCGATACCTGCCGGCGGACGTTGACGAACAGGTGCAGGCGCTGCCAACCGTCGAATCCGTCGACTCAATCGCGTACGACGATGATGCGCGCACCGGAGAGCGATTCTCGTTTGCCCCTGTAAACGAACAGATGGATATCATTCTCCACGTCGGGCCTGAATATTCGTGGGACGTCCTAAAGAAGTTTATCGACGAAGCGAGCGGCCGCATGGTTTCGGCGATGTACGAGTTCCACGCGCCACACATAAAGGACGCAATCGAGGCGCGGCTGAAAACCGGAACCGCAATGACCCTGGTGCTCGACAACGCCACCTTTGCGCGTATCGACAATCCTGACGAAGCGTTCGATCGAGTCGATGTTTTTGAAAACTGGGGGGAGAACTTCACGTTCAATCGCATCGTTGCACCTGAGGGCACTGCGGGTTTGATCTCGGACTCGTATCACATCAAGGTGACAGTCCGCGACGATGATAAGTTCTGGTTGTCGTCAGGAAACTGGAAAGCGGGTTCGAGCCAGCCGCTTATAACGCAGGAACAACGCGACAACGCCGCCAATGAAGACTTACCCGGAAATCGCGAATGGCACGTGGTGATCAAGAACAAGAAGCTGGCTTCGCGCTTCCGCAATCATATTCTTCAGGATTTTTCACGCTCGGAAGCTCTCGGCGGTGGCCCGGTTTCTCCGTCGTTGATGGAGGAGACGCTGGTTGATGTTCCCATCCAGGAGTCGGCGTTGGTGCTCGAGCGCAGGCCGCCCAATCGCATTCTTCCGCCAAAAAGCATCAGCAGGAAAGTCAGGGTACGTCCGCTGCTCACGCCGGATCAGGAAGGCGCGATTTACTCCGAAGCTGTGCTTGACCTCATTCAATCCGCGCAGAAGAGCCTGCTCTTTCAAATCCCATACATCGGCATGCCGTCAAATCCGCAGCAGGATCGCGGTTTCATCGACGAGCTCATACGCGCCCTCACAGGGAAGTTGAAAAATCTCGACGACGCGAAGGTAATACTGCGATCGGGCGGGAAGAAATTCTCGGCGCCGACACACGCGGCCTGGTTCTTTAAGTCGAAAGGTGTAGACATCGACAACCGTTTGCGTGTGATTGAGAATCATCACACAAAGGGAATGATCGTCGATGGGCGCCGTGTGCTAATCGGCAGTCACAACTGGAGCAAGCCCGGAGTGACCTTAAACCGCGACGCGTCGTTGCTGTTTGACGACGCTGAAGTGGCGCAATACTACACCGAAGCTTTCATGATTGACTGGGAGCGTTCGAATAAGATCAAGCCGAGGCGCTTCGTGACTGAGGGCGTGGTGCTGGAAGCGGTCGGCGATGCTCCACCGCCGGGATTTCAGCGCGTGCGCCTGGCGGATCTTGTGAAGGACGATGATTAGTCACTGTTGGAGGCGGCGATCGGAATCGAACCGATGAATAAAGGTTTTGCAGACCTCTGCCTTACCACTTGGCTACGCCGCCGTACCGGAGAGCATAAAGGATGAAGGCGGAAAGATGAAGCAGCACGTACTTCATCCGCCCGCCTTCATCTAATTCGTGGAGCGGGAGACGAGATTTGAACTCGCGACCCTCGCCTTGGCAAGGCGATGCTCTACCACTGAGCTACTCCCGCTCACTAAGAAAGCTAAGAAAACCTCAGATATCAAAAGAGGTTGCGAAAATGTACCCCTTTTTGTACCCCTTTGTCTACAACCCCTGAAATTCGGTAGTGGGTCATTCAAGTTTAAACACTCAGGAAAGTTTTCGGAGTCGATCTGCCGTTTACTAGAATCAGGCCATGCCAGACAAGTGGCCACCTAAAGATCGGAATCAGCTTGCTAAGTATATCCTCGATGTTACTACGGGTGACGCAGGAGAAGATCGAGCCACCAAAGAAAGATCCTGCCGTAGTAGCACTGGGTCGCCGTGGTGGTCTGAAGAGTGCCCGGTTTCGCTCCGAATGCCTCTCCACCCACTAAACGCAAAGCAATAGCTAAAAGGGCCGCAAAAGTTCGCTGGTCGAAAAAAAACGCTAACATGGCTTGCTAAGTGGTTCCACGGATGGTACCATGCAACCTTCTTCCAGCGGTTCGGGAGAGGGTCAGGCGGGGTTTATGTAATTGAGCAAGGCCGACAAGCTTCTACAAAAGGCTCGCACATCACCGGCTAATATCCGATTCGACGAACTTCTGAAACTGGCAAAACATCACGGCTGGTCTGAGGAGAGAAAAGAGGGTTCGCATCGTATATACGTCCATCCAACACATGGCACCTTAGCTTTTCAATCTGGCCCAGACGGAAAGGCCATGAGATACCAAGTGAAGTTGTTACTGGAAACGATTGAGTAAAGGGGCACACAGCATGGAAAACGAATATCCACTCACAGTCGAATGGAGTAAGGAGGATCAACAGTACGTCGTAACGTGTCCGGCGTTTCCCGGCTTATCTGCATTAGGTGAAACGCGCGAACAGGCATTAACAGAGGCGGAAACGGTTTTACGCCTATTTGTTGAATCCTACAAAGAGCGACAGATTGAGTTGCCCGAACCCCGAACCGTGGAAGATTTTAGCGGCCAGTTCCGTGTTCGTCTTCCCAAGTCTTTACACCGTCAAGCGGCACAGCTCGCAGAGAGTGACGGCATAAGCTTAAACCAACTTGTCATAAGCGCTATAGAAGCCAGAGTAGGTGCCAAACAGATGGGCACTAAGATGCTGGCAACGTTGAAACAGGCGTTGAAAGAACACGCTAGTCAAATGAATGTCGCATTAGCGTCGGCCTTAAGTTCGGATGAGCGCATCGACATTACCACCATTGAGACAAATGAAGTTTCTTCTAGAACGCAGATCGTGGGTGCGCGTTCTACTACGAAGGGTAACTAAGTTATGGCAGAAGCGAACCTGATTAATTATTCGTTTAAAGAATTAGCCACGTTAATGGTTAAGGATCGGGATATACACGAAGGAGTTTGGGGCGTGTACGTGCGGTTCGGTATAAGCGCCGCGAACGCAGGACCGTCCGGCAACGATCTAAAACCCACCGCGTTGGTTCCCATTGTCGAACTTGGACTTCAGAAATTCGATGAAGTGAACAATTTGAGTATTGATGCAGCGGTCGAGAATCCGGCAACAACCAAAACAACGAAAGCCAAAGAAAATGTTGCCGCTGTTGCCGGATTGGCGCTAGGCAAGGCCAAGCGGAAGCCATAGCGCCGGTCGTAGCGTTATCTAAATGCGTGTATGTCGTTTTGGCCTACGCGCATTTTTTATTTCCTTGACATGCTCAAGCGCTTGAGCATGTCATCATTTTCACCGTGAACAAGCCCTCAACCCCAAAAGCGCGTGCAAGTTATCTCGGCATTAGTAGAGGGAATGTCGATCCGTTCGGTTGTGAGAATGACAGGCGTCTCAAAGAATACGGTTGTAAAGCTTCTTGCGGATGTCGGCAACGCCTGTGCTTTCTATCAGGATAAGGTATTCCGCAATCTTACGTGCAAGCGGATCGAGTGCGATGAATCTGGTCGTTCGTGTACGCGAAGGAAAGACACCCGCACCAGAGCTGCAAGGTGTGTTTGGTTATAGCAATGTTTACACGTGGGTTGCGATTGATGCTGACACAAAGCTAATGCCTTGATGGAACGTGGGTCGACGCGATGCACAGTCCGGTATGGCGTTCATTAAAGACTTGTCAGAGTGCGTTACTAATCGGTTTCAGTTGAGTACAGATGGATTCAAAATTTACCTCCCAAATTCGTTGAGCCAGAGTAACCATCCTCCCTGATATTGGACTGCGCTTTTCGTATCACTTTGCATACTGATCGCCGCCGAAGAAGTGCAGGGAAACATAAGGCTCATCTCCGATCACCCAACTATCATGCGGAGCCGGCGGCACGTAGAACAGAGTGCCCGGTGTCAGCTCAACGACGTTGCCATCTTTCATGGCTGCCGTGGCACGGCCGGAAAGCACGAGTCCAACATGTTCGACCTCACAAAACGCGGTTCCCGCAACCGGACTTACATGTTCAGACCATTTCCAACCGGGATCGTAGCTGGCCCGTCCAATTGTCATGCCTCCGATGTGCACAATCTCAAACCTGCCCTTCTCAAAGACGCGCGTTTCATCAGGCGCATCGAACCGCTTCAAGATCACGTCTAACATTTTCTATCTCCTTTATAAATCTTGCGAGTGCCCTCAAGCCTCTAGTTTCCTTGAATCTTGCTGATATAGTGATGCACGAGACAAAATTGGACCTGCGATGAATAAGAAACTGGTTTTTCTGTTTGATGTGGACAACACGCTGCTCGATAACGATCGCGTCACGGCCGATCTGAAACAGCATCTGGAACGTGAGATTGGACACGAACGGCAGGAGCGTTACTGGTCCATCTTCGAAGATCTGCGGGCCGAACTCGGCTATGCGGATTATCTCGGCGCGCTGCAGCGCTATCGAGTTGTCTATCCCCACGATCCGCACGTGCTCAACATTTCAGAATTTCTACTGCATTATCCGTTCGCCGATCGACTATTTCCGAAGTCGCTCGACGTAGTGAAGTACGTGAAGCAATTCGGCACGCCCGTAATTTTGACCGACGGCGACGTCGTTTTTCAGCCGCACAAGATTCATGATTCTGGCCTGTACGAAGCGTTTGCAGGACGAGTGCTCATTTACATTCATAAGGAAGTCGAATTGGAAGATGTGGCGGGCCGATATCCTGCGGACCATTACGTTCTTATCGACGATAAACTGCGAATTCTGACCGACGTCAAAAAAGTTTGGGACCAGGAAGTTACTACGGTATTCGTACGGCAAGGTCATTATGCGTTGGACGAGAAAGTAGTGAGCAGCTATCCGCCCGCTGACATCACGATCGAGCGCATCGGGGATTTGCTCCAGCTACCCTTCTCGGATTTTGGGCCTGCACCGGGCTGATGACCAGGCTGTTGGAAAAGCCTTATCAAAAGTAGAAAGATCCTTGCTCTTCGCCGTTACCTTGAAGCCTCAGCCTGCTTCCTGCGCTTGAAGTAATAGGCAGGGTCGGTTGGTGGTCCAGCTACCGCTATCAGCTCCCAACCGTTTGCGCCGAGCTTGTCTAAGTGTTGTTCCAGGACGAATGCCTCGCGTCCAAATGGAACATTCGGTTCTTTTCGCATCCGCGGGTTACCAGTCGCAGTTAGATTTGACGTGCTTGGACCAGCAACCGCCAGGTATTCCCACTGTTCAACAATGCTCCTATCACTCCGGCTCGCTTCGTCCTGACCCATCGTTTTCACTACTACGATGGCGATAACAGCAACACAAACAGTGATCGCGACAAAAGGTGCTCGTTTACGGGCGTTCATATTATCTCCAATTTTTCTAAGGTCCTGCGTGTGTCGAAGCTTCGAAAGTCTTAACCCTATAGTGGTATCACGCAATCAATCGTCTGAGGGTAACAAAAACAACTCGATCGCGGGATTCAGATCCTATTAAAAACATGAATAATCACTCCCACTTAAGTTGGAGGAAGACGTCATGCCTGTAAAAACCAAATACGATCGTCGTCATTTTATGAGCGCGGCGGCGATGACTATTGCTGCTGCGCAACTCGGTGTCCCCTCTCTTTTAGGAGCAACGAAGGTAAAGAACACGGTAAAAGCAAACACATCGTTTGCAGCTCTCAAGCAAATCGATGCCGACCTGCTGAACACCGGGTATGCCGAAGCTGGCCCGGCTAACGGTCGTCCCGTAATTCTGCTGCATGGCTGGCCCTACGACATCTACAGCTTTGTTGATGTCGCTCCGTTATTAGCGACAAAAGGTTACCGTGTCATCGTGCCTTATCTGCGCGGGTATGGCGCAACGCGTTTTCTATCGAGCGACACCGTTCGCAACGGACAGCAGTCAGTAGTGGCGCTCGATATCATCGCTTTGATGGACGCCTTGAAAATCGATAAGGCGATCATCGGCGGCTTTGATTGGGGAGCGCGCACCGCCAACATCATCGCGGCGCTTTGGCCTGAACGCTGCAAGGCGATGGTCTCTGTGAGTGGTTATTTGATCGGCAGCCAGGCAGCAAACGAGATGCCTTTGCCGCCAGAGGCCGAGTTCGAATGGTGGTATCAATTTTATTTTGCCACGCAACGCGGTAGCGTGGGCTATGAAAAATACCGGCATGATTTCAACAAACTCATCTGGCAGCTAGCTTCGCCCAAATGGAAGTTCGATGACGCGACATTCAATCGCACTGCAGCTTCTTTTGATAATCCCGACCACGTCCAGATCGTAATTCACAATTACCGTTGGCGGATCGGTCTGGCTGAAGGAGAGCAGCGGTACGACGATCTTGAAAGTCGTTTGGCCCAGGGTCCGGTAATCAGCGTGCCGTCGATCACTATGGAAGGTGATGCCAATGGCGCACCACATCCCGAGCCCGCTGCCTATGCCAAAAAATTCACAGGCAAATATGAACACCGGCTCATCAAGGGTGGCGTCGGGCACAATTTACCGCAGGAAGCGCCGCGCGCATTTGCCGACGCTATCGTCGCAGTAGATAGTTTTTGATGGTTTGCCTGTCGCTGTTCCCATTAGTCACGCAAGTAGTGACAACTGTAGCCGCCAGGATGCTTGCGCAGGTAATCCTGGTGATACTCTTCGGCGCTGTACCAGGTCGCGGGAGGCTCAATGGTTGTGGTGAGAGGGCGCTTCCATTTTCCCGACGCATCTACGCGCGCCTTCACTTGTTCTGCTGTTATCTTCTGTTCAGGCGTTTGGGGAAAGATCGCTGAGCGATACTGCGTGCCGACATCGTAACCTTGACGATTGAGCGTGGTCGGATCGTGCAGCTTGAAAAACCATTTCTCAAGCAGGTCTTCGTAACTGAGCACCGCGGGATCGAATGTGATGCGGATCGCTTCGGCGTGGCCCGACTTGCTGTCATGTGTGTCGTCGTAGGTTGGATTCTCAAGCCAGCCGCCTGTGTAGCCAACTTCAGTGTCGATCACGCCCGGAACACCGCGAAGAATTTCCTCGACACCCCAGAAACAACCAGCGGCGAGCACGGCCACCTCTGTCTTTTGTCCTTTTTGCTCGTCTGTCAAAGGTGTATTATTCACCCCACTTAGTGTTGTCTGCCTTCGGTTTCAGATTAGGACGTTAACTACCCAAAAGCAAGAAACGGTGCAATGCGCAAGGGGGATCACCCCAAAAACATTGCACCGTTCTTTAACCCTAAGTCTCACGCCGGTACCGACGCGCAACCGTCGAGTCTATGTCCCGCAGTCTAAGGTCGAGAAGAGTTCTCGTCAACAATCCGGGAGAAAATAAAACATGCGCTGATTAATTTCCCATGCAAAGGGCACGAAACGTTTTCCTCTCAAGACCACATTAATAGTGATAAGCTTCGACAACGGAAGGGACAAAATATGCGTAAGCCAATATTCGACACAATCCGCGCTCAGCGCGGCAAGGGTTTTACGCCCGATGAAGTGAAAGCAGTCGACGCGCTTCTCGATCAGCTCGGTATCGAGGCGGAGGAGACGCCGGCGGCGCAGCCCGTAATCGATCCGGCGCCGGTGATGACCGCAGCGAATGGCACGGCGGGTTTGGATGACCCGAAAGCTTTCTTCGATGCGGTGCGAGAGTCGCGCATCTTCGGAACCGGACTCACACCCGATCAGGTGAAAGGCCTGGAGACGGTGTGCAGCGTAGCAAAGGCGGCTGCCTGGCCACTCGCATACACAGCCTACGCGTTGGCGACCGCCGCCCACGAGACCGCGTACACGATGCAGCCAGTGCGCGAAGCCTTCTGGTTGAACGAGAATTGGCGGAAAGCTCACCTCCGCTACTATCCGTTCTACGGCCGCGGCTACGTCCAACTCACCTGGAAAACTAACTATGAACGAGCGGATCGCGAGTTAGAACTGAATGGACGTCTGAACGGCAACCTCGACGTTGCATTAGAGCCCGACATTGCCGCACGGATCATGGTTAGAGGCATGCAGGAAGGCTGGTTCGCCGGCGATAAATCAGGCCAGCGCTACACGCTCGCTCGACATCTACCAGCGGACGGCCCGGCAAGCGTAGCTCAGATGACCTCAGCACGACGGATCATCAACGGCACAGACAAGGCCGGACAAATCGCGGCTGTAGCAATTGGATTCCAGAAAGCGTTACAGGCTGGCGGCTGGTAAGTACAACCGCCGCGAAACCTGGTACTGCCAAGTTGAAATACGCCGAAGGCGTTGGCTAATTCGAGCCCTGGGATTAGCACATTAAGGCGTTCTAACCCTGAAAGGGTTCGCCAACCGCCGAACCCTTTCAGGTTTCAAGACTATTCAATGATCCTACTCCCAGGGTTCTCGCAAGCTCGAACCCTGGGCTCAAATTAGCGAACGCCTTCGGCGTACTTTCAAACCAGTACCCAAATCCTCCGCAGGAAGTTGACTTCCACTTGCAAGCGTAATAAGTTCGCGGACGCTTCAACTTTCCGTTGAAGCATTCCACGACAACTGATCGCTGTTTGCGGAGGAGCCTACCATGAAAGCCCATAACGGATTCCGTCTCGCTTCCACGTCGCTCGCGATTCTCGCGATTCTGCTGATCGCCAACGTCAGCTTTGCGCAGCAGGGTTACAAGAAGCCGCCGAAGGAAGTGCTCGACATTCTGAATGCGCCGGTCACACCCGGCATCTCGGTGAGCCCGGCGCGTGACAACATCATTCTCACGACCGGCTTGCGCTATCCGCCGCTCGCCGACCTGTCCCAACCGATGTTGCGACTTGCGGGACGCCGGATCAATCCCGCAGTAAACTCGCCACACCGTTACCAGTATTCAGTTGCGTTGACTTTGAAGCGCGTGGCCGACGGCTCGGAAGTCAAGATCGACGTTCCACCCGGCGCGAAGATCACTAGTGTCGAATGGAGCGACGACGGAAAACACTTCGCCTTCCTGAATGGAACCGCAAACCGCGTCGAGCTCTGGGTGGGCGACGCCGCGACCGGCAAGATTCACAATCTCAAAACCGTCACGGTCAACTCAGTCATCGGCGACGCGTTGACGTGGATGCCTGATAACCACACGTTGCTGGTCCAACTCGTGCCCGCGTCGCGTGGCGCCGCGCCCGCGGAACCAACTGTCCCCAACGAGCCAAGCACACAGGAGAGCTCCGGCCGGCCTGGACCAGTGAGAACATATGAGGACCTGTTGAAGAGTCCTTATGATGAAAAGCTTTACGAATATTACGCGACTGCGCAGCTAGCGCTCGTCGACTCCGCCTCAGGACACACAACTACGTTGGGCCAACCGGCGATCTTCCAGAACGTCGATCCCGCGCCCGACGGCCAGCACGTCCTGGTCACACGATTGCACAAACCGTTTTCGTACCTGTTTCCTGACAACGATTTTCCGAAGGACATAGAAGTGTGGGACACGAAGGGCAAGCTTGTTTACAAAGTCGCGAGTTTGCCGCTTGCCGATCAGGTTCCGATCGATGGTGTGATCACTGGCCCGCGCAACGTGCGCTGGCGGCCCGATGAGCCGGCTACACTCGTCTGGGTGCGCGCGCTCGACAACGGCGATCCGAAGAAGAAAGTTCCTCATCGCGACAGCATCGTGATGTTGAAGGCGCCGTTTGCAGGCGAGCCGACGGAGTTGTTCAAAACGGAGCAGCGTTTCGGAGGCATGATATGGGGCGAGCGCGATGGAACGGTTTTGATTGCCGACTTCGAGCGCGATAAACGCTGGGTACGCACTTTCCTGGTCAACGCGAACAAACCCGACGTCGCAGCTAAGCTCGTCTGGAGCCGGAACCAGCAGGATCGCTACAACGATCCGGGCACGCCGGTAACGAAGGTCGTGAAAGGCCAACGAGTGCTGTTGCAAAGCGGCGACTCGATCTACCTGATCGGTAATGGCTCTTCACCGGAAGGTGATCGACCGTTCCTCGATCGGTTCAACCTGCAAACTCTCAAGTCAGAACGAATCTTTCGCAGCGAGGCAAACAGTTACGAAGGACCGATCGCACTGTTGAGTGACGATGGCGCGCAGTTCATCACGCGGCGTGAATCGCCGGCGGAAGCGCCGAACTATTTCGTACGCAGCAGCGCGGCCCAGGCACGCGCACTCACGCAATATCCCGATCCGACGCCGCAGTTGCGTGGGATCAAGAAACAGCTCGTTACATACAAGCGTGCTGATGGTGTGCAGTGTTCGTTTACGCTTTACCTGCCGCCTGATTACAAAGAAGGCACGCGCCTGCCGACAGTCGTTTGGGCCTATCCGCTAGAGTTCACGGATGCCGGCACCGCCGGGCAGATCACTGGCTCAACGCAAAGAGCGACGTCGATTGTTGGTCCATCACACTTGTTCTTCCTGTTGGAAGGTTACGCAGTACTCGATAACGCGACGATGCCTGTCGTCGGCAGTCCTGAGACAGTCAACAA
>Ga0105247_10001328_pt1 | contig 18048 bp, 13 predicted proteins | sample KBSS24metaG_FD_81519 | JGI IMG/M metagenome (GOLD analysis project Ga0105247, IMG submission 81519) | Switchgrass rhizosphere microbial communities from Kellogg Biological Station, Michigan, USA - KBS S2-4 metaG | ecosystem: Host-associated > Plants > Roots > Rhizosphere > Soil | place...
CCTCGCACTCGACGAGGACGAGCGACCCGTCGCGCCGCACGAAGCGCATCTCGAGCGGCGCGTTCCGCCCGCCCCGGCGCACGATGTCGCGGATCCGCGCGCCGACCTTCTCGTGGTCGTCGGGGTGCACGATGTCGACGGGGCGGCGCCCTTCGAGCGCGGCCGCCTCGTGGTACCCGAGCATCGCGACGAGCGCGGGGTTCGCGTACTCGATCCGATCGGCGCGGTGGACCAGGATCGCGACCGGCGTGTGCTCGATGACGGAGCGGAAGCTCGCCTCCGATCGGCGCACCGCCTCCTCGGCGGCGAGGCGATCGGTGACGTCGGTCCAGACGCCGATCAGCTCCTTCGCGACGCCGTCGTCGTCGCGGACCACCACGGCGTCGTCGTGCAGCCACCGGTAGGCGCCGCCCTTGTGACGAAACCGGTAGGTGAACGTGTGGCGGCCCTTGCGGAGCAGCGCCTCGAGCTCGCCGAGCACCGCCGGGCGGTCGTCGGGGTGGACGTTCTCCGACCAGAACGACTCGCGGCCCAGGAACTCGCTCGCCTCGTACCCGGTGAGGTCGACGACGTTGTCGCCCATGAACGTGGTCGCGTAGCTCCCCGACGGGCGCGCGGAGTAGATGACCGCGGACGTGGCGGAGATGAGCGAGGCGAGCCGCTGGCGCGCCTCGCGGAGCTCGAGGTCGGCGCGGCGCCGGTCCGAGACGTCGCGGAGCGAGACGAGGATCCCAGAGACCGACGGATCGTCGCGCAGGTTCGTCTCAGCGCTCTCGAGGAAGCGGACCGACCCGCGCGAGGCGACCCGGTACTCGCTGGCCCGCGACGCGGCGCCCGACGAGACGAAGGCGGCGAACGCGCCGGCCGCCTCGCCGCCGTCCGGCTCGCGCAAGAAGTCGAACGCGCGCTTGCCGAGCAGCGTCGCGCCCGCCCCGAGGAGCTCGGCGGTGCGCGGGCTCGCGTAGAGCACCGTCCCCTCGTGGTCGACGATCGCGACCCCCTCCGAGCCGTTCTCGACGACGGCGCGGAAGCGGCGCTCGCTCTGCTCGAGCGCCTCCTCGGCGGCGCGGTGGCGCGTCATGTCGCGGACGAAGAAGAGCGCGGCGCGCCGGCCGAAGCTCCGCACGATCGACGCGCTCACCTCGACCGACAGCGAGCGCCCGTCGCGCGTCCGGTGGTGCGTCGGCAGCACCTCGCGGAACGCGTCCGGCGACGCCGCGGCGCGCATCCGCGCCGCCGCCGCGACGACCCGATCGGCGCCGTCGCCCGGGCTCAGGTCGGTGGCGCGCATCGCGAGGAGCTCGGACGACGAATACCCGTACAGCGTGACCGCGGCCGCGTTCACGTAGAGGAGCCGCAGCGATTCGAGGTCGGCGACCCACACCGGGTCGGGGCTCCACTCGAACGGCGTCGGGTCCAGCTCGGGATGCGTAGGCAAGTCGTCCGGCAATCGAACCCCCGAAATGAGCCCACCAGCGTAAGCGACGTCACCGGCGAGCGAGCCCTCAAAACGACGGCGCGCGGGGTGCGACCTTTGCCCCGAAGCCCCTCACGAGACCTACGGACGGCGCGGCGCGCGCGCCGATCCGCGCGCTCGGATCACGAAGAGCCCACCGGCGAACCGGTGAGCTCTCTCGTGAAGCTCGGAGCGTGGCGACGGCGGCCGGGAGCCCGTCGGGTATACCCGACGGGGCACCGCAGTGACTCGTCCTGGACGCGGCTGCTGCGCAGCCTGGTCCTGGACGCGGCTGCTGCGCAGCGCTAGGCGATCGCTTCGAACAGCCCCGCCGCGCCCTGACCGCCGCCGATGCACATCGTGACGACCGCGTAGCGCCCCTTCCTCCGGCGGAGCTCGTGGAGCGCCGTCGCGGTCAGCTTGGCGCCGGTGCACCCGAGCGGGTGACCGAGCGCGATCGCCCCGCCGTTCACGTTCAACCGGTCCTCGGGGATCTCGAGGGTGCGCTGGACGTACACCGCCTGGCTGGCGAACGCCTCGTTCACCTCGAACAGATCGATGTCGCGGACGGCGAGGTTCGCCTTCGCGAGGAGCTTCCGCACCGCCGGGATCGGCCCGATCCCCATGATCGCCGGGTCGACGCCGGCGGTCGCGAACGCGCGGAAATAGCCGAGGCCTTTCAGGCCGAGCGCGGCGGCCTTCGCCTTGCTCATGACGAGCGCGGCGGCCGCCCCGTCGGACAGCGGCGACGCGTTCCCCGCGGTGACGGAGCCCTTGAGCGCGAACGCCGGCTTGAGCGCCGCGAGCCCCTCGGCGGTCGTCTCGGCGCGCACCAGCTCGTCGGTCTTGAACTCCGCCTCGACGTGCTTGCCGTCCTGGAAGCGCGTCGCCTTCACCGGGACGATCTCCTCGTCGAAGCGCTTCGCCGCCTGCGCCGCGGCCGCCTTCCTCTGGCTGGAGAGCGCGAACGCGTCCTGATCGGCGCGCGAGATGGAGAAGCGGTTCGCGACGTTCTCGGCGGTGATCCCCATCGGCGTGTACACCGACGCGACGCGCGCCATCGCCTCGGGCGACGCCGACAGCTTGTTCCCGGTCATCGGCACCATCGACATCGACTCGACGCCGCCCGCCACGGCGATGTCGTTGGCGCCGGTGGCGATCGACCCCGCGGCGATCGCGATCGCCTGGAGGCCGCTCGAACAGAACCGGTTGATCGTCATGGCGCTCGACTCCTCCGGCAGGCCGGCGAGGAGCCCCACGACGCGCGCGACGTTGAGCCCCTGCTCCCCCTCGGGCATCGCGCACCCGAGGACGAGGTCCTCCACGTCGGCCGGCTTCACCTGCGGCACGCGCTGGAGGAGCGCGCGGATCACCTGCCCCGCGAGCTCGTCGGGGCGCGTCTGGGCCAGGGTCCCCTTGATGGCGCGCCCGACGGCGGAGCGCACCGCTTCCACGATCACGATGTCATTCATTCGCGCGCTCCTAGTTCCGAAGGGGCTTGTTGTTCATGAGCATGTACTGCATGCGCTCCTGGCTCTTCGCCTCGCCGCACAGGCTGACGAACGCCTCGCGCTCGAGGTCGAGCACCTCTTGCTCGGTGACGGCGTGCGCGCCGCCCGACGCGCCGCCGCACAGGACGGTCGCGAGCTTGCGCGCGATGAGCGCGTCGTGCGCGCTCGCGTACCCGCCCGCGACGAGCGTGTCCACCATCATGGACAGCGTCGCGACGCCGCTCTCCCCGGGGAGGACGTGCGCGCGCGGCACCGGCGGGTGGTACCCGGCCGCGGCGAGCCCGATCGCCCGGGCCTTCGCCTCGGTCACCTGGCGCGCTCGATCGAACGACACGCCGTCGGTCCTCCGGAAGTAGCCGAGGTGCTTCCCCTCCTCGGCCGACGTCGCGACCTTCGCGAGCGCGATGTTCTTGAACACCTGGGTGACGTGCTCGTACGTGTTCGCGTTCACGCCCTCGGGGATCGCCTCGAGCGAGCGCCACAGCATGTTGAGCGTCCCGGCGCCGCCCGGGATCAGCCCGACGCCGACCTCGACGAGCCCCGAGTACGTCTCGGCCGCCGCCTGCACGGCGTCGCCCGCGAAGCAGAGCTCGAGCCCGCCGCCGAACGTGTACCCGTACGGCGCGATGACCACCGGCACCTGCGCGTACTTCATGCGCTGCGTCGCGTCCTGGTACCCCTTCACGAGCTTCGCGATGTCGTCCCACTGCTTCTGCCCGGCCGCCATCACGACCAAGAACAGGTTCGCGCCGACGCAGAAGTGCTCGCCGGTGTTCGACACGACCAGCGCGCGAAAATCCCTCTCCGCGCGCGCCGTCGCGTCGTGGAGCATCTGGATGACGTCGGGGTCGATGCTGTTCGCCTTGGTCTTGAACGTCACGCCGAGCACACCGTCGCCGAGGTCCCACGCCTCCGCGCCGTCGTTCTTCATCACCGGCGCCTCGCCGCGGCGGAGGAGCTCGAACGTCGCGTTGCGCGGATCGATCGTCCGCCTCTCGTACTTGCCGGTGACGAGGCTGAAGACCTCGCTCCCCTTGTAGAACGAGGTCGCGCCGCTCGCCTTCATCTTGACGATCGACTCGGGGAGCGCGACGCCGTCCTTCTGCATCCGCTCGGTGGTGGCGACGAAGCCGAGCGCGTCCCACGCCTCGAACGGGCCGAGCTCCCAGTTGTACCCCCAGCGCATGGCGTCGTCGATCGCCTCGACCGAGCCGGCGATCTCGGGGATGCGCCGCGCCGCGTACGCGAGCGACCGCGACAGGACCTTCCACGCGAACTGCCCGGCCTTGCCCGTGTCGGCGACGAGCTTCTTTAGGCGCGCCTTCGGATCTTCGATCTTCGAGATGGCCTTCGTCGTCTCTTTGATCGACGGATCGCCCGCCTTCGCGCGGTACTGGAGCGTCTTCGGGTCGAGCGTCTCGACGCCGTCCTTGCCCTTCTTGTAGAAGCCGCCCTTGGTCTTGTCGCCGAGGAGCTTCTTCTCGACCATCGACCGGATGTAGTCGGGCACCTCGAAGACGTCGCGCTCCTCGTCCGAGGTGAGCGACTCATAGCAGTTGGTCGCGACGTGCACGAAGGTGTCGACGCCGACGAGATCGGCGGTGCGGAAGCTCGCGCTCTTCGGGTGGCCCATCGGCGCGCCGGTGATCGCGTCGACGTCCTCCGGCGTGAGGTCGTCCTTCATCATCTGGTGGATCGTCGCCATCATGGCGTGCGTGCCGATCCGGTTGCCGACGAAGTTCGGCGTGTCCTTGCCCCAGACGAGCCCCTTGCCGAGCGCGTCCTCGCCGAAGCGGCGCACCCGATCGACCGTCTCCTCGCTCGTCTTCTCGCCGACCACGAGCTCGAGGAGCTTCATGTAGCGGACCGGGTTGAAGAAGTGCATCACGAGGAAGCGGCTCTGAAACCCCTCGGACCGGCCCGCCATCATGTCGGCGATCCTCAGGCCCGACGTGTTCGACGCGACGATCGCGTCCGGGCCGAGCACCTTCTCGAGGCGCTCGAAGAGCGCGCGCTTCGGCGCGATCTGCTCGATGATCGCCTCGATCACGAGGTCGCACCCGGCGAGCTTCTCGAGGTCGTCTTCCACGTTTCCGGTGCTCACGAGCAGCGCGTTCGCCGGGTGGAAGAACGCCGCGGGGCGCGCCTTCCGCGCCTTCTCGAGGCCGCCGGCGGCGAAGCGGTTGCGCGCCGCGGGGCTCTTCTTCTCGGCGTCGGTCAGGTTCGGCGGGACGATGTCGAGGAGGACGACTTCGACCCCCGCGTTCGCGAAATGGGCAGCGATGCCGCTCCCCATGACGCCCGCGCCGATGACACCGGCGCGACGAATCGGCTTGCTCATGCGAATGCTCCGCGAAAAAAGTGAGAGACGAGAGGACCCTGTGAGGCGCGACGCGCGCGCGGGAGGGCCCTTTTCGGGTCGGCCGGCCGCGCGCGGGGGCGAAGCTTACTGCGTCCCGACGCGCCGCGTAAGTCGGCCCGCCGCTGCCTACCCGCGGCGACCGCGACGCTACCCCGCAGCGGGAGCGCCGGTCACCGCGACGCTACCCGCGGCGCGGCGCGCGCGGGTAGCTCCCGAGGTGCTTCACCATGACGCATTTCGTGCGGAGGCGGTCGAACGCGCGGGCGACCGGCGCGTCGTCCCTGTGCCCCTCGAAGTCGGTGAAGAAGACGTACTCCCACGCCTCGCGCCGGTTGGGGCGCGACTCGAGGCGCGTCAGGTTGATCCCCTCGGCGTCGAAGATCTCGAGGACGCGGAGCAGCGCGCCGCGCTCGTGCCGGAGGATGAACGCGAGCGTCGTCTTGTCGGCCCCGGTGCGCGGCGCGTCGCCCGCGCCGATCACGACGAAGCGCGTCGCGTTCTCGGCGACGTCCTGGATCCGCTCGCGCAGCACCGGGACGCCGTGGATCTCCGACGCGAGGCGGCTCGCGATCGCCGCGGCGCGCTCGTCGCTCTTCGCCTCCCGCACCGCCGCCGCGGTCGACACGGACGGGACGAGCGCCGCGCGTTCGAGGTGCCGGAAGAGCCACGCGCGGCACTGCCCGAGCGCCTGCGGGTGCGAGTACACCCGCTCGATCGGCGCGAGCTCCGCCGCGCGCGAGACCAGGCAGTGCGCGATCGGGAGCTCGAGCTCGGCGCGGAGGACGAGCGCGCCGTCGATCAGCGCGTCGACGGCCTGGGTCACGGACCCCTCCGACGAGTTCTCGATCGGCACGACGCCGCACCCCGCGTCGCCCCGCGCGACGGCGTCGAACACCCCCTCGATCGTCACCTGCCCGGCGTACGTCGCCGCCGCGCCGAACAGCTCGCGCGCCGCCGCGTGGGTGAACGTCCCCTCAGGGCCGAGGTAGGCGACGGGCGGCGCGCCGCTCACGGAGCGTGCCCCGGGGTCCGGTCGACGGGCGGCATCCGCGTGGCGACGATCGGATCCTGCTCGGCGGTCTTCCACGGCACGTCGGGCCACCACCGGACGCGCGAAGACTCCAGCTCCGGCTCGACGCTCTCCCCGGGGCGCGGCGTGAGCACCTTCACCGCCGCGCGGTCCGACGCCACGGACGCGCGCTCGATCGGCTCGGTCCAGCCGTGGTACGCGAGGTTCAGGAGGGCCCAGTGGATCGGCAGGAGCGCGCGCCCGCGGACGAGGCGGTGCGCGTCGACCGCCTGCTCCGGGCCGAGGTGCCAGTCGGGCCACGCGGCGTCGTACTCGCCCACCTCGATCATCGTGAGATCGAACGGGCCGAGCCGCGCGCCGACGTCGCGCATCCCGGGGAAGAGCCCGGTGTCGCCGGAGAAGTACGCGCGGTGCTTCGGGCCGAGCAGCGCGTAGCCGGCCCACAGGTTCGCGTCCTTGTCGAAGAGCGTCCGCCCCGACGCGTGGCGCGCGGGCGTGCAGACGATCTCGATCGGCCCGACCCTGGTCCGGTCCCACCAGTCGACCTCGACGATCCGCGCCTCGGGGACGCCCCAGTACGCGAGGTGCGCGCCGACGCCGAGCGGCACGATGAACTTCGCCGGCCACCCCGTCGCGTCGAGCAGCGCGTTGAGCGAGGCGATGGTCGGGTAGTCGAGGTGGTCGTAGTGATCGTGCGAGACGACGATCGCGTCGAGCCGCGGGAGCGACGCGATCGCGATCGTCGGGTCGTACCACCGCTCCGGGCCGACCCACTCGATCGGCGAGACCCGCCGGCTCCACACCGGGTCGGTGAGGACGCGCGCGCCGTCGATGTCGACGAGGAGCGACGAGTGCCCGAGCCACGTCGCGCGGAGCCCGCTCGGAGGCGCCGCGGCGACGCTCGCGGGGTCGGTCGCGACCACCTTCACCGGCTCCGACGGCGCGCGATAGGGGCTCGCGGTGAACATCCCCTCGAGGGTGAGCCACGCGTCGTTCCGGAGCGGCTCGGGGTTCACGAAGCTCCCGTCGCGGAACTGGGGCGAGCGCTCCATCCGCGCGCGGCGCTCGCCGTCGGCCCGCCGCCCGAACGCGCGCCACCCGCTCAGCACCGCCGAGATCGCGATCGACAGGGCGAGCACGACGACCCAGCGCGCGGCGCGGCGCCCCACCCGAGAAAGCCCGACGCGCCACGCGTTCATGGCCCCTATAGTGTCAACTTCGACGCCGCCGCGCGAGGGCGCCGCGGCCAGGAGCGCGCCATGAAGGTCATCGTGTTCGGTGCCACGGGAATGGTGGGGCAAGGGGTCGTCCGCGAGTGCCTGCTGGACGGCGACGTGGAGGAGGTGCTGGTCGTGGGGCGGACGAAGACCGGCCTCACGCACGGCAAGGTGCGCGAGATCGTCCACGCCGACATGCACGACCTCGCGCCGATCGCCGATCGGCTCGCCGGCTACGACGCGTGCTTCTTCTGCCTCGGGGTCTCGGCGTTCCGGATGACCGAGGCCGACTACCGGCGGATGACGTACGACCTCACGCTGGCCGCGGCGCGCATCCTCGCGGAGCGCTCGCCGGCGATGACGTTCATCTACGTCTCGGGCGCGGGCACCGACAGCACGGAGAAGGGCGGCGCGATGTGGGCGCGCGTCAAGGGGGCGACGGAGAACGCGCTCTTCGCGCTCCCGTTCGCCCGGACGATCATGCTCCGCCCCGGCTTCATCCAGCCGATGCACGGGATCCGATCGAAGACGCCGCTCTACCGCGCCGTCTACGCGGTGTTCTCCCCGCTCTACCCGGTCTTCAAGGCGATCGCGCCGAAGGCCGTCACCAACACCGAGCAGGTGGGGCGCGCGATGCTCGAGGTCGCGAAGCGCGGCGCGCCGAAGAAGATCCTGGAGAACCGCGACATCCACGCGATCGCGTCGGCCTCGGCCGGCGCGGTCGCCCACGCATAGCGGACGGGCGCTACGCCGGCGGCGCGTCGATCCGGAGCGGCGCGGCGAGGCGGTGCTCGTGGCAATCGTCGGGGCCGCCCGTCTCCCACATCTGCATGAGGAACGCGGCGTCGGCGTCGAGCACGACGAGCGGCAGGTGCCAGACGCCGGGCGCGTAGACGACCGCCTGATCGGCGGTGGCGACGAACGCGCGCGCGGCCGCCGCGTCCGGCGATCCGTCGGCGCGCGCCGGCGCGACCACGACGAGGTACCGCGACCCGCGCGTCGGCAAGAACGCCTGCGCGGTGCGCGGGTGGTGCTCCATCGTCTGCGTGACGAACGGGAGCGCCGACGGCGTGAGGCGATAGATCGCCGTCGCGGGGCGCGCCGCTCCGGCGTCGTGCTCGACGGCGAACGGCACGTCGATCCGGACGCCGCGCCCCTCGTTCACCGGCCTCGCGGCGAGGCGCGCCACGTCGAGCACGCGCCCGAACGGCGCGAACGACGCCGCGTCCAGCGGCGCGGCCGAGAGGTCGAACGGCGCTCGGGCGCCGTCCTCGCGCGCCCCCGGGCCCGCCGCTTCGCGCTCGCCGGGAGGGCCCGCGCCCCGCGCCTCGCTCACGCCTTCCGCTCGCTCCCCCGGTCCATGAAGGCGCGGAACGCCGCCTCGTGGTCGGGGTGCCAGCGCGACAGGGCCGGGCGGTTCTGGATGATGTCGTCGGCGGCCCACTGGATCCGCCGCTCGTCCACGTCGCGCGTCACGTCGTTGTCGGGGCACAGGAGGTAGAAGTCGCGCGACGCGAGGCCCTCGATGAGCACGTCGATCACCTGGTCCGGCGTCCACGCGGCGGCGGGCTTCTCGGTGAAGCGCGTCCCCCTCCCCGTCATCCCGGTGTACGTGAACCCGGGGATCAAGAGGTGCGCGGTGACGCGGTCGCCCGCCGCCCTAAGGAGCTCGTGCGCGAGCTGCTCGGTCAGCACCTTCACGGCCGCCTTCGACACGTTGTACGCGGCGTTCCCCGGGGGCGTCGTGATCCCCTGCTTCGATCCGACGTTGACGATCGCCGCGGGGCGATCGCGCGCCAGGATCCGCGGGACGAACGCCTCGAGCCCGTGGAGGACGCCGAACAGGTTCACGTCGATCAGCCGGCGGAAGACGTCTCCGCGGTCCCACGGGCCCGCGACGTCGCCGATCGCCGCGTTGTTCATCAGGACGGCGACGTCGTCGAACGCGCCGAACGCCGCGTCGGCGAGCCGCGCGACGTCGTCCCGCTTCGCGACGTCGACCGTCACCAGGCGGAGGTCGTCCGCGCCGCCGGGGAGCACCTTCGCGAGCTCGCGCCCCGCCTCGGCGAGGCGCGCCTCGTCGGCGTCGGCGACGCACAGGCGCATCCCGAGCGACGCGAACCGCGACGCCGCGGCGAAGCCGATCCCGGACGCCGCGCCGGTGACGACCGCGACCCGCCGCGGCTCGAGAGCAGGGTGTCCCTTCGTCATCGCGTCTCCTCCGTTCGTCACGGTCAGAACCAGGCGTCGCGCATCCGCGCGTACGAGTCCTCGCCCGAGCGGCACAGCGCCGCGAGCGCGTCGACGCGCGGGAGCTCGGTGGCGATCCAGTACTGCGCGGCGCAGAGCTTCCCCTCGTAGAACGCGCGGTCCGCCGGGTCCTTGGCGAGCGCCTCCTTCGCGAGCGTCGCCTGCCACACCCAGAGCCACGCGACCGAGAGGATCGCGAACAGGCTCAAGAAGTCGGCGCTGTGGCGGAGCATCCGGTCGACGTCGCCGCCGATCCCCACGCCGCCGAGGTGCGCGGTGAGCGCCGCGACGACCTGGGCCCCGCGCCGCACCTCCGCGATCCACGACGCGTCGACGCCGGCGCGCTCGGCGCGGAGCAGCACCGCCTCCACCTCCTCCACGAACGCGGACAGCGCGGCGCCCCCCTTGGCGACGATCTTCCGCCCGAGCAGGTCGAGCCCCTGGATGCCGGTCGTCCCTTCATGAATGCTGTTCAACTTCTGATCGCGGAGCCACGCCTCGGGGAGCTGCTCGCTCGAGTACCCGTAGCCGCCGTGGATCTGGAGCGAGAGCGCGTTCGCCTCGTAGCCCCACTCGGCGGGGAAGCTCTTGGCCACCGGCGTGAGCATGTCGAGGAGGAGCTGCGCGCGCCGCCGCGCGTCCTCGTCCTCGGCGTGCCCCGCGAGGTCCGCCTTCTGCGCCGTGTACACGAGCAGCGCGAGCGCCCCCTCCACGATGGCCTTCTGCCGCAGGAGCATCCGCCGCACGTCGGCGTGCTCGATGATCGGCACCTGCGCGATCGCCGCGTCCTTCGACGTGGCGGGGCGCCCCTGCGTCCGCGACCGCGCGTAGCCGAGCGCCTCGTGGTACGCGACCGACGCGGTGGCCACGCCGTTCAGGCCGACCATGATCCGCGCCTCGTTCATCATCTGGAACATGTAGGCGATGCCCTTGTTCGGCTCGCCCACGAGCCAACCGCGGCAGTCGCCGTCGTCGCCGAACGAGAGCGCGAGGCTCGGGATCCCGCGCCAGCCGACCTTGTGGATCACGCCGGAGACGTGCACGTCGTTGTCGACGAGCCCGCCCCCCTCCACCCGCCGCCGCGGGACGCAGAAGAGCGACACGCCCTTGATCCCGGGCGGCGCGTCGGAAATCCGCGCGAGCACCATGTGGATCACGTTGTCGGTGAGGTCGTGATCGCCGGCCGAGATGAAGATCTTCGACCCCGAGATGGCGTACGACCCGTCCTCGCGCGCCGTCGCGCGCGTCGTCACGTCGGCGAGGCTGCTCCCGGCGTGCGGCTCGGTGAGCGCCATCGTCCCGGTCCACTCGCCCGCGTACATCCGCGCCATCACGTCGCGCTTCAGGACGTCGTCGCCGAACGCCTCGATCAGGTGCGCCGCGCCGGTGGTGAGCCCCGCGTACCCGTACGCGCTCGCGTTCCCCGCCATCAAATACGCGTGCGCGAGGGTCGCCACGGTGAGCGGGAGCTGGGCTCCGCCGACGTCGCCCGGGCGCGTCGCGCTGATGACGCCGAGCTCCTTCAGCTCGCGCCAGATCGGCTTCATCTGGGGGTGCGACGTCACGCGCCCGCCCTCGAAGCGCGGCGGCTCTTCGTCCATCGGCCGGTACGCGGGGAAGAGCACCTCGCGCGCGAGGCGGCGCGCGTTGCCGACGTACATGTCGAACGTGTCGCGCCCGTGCTCCGCGAACGTGGGGAGGGCGCACAGCGAGGGCGCGTCGAACATCTCGTAGAGGAGGAAGTCGACTTCGCGATCCGAGAGGAGCGGGTTCGTGGCGGGCGGCATGGCGTACGGCGACCGTAGACGTCACCCACCGGTTCGGCAACGGCGCCCGCTCCGGATCCCGTCCTTGAGCTACATTCGCGCGCGACCACGCCCATGGACACCACGACGCCCGCGCACGAAGGCCCCGCCGCGACGGATCCCGAGCTTCAGGAGGCGCGCTCGGCGTCGATCACCGCCGACGACGTCCGGCGCGCGACCCGTGTCCTCGAGGCCATCGCCCACGACCGGACGCTCCTCACGAAGATCGACGCGGACGAGCGGGTCGCGCTCCTCGTCGCCGCGGGGCGGGTGTCGCGGCCCACGCGGCACGAGCAGATCCGGACCACCAAGGCGTTCCGCAAGCTCGCGCGGCGGCGGGATCAGGAGCTCGATCGCGACGCGCGCGCCGCCACCGAGATCCGCGCCGCGCGCCGCGCCGACGTCTACGTGCCGCCGCCGCGGCTCGTCGGGGCCGCGCCCGCCGCCGACCCGCGCGAGCTCGCGACGCCGCGCGCCTGCTACGTGTGCAAGGCGGAGTTCAAGAAGCTCCACTTCTTCTACGACGCGATGTGCCCGCCGTGCGCGGAGCTCAACTACCAGAAGCGCTTCCAGACCGCGCCGCTCGGCGGCCGGGTCGCGCTGATCACGGGCGCGCGGATCAAGATCGGCTACCAGGCGGCGCTCATGATGCTCCGCGCCGGCGCGCGCGTCATCGTCACCACCCGCTTCCCGCGCGACGCGGCAGAGCGCTACGCCCGCGAGGCAGACTACGCGGCGTGGAGCGACCGCCTCCAGATCTTCGGCCTCGATCTGCGCCACTCGCCGAGCGTCGAGATCTTCGCGCGGTACATCGACAGGACCACCGACCGCCTCGACATCCTGATCAACAACGCCGCGCAGACCGTGCGCCGCCCGACCGGGTTCTACGCGCACCTCGTCGATCTCGAGACCCGCCGCTTCGACGACCTCCCCGGCGCCATCCAGCCGCTCTTGAGGAGCCACGAGGCGTGCAAGGCGGCGCTGTCCGTCTCGGGCGAGCTCCCGGGCGGCGGGGTCGACGACGGCGCGCGCCCCCTCGACGCCACGGCGCTCGTCGGCTGGCACGGAGGCGGTCCGGGCGTCGGCATCCGCGACGCCGCGCGCCTCTCGCAGATCCCGTGCACCTACGACGACGTGACGAGCGCGCGCGACGTCTTCCCGCCCGGCGAGACCGACGCCGATCTCCAGCAGATCGATCTCCGCACGATGAACAGCTGGCGGATGACCCTCGCCGACGTCCCCGCCCCCGAGATGCTCGAGGTCCAGCTCGTGAACGCGGTGGCCCCGTTCATCCTCGCGAGCAAGCTGAAGCCGCTCATGATGCGGAGGCCCACCTTCGACCGGCACATCGTCAACGTGTCGGCCATGGAGGGGCAGTTTGCGCGCTTCACGAAGACCGACAAGCACCCGCACACCAACATGGCCAAGGCCGCGCTCAACATGCTGACGCTGACCTCGGCCCCCGACTACGCGGCGAGCGGCATCTTCATGAACGCCGTCGACACCGGCTGGGTGACCGACGAGGACCCGATCGTGCACGCCGCGCGAAAGCAGCGCGTCCACGACTTCCAGCCGCCGCTCGACATCGTCGACGGCGCCGCCCGCATCTGCGACCCGTTCTTCTCCGGCCTCCTCACCGGCGTCCACGTCTCGGGCAAGTTCCTGAAGGACTACGCCCCCGCCCCGTGGTGACGTGACCCGCGGGCGCCGGGAGTTGCTCCGCGCCGGCGCCGCGGCAGCGCGTAGCATGTCGGCCGCATGATCCTCCTCTTCGATCTCGACGGCACCGTCCTCACCTTCGACGACGGCCCGAAGGGGCCCGGACGCGCCGCGCTCGACCTCGCGATGCGCGAGCTCCACGGCCGCGACGACGCGACCTCGGGCGTCCGCCTCGCCGGCGGCACCGACCGCGCCCTGGCCCGCGCGCTCCTCCGCGTGGCAGGCGCCGGCGACGACCCCGCCGCGATCGACCTCCTCCTCGCGACCTACCTCCGCCACCTCGAGGCCGTGCTCACGACGCGCCGGTATCGCCCGATCGGCGACGTCGCCGGCACGGTCGCCGCGTGCCGCGCGCGCGGCGCCTGCGTGGCCGTCGCCACCGGCAACGTCCGCGAGGGCGCGCGCATCAAGCTCGCGTCCGCCCGCCTCGATCCCGTGTTCGATCTCGAGCGCGGCGGCTACGGGTGCGACGCCGAGCCCCGCGAAGACGTCCTGCGCGCCGCCGTCGCTCGCTGCGCCGCGCACGGCGATCCCGCGCGCGTCGTCGTCATCGGCGACACCGAGCACGACGTCCGCGCCGCCCGCGCCATCGGCGCCCGCGTCGTCGGCGTCGCGGTGCGCCCCGAGGCCCGCGAAGAGCTCGCCGCCGCCGGCGCCGACGCCATCGTCGACCGCTGCGGCGAGCCGCTCGTCGCCGCGATCTTCGCCGTCGCCTGACGCCGTCGCGCGGCCTCGGCCGCGATCCGCGAGCGCGCGCGCGGGCGATCCGAGGCGCACGACGCCGCGCCTCGGCGGCGCGCGTCCGGCCTACTCGCGGTTCACCTGCTCCTTCGCGAACCCCGAGACCCAGGCATACCCCCGGACGATCCGCTCCCGCTCCTCGTAGCCGAGGACGTCGTCGATCCGCTCGAACCCGTCCGGCGCCCGCCGCTCCACCTCTTCGATCACCCCCTCGGGCCCGCCCCGCCGATTGAGGCGGACGATCTCCGTCGTCTTCGGCAGCCGCTCCGCCTCGTACTCGTGGAGCGCGGTCTCGAGGTCCCGGCACGCCGCGATCCGATCGGCGAGGCACCGCGCGTCCAGGATCGCCTGGCCCGCCCCGTTCGATCCCATCGGGTACATCGGGTGCGCCGCGTCGCCCAGCAGCGTCACCCGCCCGTGCGTCCATCGAGGCAGCGGATCGCGATCCGCCATCGGGTACTCGAAGACGGCCGGCGCCTGCGTCACGAGCGCCTTGGGGTCGACGTGCGTCGTCCGAAACCGCGCCACGTGCGGCATCACGTCCTCGACCGACGCGCGCCGCGTCCAGTCTTCGCGCCGCGGGGGCGGCGTCGATCCGTCGCCGAGCCGCCGGCAGACCGCCCAGTTCACGAGGTGGGTCCCCGGCTCCGGCCCGTCGGCGATCGGATAGAGGACGAGCTTGTCCTCGAGCCCGCCGCTCACCACCATCGTCCGCCCGTCCAAAAACCCGCGCGCGACCGTCGCGCCGCGCCACATCAAGAACCCGGTCCACCGCAGCCCGCCGTCGTCGGGCACGAGCGCCTTGCGCACCACCGAGTGGATCCCGTCGCACCCGATGAGCACGTCGCCCCACGCCGCCCGCTCACCCCCCTCGCTCCGCAGTTCGAACCGCGCCTCCACCCGCCCGTCGCGCTGCGCGAACGACGTCAGCGCGTGCCCGGTGTGAAGGGCGCCCGCGCCGAGGCGCTCGACGACCGCGTCGCGCAGGAGCACCTGCAGCCGCCCGCGGTGGACCGAGAGCTGCGGCACGCGGTATCCGGCGTCGAGCCCCCGCGCCTCGCGCCAGATCTCTTGCCCGAAGCGGTTCGTGTAAATGAGCTCGCGCGTCCGCACCGCGACGGCGTCCAGACGATCGAGCAGCCCGATCTCCGCGAGCTCCGCGGTCGATCCGGGCAACAGGTTAATCCCGACCCCGAGCGCGTCGATCCGCGACGCCGCCTCGTACACCTCGCTGTCGATGCCGCGCGCCTTCAGCATCAAGGCCAGCGTCAGCCCGCTGATCCCTCCACCGACGATGATGATCCCCATCCGGCGCCATGATTCGGGCACCCGGGGTCCGGCGCAACGTTCATCGTCGAGCTCATCCTCCCGCGTCGCCGCGCCCGCGAGCTGGAGCGGCTGTACGACGGCTCGGCTTTCGTGACCTGGCCCGTCGCGCCCCGGCCGGCGCGCCCCGCCGCGGAGGTCACGTCGAGATGCGGTACGCGTCGAGGAATCGCCTCGCGCGCTGCAGATCGAGCGCGTCGATCGACGGCGAGAGGTGCTCGAGCGCGTCTTCGTTGGTGAAGAACAGCCGGCGCTTCACGTCGTTGGCCTCGCGGATGAGCCGTTCGAGCTGGAGCACCATCGTCGCGTTCTCGCGCGACGCGATGATCGCCACCCGCTCCAGCCGCGTGTTCATGTCCAAAAAGAGCTCCACCAGACGATTGGCGACGAGCTGCGGGTAAATCATCACCGGACGATGATCGGCGAGGAGAACCGGGTAATCCGAACCCGGGACTCGTCGCGCGTGCGCCGCGAGCAATTCCGAATAGCCCTGGGCCTCTTCGAGGGTGCGCAGCCGAAACACCCGCGCTTCGATGAGCCGCGCCCCGCCCGTGTGGACCGTATACGAAAGCGTGGTAGAGCTGCTGGCGGGCATGAACCCGGAAGTATAGGTTATTTTTACTGCTGTGGGTCCGCCGCCGACGAGGCGAGGGCATCTCGACCCCAGGGCCGACCGTCCCCGGTGGAGGCGGGCGAATAACGTGGTAGGAGCGAGAGATGCTCGCCGGGATCCGAAGCCTCCTCGCCATTCGCTTTCACCACCTCCACGCCGCAACTATTGCGCGTTTGCTCACGGCGACTCTGGTCGCATCGATCGCCACGGCGGGAGTCGTTGCGTGCAATTCGCCCAAGAACGACGCGCCGAGCAGCTCGCCCGCGCCGGCGGACAGCGCCGCGTCGGCGACTGCATCGGCTACCGGATCGGCGGTCGCCTCGGCGTCGGCGAAGGCGAACGACATCCCCGCACCACCGGACGTCGCCGCGCCGCCCGCCGACGCGACGAAGACGGCCTCGGGATTGGCATCGAAAGTCATCACGCCGGGTGAGGGGAAAGTTCACCCCGGCCCCTCGGACCGCGTCAAAGTCCACTACACGGGCTGGACGAAGGCAGGCGAGATGTTCGACAGCTCCGTCGCGCGCGGCGAGCCGATCTCGTTCCCGCTCGACGGCGTCATCAAGGGGTGGACCGAGGGGCTCCAGCTCATGGTGACCGGCGAGAAGCGCCGCCTCTGGATCCCGGCGGCCCTCGCGTACGGCGATCACCCGCGCGGCGGCGCGCCCGGGGGCGATCTCGTCTTCGACGTCCAGCTCCTCGAGTTCACTCCGGCGCCGAAGCCGCCGGCGGTCCCCGAGGACGTGAAGGCGCCCCCCGCGTCCGCGAAGAAGACGGCGTCGGGCCTCGCGTACCGCGTGCTCAAGCCGGGCACGGGGACCGATCACCCGACCGAGACGAGCAACGTCGAGGTCCAGTACTCGGGGTGGACCACCGACGGGAAGATGTTCGACAGCTCGGTCATCCGCGGCGAGTCGGCCCGCTTCCGCCTCGGCAACGTCATCAAAGGATGGACCGAGGGCGTGCAGCTCATGACCGCCGGCCAGAAGACGCGGTTCTGGATCCCGGGCAACCTCGCCTACGGCGACAAGCCGACGCGCCCCGGCGCCCCCGCCGGCATGCTCGTCTTCGACATCGAGCTCATCAGCTTCAAGTAGCGAAGCCGGCGTGCGAGCATGGCGCCCATGCACGCCGCGCCCACGACGCGAGAGCGCTGGATGGACGCGGCTCGCGACCTCCGCGCCTCGCTCCGCTACGACGGCCTGCTGTGGCGCCGCCTCGCGTACCTCGGCGCCGCGCGCGGGCCGTGGTGGTGGCGCAGGTACACCCCGCGCGCGTTCGGCGCGATCCTGTGCGCGATCCTCCACGAGCAGCGGCGCAACGTCGCGAGCAACTGGCGCGCGATGGGCGTCGCGCGCGACGCAGCGGAGGCGCGGCGCGGCGCCCTCGAGACGTTCGTCGCGTTCGCGGAGTGCCTCACCGACGGCCTCGAGTCGATCGGCCGCGGCCTCGACGGCTACACCGTAGACTCGCCGGACGACGACCGCTTCGTGCAGGCGGCGAAGCGCGGTCGGGGCGCGCTCCTGCTGACGGCCCACACCGGGAGCTGGGAGGTCATCGGGCGCCTGATCGGCCGCGTGCACGGCGTCGCCGTGACGATGGTGATGACCGCCGAGCAGAACGAGTCGACCCGCCACTTCGCCGAGGCGCTGCGCCGCGAGGGCGACAGCGACTTCGAGGTCGTGTACGTCGGGAGCGATCCGCTCGCCGCGCTGCCGCTCATGAGCGCCCTCCGGCGCGGGCGCGTCGTCGCGCTCCAGTTCGACCGCGCGCCGGCCGGGATGGCGTCGCACGCCGTCCCGTTCTTCGGGCGGATGCAGCCGTTCGCCGCGGGGCCGTTCCGCCTCGCGCAGGTGACCGGCGCCCCGGTGATCGCCGCGTTCACCCGGAGGACCGGGTACCGCACGTACGCGATCGACATCCCGGAGGTCATCCACGTCGCCCGCGCGCGCGGCGAAGGCGAAGGCGCCGAGATGCACCGGGCCGCGGCGCGGACCGCCCGCGAGCTCGAGCGGTTC
>Ga0105247_10001329_pt1 | contig 18039 bp, 20 predicted proteins | sample KBSS24metaG_FD_81519 | JGI IMG/M metagenome (GOLD analysis project Ga0105247, IMG submission 81519) | Switchgrass rhizosphere microbial communities from Kellogg Biological Station, Michigan, USA - KBS S2-4 metaG | ecosystem: Host-associated > Plants > Roots > Rhizosphere > Soil | place...
CGCCTTTGCGACTGGTGCAGGACCAGCCGGGGTAGCTGGTCCAAACCGATCCGGCTGCTCCTGCGGTCCAGGCGGAGCCTCGGGCTCCAGGCCACGACGCTGGAACTCGTCTGGCGTTGCCGCAATAGCTGGGGACCGCTGGGCAGCGGGCAGGTCCTTACCCAGACCTGTGGTTGCCTGCTCGCCCTTGGCTCCCCGAGTAGGTGCCACAGTGGCGAGGGCGTAGAAGCCGCCCTTGCCGTCCTTCTCCACTTTGCCGATACGCAGGGGCTGCTCACGGTCCAGGATGACCGTGCGTCCGTTGGGATCGTTGGGATTGCCACTGCCGACGACAATGGCCCTGGTGCCCTTGGGGACCAGAACCCTCATCTCGATGTGGGGACCGCCGACGGGGTACGCAGTACCCGCGTTCATGGGCGAGAAGCCCTTGTCGTTGACCCGGCGCCCGGTCCATTCCTCAACCTCACCCAGTCGCTCGGGTGGTAGGCCAAAGGCGTCTGGCCCTAGAACCCGACTCAGGATCAGGTCATGCTCCAGGGGACGCATCATCGCGTCGAGTTCGGAGATACGAGCAGACTGCGGCTCCGGGCGCCTGGGGTCGTAGCCGCCCCTCAGCGTGGACTGGATGTCTTCGTTGCCAGCACGGCTCAGGAAGTAGTCCAGAGCCTCCTGCTGCTTCTTGCTACGTGGACCCCGCTGCCCCTTGAGGTAGCTGGCTGCATGGGCATCCGACCTGAGCGGGGGCGGGTTGAAGCCGCGCAGGAGCCTCTCCACCTGAGCCATCGCCGCATCTGGAAGCCTCCAGGAGTTGCGGAACCGACCATGGCTGTCGCGAGGGTGAAGCTCCGGGCGCCACCGGCCCAGGTCAATGGCGAAGATGTCGCCCCAGTCGTCATCGGCTGGAACGAAGTCCCATGACCGCAGGTCCACGTCAATGGCCATGTGGCCACTACTCCTCAGCTAGAGCCTGGTACCTCGCGTTGTACTGGATGAAGATGGCGTCGTCCTCGCTGGTGGGGGAAACAGCACCAGCGGGGACGGGGCGACCGTTATCAGCCAGAGCTTCGCGCTGCTGGTCAATGGCGGCTAGCTGGGCCATCCGCCGTTCCCGGTTGTGCTCCTCCAGGTCTTGCTCGATCTGGGCCAGACGCTCGATGCGAGCGGCTAGCTCCGTGTCGGTGCCCTCGGCCGTCTCGTCGACTTCCAGGTCCTCGAACTCGTCCTCGTTCTCCATGCTGAATTCGGTGCTCACGTCGTCCTCCTGCTCCTGGCCGATGACACCCACGGCCATGAGGCTGAAGGCGTGGCCGCTCTGCTCCCGGTAGATGGGGAAGCCTGGGTTGTTGACGGCCAGGGCAGCGACCAGTTCGAGGTTCCCGTTCACGTAGCGCCAGTCACCGGACAGGGCGGAGGCGCGAAGCTCGGCCACCCGCTCTGGGGTCATGGTGGTGGTGAGGGAGCCGTTGATCCAGATGCCGTGCTGGTCCTCGCCGATGTTGACTACAGCGGCAGCCCAGCCGGTGTTGTCGTAGTGCTCGCGGCTGGGCATGACGCCCCAGGTGGCATCTGCGTGTCCGGTACCCAGGGTGATCTTGCCAATGTCCACCGAGGACCCATCCTCGGTCCGGAGGGTCCCGACCTTGAACAGGCCGTAGTGGGTGCGACTCTTCGGGGCCATGACGCAGGACTTGCCGATGCCGACGTGGCAGACCTTCCACTGGGCCAGGTGCCCGAAGATGTGGCCATCGTCGTCGATGGTCAACCGAGTCGGTGCCTTGAGCCTCGGGTTTTCAAACCACGCGGTCGGCGGTGCCAGCGGGGCGACGGAAGCCAGAACGGCGTCTTGGTCAACATCCTCCACGCCTGCTGCCATTTGCCCCTGCGAAGACTCCTCCTGAGAGACCTGGACGCCATACTTCTTCAGCGCCTCCTGGATCCGTCCCTTGATCTTGGCTAGTTCCTCCGGGGAGTACCGAGCCGCGTTCTTCGGCATGTTGATGTAGCTCCATGCCGCCCGGCAGTGCTCCTCAGAGTCAAGCGGGTACCGCTTGATGCCGTCATCCTGGTAGCCAGGATCGGCGTACTTGACGTTGCCGTAGGGGGTCTTGTCGGCAGCAAACTCATCGGCAGCGCCGACGGTCATGCTGACGTTGCCGGCGGTGCTGGCGGTCGTGGCGGGGAACTGAGACACCCCGTCTCCGATGTTGATCGTCACATTCGGCGTTGGCATGTCCTCGCACCCACAATCCTCTTCTGGGCTCATTGACGCTTGCTGCTGCTGGCGTACTTTTTCCATGAACGGCGACACCAAATTGGAGTCGCCGAAGGCCTGGGCCATCACAGAATACAGTTCATTGATCACGGGGATCATGTTCTGTTGGTCTTCATGCGGGATGTTGGGCAGACCCCCATGTGCCCCAGAAAGAAGCGCCGCTGCAGAGTAGACAGCGTGGTAGATCAAATGGGGCTCGTCGTTGATGATGTCGCATAGCGGCAGACGGAAAGAATCCTGAGCCAGACTGTCACCAGTCTGGCTGCCGTTGCGCCAGAGGAACGCTGATGAATAACGGTCAATGCTCGGGTTCTCGGACCCGATGCCGGCCCAGTAGGCGATCCTCTTGACGGCGTCGTCAGCGTCGTACTTGTAGTCCCGAGGAGCCAGCGGCCACTCCTTCCAGCTTTCGGCGTTGACGTCGAAGTACGGCCAGTCATAGGCGTCGATACCCAGCGAGGCCAGGAGCGTCTTGTCGGCGTCCGAGTCCACCTTCAGTTCGAGATGACGGGTGGGCTCAGGATCAGTTTCGATGGACATGTGAACCTGATAGAAGGCTGGCATCGGCACCAGGGTCACGCCGATGACGTTGTACTCCTTGAACAGGCCGGCCCGCTTGTCCGGACGGGAGGGGTGCTTGACGGCCTCCACTGTGAAGTCGCGGTCCAGGTCCACCGAGGGACCCATGACCTTCTCCTTCAGCATGTAGATGGCCTTCGGCACCTCGGGCACCATGGCCGGGTCCAGGAACTCACCCTCGCCCCAGTAACCGCCGGGACCGTCGAACACCCGGTTAACCTTGCCCACGACCGTGGCACCGTCATGACCACCAGAACCAAAACGCACCATCATCGGCATCGGCGTAGGGCGATGGGTCATTTTCCCGGACGCGAACATGCGCCCGTCGCCGGTGGGCACTTCGGTGGGCGCAATGAGGCCTTTCCAGCGAATAGCCATCAGGCCACCTCCTGGATATGTAGGGAGCAGCGGCAGCCGCATACGAGGTTCGGCGGAGCCTTGGGGTCGCCTGGGTGCATCATCGGGAAACCTTCGACGAGGAATGGCTGACTAAGGGGAACTGTCTGACCATTCACGTGGCGGTGAGCATCGCGTTCGCGGTCATCCATGATCGTGTCCCAGCGCTTCTCCAGTGAGCGCTTGTCCTGCTTCGCGACCAGCAGGGCATGGGCCAGCATGGAACTGGCAGCATGACGAGTCGTCTCCGTCTGGGCGATGAGCCTGGCCCGTCCATCCCAGTTCTCGCTGCCGGTGTAAGTCAGGACCTGCTCGACCCGGTGAGCGATCTGGTCGACGGTCTCTCCGGCGTTGGTGCCCTCAAGGATCTGGGCCACCACCTTGGCGTGGACCTCGTCCGGGATCCGAACCAGCAGGTTGTACGTCAACGCGAGATTGGCCTGGATGTACGGGTCACGCGGGTCATAGTCGCCAGGAAGATGGGCACCGGCCCAGCCCTCCTGCAGCGCCGGGGTCAAGGCAGCGATGATCCGGTCCACCTGCGCCTGCCATACCGGGACGGTGGCAGTGATGCCTTGCGGATTCGGTTGCGCCTTGAACTGGCGGAACGGGGCCATGACAGCATCACGGGCACGGTTGAGCCACCGCTTCAGTCCCGTAGACGCAGCCTGGAACACCGACTCCTCAGCCCCCTTACTTGGCATGGACGACGCCATCCCGCTGGAGCGCCGCCAGCAGGCTCGGCGGGTCGTGGGCAATGCCTCGAACGAGCAGGGTGGAGCAGTACTTGGTCAGGCTCTGCTGCAGGCGCGCGGTGTCGAAGTCGTCGGCCACGAACTTGGTCATGGCGTCCAACTGGCTCCAGGCGCCGAGGAGAAGTCGGTTGGCGTGCGCCTGGTCCTGCACCGTGATACGGGTATGCAGTTCCATGTGGGGTACATCGGGGAACCGGTGTCGGTTCTGGTTGGTGAGCAACCGCTTGCCGGCTAGCTCCAGTCCCCGACGCACCGTTGCCTCGGCCAGGACAACGACGCCCATCTCTTGCGTAGTCCAGGCGGAGGCTGCGAGGCCGTTCGGTGGGGGACCCATGTCGGGCGACTCGCGGGTGGCCGGGTTCATCGGCGTCTGGGGGATGGGCTGGGGACCCTCGTCCATGATTCCGGTGGGCGGTGGTGGCGGAGGTGGGGGGCCAGATCCTCCGCCACCACCAATAGCCCCTCCGGGTCCCATGCTGATGCTCTGGGCCGTGGGGGCAACCATTGAGGTCTGTGGAATGACGCTCTCGGGGATTCCAGCGGCATGGCGGACGGCCGCGTTCTGGAATAGCTGAGGATCGCGGAGCAGGATCTCTTGGGTCAGCAGTCCAGCGCTCTCCTCCTCGCTCTGGGCGTCGGACTCCTTGAAGTACGCCGCCTCGCGCAGGGCCTGCAGACTGATGGCTTTCTTCTCATACAGGTTCAGCGCGTCCTGCAGTCGCTGGGGTCGCACGACCAGGGGGCTGGTGTCGTAGGCGTAGGTGTAGCGCTTCGGATCCTCGCCCATGAGCTTGAGGGCGGGCTTCAGGTAGGCCTTGGTGAGGGCGTCGCAGATCCTTGTCATCAACGGTTCGATGTGAACCTTGATGCCTTGGCCATCGACGAGGTAGCCCTGCCAGTGGTTGGCGTCACCTAGTCCAGTGAGGACCTCGGGAGGCATGTCCATGCCGACGCCCAGGCGCTCGACGGCCTCTTTACGAAGCTCGATGGCCTGCTTCGAAAGCTCGGACTCGAAGCTGAGCAGCTTCCAGCCTTCGGCGTTCTCCGACTCGATGATCATGGGGAGAACGCCCAGGGCTGACCCTTCGCCTCGCAGGCTGGCAGCACCAGCGGTGGCCATCCGCTGCATCAGGGACTCGCCGGCACTGAGGTTCGGGTCGTCGGGCAGGTCCACGTTGTTGGGCATGATCAACAGACCGGCACCAACAAGACGGGAATCGATCTGCGAGAAGATGTACTTGTTCAACTGCTCCAGCAGCCGCAGCGTGGGCTGACAGGACCTGGAGGGAGAGTCGGCGCACCAGACCCGCTGAGGGTGCGGGGTCCAGACCCGGGTGACTAAGTTCCGGGTGAGGTCGATCTTCATGGGCTGCCCAGGTCCACACCAGCCCCAGTTCCACTCCCCGTTGGCCCCGCGAATTCGTCGCATCTCCGATGAAGACAGGACGTACCACTCGTCCTGGTCGTCGTCGTCGCCGGGGCGACCGACGATGTAGCACTCGCCAGCCACGGTCAGGTCGATGCCCATGTTCCGTAGCGCCTCAGCCTTGGCGGCTGGACCACCGAAAAGGGAATCGCTCAGGGCTGTGATCTTGGCTTGTTTAGCTTCTCCCTGAACCCGGCCGAGGTCGTCAACCTTTGCTACGTAAATGCGGACGCGCGAGCAGCAGTGCCCCACCCACCTAGAGGCAAAGCCGAACTCGGGGACGATGTCATACAGGCGCCATAGCTCCCGCTGCCACGTTTCATCATTGAAGCGCCATGAGTTGTAGGACTGTTGCTCCATCCGCATTGTCATGGCGCTGGCGAGTAGGGAACGACGAGGGGGCGCTGGGGTATCTGAGACAACCGCCAGCGCGTTGTTGCTCCTCTTCCAAGCCATCTAGTCCTGCTCCTCCAGTCTGGACAGCAGGCCAGTCACGTGGGACATAGCCAACCAGGCTGGCCCGGCCAGCCACCACAGATGGAGAGGAAGAGTGAGCATTGCCCAACCAACAGCAGCCGGCAGCGCAATCCAGATACTGGCGCACCACCGGCAATGAGCTAGATAGGCAGCTTCAGATTCCTCGCCCCAGCGATTCACGACCCAACGGCGAAAGCGCACCATGATGCGGTCCGTCGTTACTAGCCTCGTAATCCTGGCGACAGCCAGGGTGACAAGGAGCAAGGAGGCCCATATCATGCCCCGATCATAGAGGGCAAGATCTGATTAGAAGAATACCTACTCGAATTTTGAATTCTGCACCTGAATGAGGGGGTGTAGAATTAGCAACATGGCAATTGAGGTGTTCGTCGAGACAGAAACCTGGTGGGTCAGGGAGCCTGACCCCACGGACAGGTGGGATGCCGGCTGCGAAGACGGGCGCGTCGTCAGCGTCGAGGCCCGAGTTACCACGGCCGGGGCGGACGCTGATTACACCTTCTACGGGCGCGGACACATGCCGGTGGTGTTCGACTGCGAGGCCGTGGAGGGAGAGACAGTCTTCGTTGTCGTGGCTGACTACACCAGCGGGTCAACCTTCGGGACCTCGGCTGGGTACTTCCACATCCTGACGGTGACTAAGTCCTTCGAGGGGGCCATGGGTCTTGCTCGGGCCGCCGAGGCTGTCCCGAAGCATGACTTCGAGTTCGAGTACAACGGCACCCAGTACTACGTGCCCTGGACCGGCTACTTCGAGACCCTAAAGGAGGTCCGGGTCTGGGACTGCTATCTCCGTCCACGACTCGACTAGCTCGATGTTGGGCACGCCGTAGGTCCGGGCTCGTGCGACACAGTCAGACGCCCCGTGGGTCCCATGAACCCCGGGGCGTCTGCAGTCGGCTTGGAGGCACTGCTGGACCCAGGCCAAGCAGTAGTCAGCACCGAGCCGGGCCATCTCGTCGTTACGCATGTGCCCGGCGCTGCGTCCGAACTTGGCCCAGTCGGCGGACGAGATGGGAAAGGGCCACTCCTTGACGGCCATCGGGTTGATCTGGTGCTGCTCCCCGGTCCAGACGTGGGCGAACAGGTCGACACCCTTCTTGGCCATGCCGTTGATGATGATCAGACAGCGACCCTGTGGTCCGTGCTCCGCGAGCAGACCGTCGAGCCGGTCCCAGATGACTGCCGGCCGGTTCCAGGTCCTGCTTCCGGTGACCAGGACCAGCCTGACCTTCCTCTGCTCCGGGTCAGGGTCGAACTCGGCGAGCAGGTCATTGACGCTTGTGTACTCCGCGTACGTCATGGCTCCACCTCGATGACGGGCTTGAGACCCGGCCAGGCCGGCAACTTGCCAAGAGTTACAGCGAGCAGGGCACCCCGGATGTCGTGCGGCACCGATGAACTCGTCGTATTCACGTCGATGTCGATCTCGGGGTACAGCGGATGCTCTAGGCGGACCTGCAGCATGTCCAGTTCGAGCCGTAGGTTCGCCCACACGGCTCCAGGCCGAGTCCCGAAACTGGACCTGAAGACTCTGAGACGGGTCACCTGACCAACCACCTGCGCCCTGCAGAACACCGGTACAGGCAGGCGGTCGTCGAATAGGTCAGTCAGGATGCGGCCGTCGCTGGTGGGCGTGCCGAGCAGCGCCACACGGCCGTACCAGTTCAGGAACTTGGCCATCATGACGTCTTCGCCTCCCACTCGGTGCCTTCAGTAGAAGCCTACCTCACCCCCACGTGCGGGTGAAGGAAACCTGTGGTTCTATGAGGCCATGACTGAGAACAGGAACCTGTGGTCCCGGTTAAGTCAACAGTCGCTCCTCATCACAGCCGTCACGGTGGCACTGGTCTACGCCGTGCTCGGTGTGTCGGGAGCGTTTGCGGCTGCGCCGAGCGCCCAGCAGGTGGTCGTAGCACCGCAACCAGGCGTCTCCTGCGGGGACCTCACCCCAGGCGCCAACGGAACGTACGTCTTCCAGTGCACGCTCACCGGGCTGGTAGCTGCACCATCCCCAAGCCCCACCGGCAGCCCAAGCGTCAGCCCAACTGTCAGCGCGAGCGCCACCAGCACCCCCAGTGCCACGGCCACCCCAAGCGCCACCGCCAGCAGCAGCACCAGCCCCACGGTGACCCCATCCCCATCGCCTACCACGACGCAACCCCCAACACCGAGTCCTACGACACCAAGGCCAACATCCACCCAGAACGGCTGCATCAACAACCCCGGCGCCTGCGGCTTCCCTGACGCAGCAAGCACTGGTCCTACATCACCACCGCTGGTGATCCTGAACGGAAATCAGAGCTTCTCCACGCCTGGACAGACGGTGGCCAACACCAGAATCAACGGCTGCGTCGAGGTGCACGGCGCCAACATCACGTTCCGGAACGTGTTCTTCAACGGCAACGGCTGTTTCTACGCGGTGCGCAACTTCAGCACCAACCTGCAGGTCTTCGACAGCGAGGCCACCTGCGGCGGAGCCAACGGCACCGCGTTCGTCGAGTCCAGCATCAGCTTGACTCGCGTGGACATCCACGACTGTGAGAACGGGCTCAGCATCTCGGGCAGCGTCCTGGTCCAGGACTCCTGGATCCACAACATGGTCACGGCCAATGGCGCCCACACCGACGGAGCCCAGTTCAACCAGGGAGCCACCGACATCACCTTCCGGCACAACACGATCAACGTGGGTCCGGGCAACGGCGCCACCTCGGCCATCATCATGTGGGATGAGCAGGCAGGACCGCAGAACGCCCGCGTCAGCATCGACAACAACCTCATGGCCTGGGGCACCTACACGGTCTACTGTGGCCGGTTCGGCACCGTGGACAACATCCGGGTGACGAACAACCGGTTCGGCCCGTTCCAGTTCGGCTACGCCAACAACTGCAACAACGGCGAGACCTGGTTCGGCAACGTCCGGGACAGCGACGGAGCAACCCTTGTTGCAACGTAGCCACTTCATTAAGACAGTGATGAAGCAACCCATTTCACAGCGTAACCACTTCATCAACCTGGGCAGCACGACGCTGCAGACCGTCTTCATCGTGCTGAAGCTCACGGGCACGATCACCTGGTCGTGGTGGTGGGTCCTGTCCCCGTTCTGGATCTCGGCATCCCTGGCCACGCTGCTGATAGTGACAATGATCTTGATGCGTAGGTTCAGATGACTCGGCCCAGCATGAGAGACCCCAACGCCCTGCCGCCGGGCCAGTACGAGGAGATGATCGCTGAGGTAAGTCGGGCGCTGCACCGGTTCCTGCCTGGCCGCAATGGCGATCCCAAGGCTGGCCTGGCCTACACCCTGCTAACGGCGCTGGGTAACGCCCAGGAGCGGCTGAGCCTGACCACCGACTCGGACGGCACCTACAAGTGGAGCCTGCTGGGTGAGCAGATGATGGCCCGCAACATCGTCCACGCGATCTACTACACGCTGGTCGATACCTACGTGATCAAGCCGGGACACCCGGAGAAGGAAAAGGGAGGCAACCAAGGCCTTGACCCACCCGCACATGGGGGTGTAGCTTCGACCTTGTCACCGTAGGGGGCGACGAGGGGACGGGGGAGAGGATCTTGACTGCATTGCGGGGCAAGATCCTCTCCCCCACAAAATGGGGATTGACACCACCCCGATGTACGGGTACAGTTCTAGGTGTCACACAGAAGCTCGCGGCAAGGCCCCAATGTTCAAGGTTGTCAACCCGGGGCCCCGGCCCTAAGCTCAGGAGCAAGGCGATAGATCTAGGGGAACAGGGATGTTGTGGACCAGTGGGACAAAGCGGCAGCACCTGCCGCGATGCGCCACGTCCATGGCGACCTGGAATCGGTTCGCTGGTCAGCCTAGGGTCAGGTAAGGGGATCCAAGATCCCTAAGCCGCCCTCAGGACCACGCCCCTGGGGGCGGTTTCTTTCTAACTGAACATTGGGAGTGTGGTGTAAAGGCAAGCACGTCGGTCTCCAAAGCCGCCAGTCAGGGTTCGAGTCCTTGCACTCCTGCTTCCTCGGGGAACTGAGGACCTGTGATTTGAGAACTCCACAGTGGACAGCATGTATACGTCCTAGCCTTGGGACGAGATGCGATACCAGATACCGACACTGGCGACAATGCGTAAGCAGGGTTCCGGAGATGGACGAGATGGAGCAGCACAGAACCAAGGCTAGGACTTACGGGACGTAGCGCAGTCTGGTCTAGCGCACCTGGTTTGGGACCAGGGGGTCGCCGGTTCGAATCCGGCCGTCCCGACAGCAAGCGGTCAGAACCTCACGACAATGGCCGGGCCGGCATGGGGTGACAGCCGGAGAGACGGCCTCGGGTTGATAGCTCAAGAGAGCAGAGCCCCGCATTCTTGGCGGGAGATGCCGGTTCGAATCCGGTTCGATCCACACTGAGGCAGGCGCCTTTGGGCTGGGAATGATCAACCCAGTCCCCTGACCTCGCGGCGACCTCGAAGGTAGTGGGGCCACCTAGTCGCGACTGGGTGTGCTCCTGGCCATGGCGGAGATCACAGGCTTGAAGCCGTTGGTATCAATACTTTCGGGGAACGCGGGCTTATAGCTCAATTGGTTGAGCACCTGCATGGCATGCAGGAGGTTCCCGGTTCGAGTCCGGGTAGGTCCACGCTTAAGGGTTCCCAGCCTGGTGAGATGTGATGGAACCGCGAGTCCGCCGTTAGCCTGATGACGCACGCAGCCAGCGTGTAGAAACCCCGATGGGGTCGCTCAGCGCCCTCCGTGGCGGATTGGTCGAGGGCCTAGGCCAGGCACGAAAAAGGGTCAGTAGCTCAACGGCAAGAGCGGCGCATCGTTCGGGTTGCAGTACGCGGGTTCGACTCCCGCCTGATCCACGTCGGCGTGGGGAAGCCCAGGGGCGGGTAACCCCTCCCCCGCCGGCTCCACGATCACGTAGCTCAAAGTGGCAGAGCGGGCCCCTCTAAAGGGCTTTGTTGCGGGTTCAAGTCCCGTCGTGATCCCTGGAAATCATGTAGCTCAACTTGGCAGAGTGGTGGACGCACAGGATGCGTGGTTCAAATCCCGCCGTGGTTTCCTTCAGGTCTCCTTAGCTTAGGTGGTAGAGCATCCGGTTGAAGCCCGGACTACGGCGGTTCGATTCCGTCAGGAGGCACGTAGGGCAAGGAAGAGTGAACGGGACGAATGTTGGTAACAACCAGAAGGAGATCCTGGACTCCTTGCCTTACGCCTGGACCGTTGGAGGAATGGTTAACTCACCGGCCTCTCAAGCCGGAGATTGCGGGTTCGAGCCCCGTACGGTCTACGTGGCCCTAGGGTGCAACATGAAAGAAACCTGGGATTGTCAAGGGACCTGGACCAATTCCCTATCCCAGCGGTGCGGCTACCACGGAGCGCGACACCACCAGCCTTCATTCTGAGGCTGCCGAAAGGAAAGTCCCTAGCGCTGGGGGCAGGGATGTTGCGGAACCTGGCGGTGTATAAGGGCCCTGGCTTCGACCAGGGTGGTCCTCCGGGACCAGGGTCGCTCCCCCCGCTGTCAGGAACCGCGATGTGGATGAGGTGTAACAGGTTTGCACGTCTGTCTTCCAAACAGAAGGAATCGGGTTCGAGCCCCGGCATCCGCACATGGCGAAATTAGAAAAGGGTCCTGAGGTAGTGCTCCAGGCTCTCCTGTCCGGGGACCCGGAACAGGTCGCTGAGGCACTCGCCTTCCAGCGCGAGTGGTTCAAGGCCCAATTCGGCTACCACCTAGAGGAACTCGTCTTCGAGGACGTCGATGATGATGAAGTGCCACACGTGTCGGAATGAGATCCTTTCCGGCGAAGACGCCGAGAGGATCAACCCCCCACCCTGGGACGAACTCATCGTCTGTGGTCATTGCTACGAGTTCAGAGCCTGGCTGCTTGTCAGCCCGGAGCAGATTCAGGAAGCGCTTGACGAGGACGAAGAGTCTGGCCTCTACGCCCACGGCCGAGGCTGGCATTGATCCGGGGTACGGCATCGGCGTCCGTGGCCAGACTTTGGATCTGGAACCTGCGAGTTCGAGTCTCGCACCCGGAGCAGTTACCACAAGGAGGACATCATGGAAGGAACGGTGGGCAAGGTAGTCACTAAGGTGACTGCCGAAGAGGCTGAGGCGTTCCGCGACCGGGTCAGGAAGCAGAACGAGGAGTTGGCCACCTGGGTTGTCATCCCCATTGACGACGCCATAGTTGCTTTGGAGGAGAGCGCGTGACAGAGGAGCCGACACCCTCGGAGCCGACCCCTCAGGAGCAGAACCGGGTGCCTGTTGCCAACCTAAGCAACAAGACCTTGAAAGAGGTCGCTGAAGCGGAAGGGGACACGGCGCTGGAGGAAGCCCTGAAGCGCGTCCAGGCCGAGATGGAGAAGCCGCGCGAGGCCGTTTCAGGCTTCTCGTCTGCGGTGTAGATCAATGCCCCTGTAGGCAAAGGGAAAAGCCGCTTGGCTCAAGTCCAGGTGTATGTGCGTTCGACTCGCACCAGGGGTACGCGGGAAGATGGAACACCAAGAACCTGGAGAAGAGCAAATGGGAAACTGGAACATCGACTGGAACAACAAGGTCGCCGAGGTTCTGGAGAACTGCGCCCGAGACTGGCGTGATGGGACCATCGGCTGGACACAGAAGGCGATGGCACGCGACGGCTCCGGCGACAGAACCTCGATAATGTATCCCGAGGGCGGGATGCTCAACCCAACGGTGACTGAGGTTTGCAGCGTCGGTGCCGTGGTATGGCAAACCAAGAAGATGGAAGATCTCTTCTATGCCGCTAAGCGTGCGCTGGACAACAAGCTAGCAGCACGTGCAGTGAAGGCCTATTCCTCCGGCCTTCTCGCATGGAACGACGAGCCTGATCGCACTGTCGAAGAAGTCATCGACCTCTTCGAGGAGACGGCGAAGGATCTTCGCAACGGCGCTGACGTTTAGCGCCACCCGCCCATGTAGCTCGACTGGTGAGAGCGCGGACGTGGTAAGTCCGAGGGGTCAGTTCGATTCTGACCTTGGGCTCGGAGGCAGGCGCCCTGGCCGTGATGATGACGCCCAGCCCGGTTGCGACGCACCTTGGTCATATGGGGGCCGCTAAGGTGCCTCAACATGCCGACTATCGGTCAGAGTCACCAAGCCCCTGACCTATGTTATAGGCCCATGGACGGTAACGGATCACGGGCTCTGGTCCATGGGTCCTCATGAAAATGCCGGGGTAGTTTAATCTGGTTAAAACCCCCGTCTCGTAAGCGGAGAGAACCGAGTTCGAGGCTCGGCGCCGGCTCGTGAATGACAATCACAGGAACAAGTACAAGATTGCCCTGGCACTCGTGAGCCTGGGGGCGCTGGTATACAGCATCATGACGATAATACTCGTCTTGATCTTTCACTAAGCAACAAGCGGAATGTGGTCGTGGTGTAGGGGTGGCACGGCGTCTTGCCAAGGCGCAGGAGGCAGTTCGAGTCTGCTCGGCCGCACAGCGCACCGTACCCAGCGCCTGCCCGGAGAGGGAGCAACAGGTTGGAGTCTGGTCAACCGGTTCGAGTCCGGTGCGGTGCCCGTTCTCATACACAGTTCATTGCCCAGCGAAAGGGAAGGACATGGGCACCTAGGACGGAAAGGAGCACCCAGTGCAAGCAGTCCTAGTTCTCAACGCTGACCTAGGACCATTGCACCGGGTCAGCCTCAGGCACGCGATCCGGATGCTCTGCCGTGGTGTGGCAGAGGTCCACGAATCGGAGCCTGACATACGGTACGGACCTTGGGGTATGCCCAAGGTCGTCAAGCTGGTGAGGTACATCGTCACCAAGTGGCGCTACACGGCGGGACCGTCCTGGTCACGTAGTGGCGTGCTGCGTCGGGACAACTTCACCTGCAGCTACTGCAACGGCCACACGGGCATCACCGTGGACCACGTGATCCCAACCTCTAGGGGTGGAAAGAACACCTGGACCAACACGGTGGCTTCGTGTGATCCCTGCAATCAGCGCAAGGGCGACCGGACTCCGCAAGAGGCTGGTATGACCCTTCTGGTCAAGCCGGAGGCGCCCACCTGGGCTGCCTTGAGGCGGTAGCCATGGTCAGGACCAAAGACCTGGTAGTGACCCCGCAGCGACGGCTTGATGCCGTAGCACATCGGGTCACAGCGATGGTGAAGGTGCACGACCTCCTGGAGGAGATGGCACCCGAGCTACTCAGAATCAACTCCAGCGCGGCTGAGACAGCCGCACTAGCAATGCTACGGATCAGGTCCAACATGGACCTGGTCCGCGAAGACCTAGGGGCTTGAGACGGTCTCCTAGGTGGTGGATACAGCGGTTGGTACCCTCCCCAGGGCAACCTCCAACCGGCTGGCCCCCGGGGGCACCCTTTTACCCCCGTGACAGGGTGCCCCCATCTACCCCGATCGTCTAACTGGCAGGACACCTGGCTCTGGACCAGGGAATGGCTAAGGTTCGAATCCTCCTCGGGGTGCGCTAGGGACCCACTAGCTTGGCTATCTGATGGGCGCAGGGAAACCTGCCGGATGTGGGTGCTACGCGAAAGCGTCGACAAGGCCAAGCACTAAGCCCGTGTAGGCAAATTGGCAAAGCCGCCAGCATGAGGTGCTGGTGCTTGCAGGTTCGACTCCTGTTGCGGGCACATGGGGCGTCAACAAGGTAAAGCAAGAGAGAAGTGCATCGCAGGTTTCATTCTGATGCCTTGAAGACTGGATCATGACGAGCTAAAACAGCCCTACTCTCTTCGGGTCTCCTATAGTTTTAGTCCAGATCTGCGCCCCCCATAACTTAGGCAGGTGATGATGAGATCGAGGTACAGCAAGGGAAAGCCCAAGGGACGACGCACCATGTATGCCGGGAACTGGTCCCGTGCCCTGCGCCTGGTCCCTGGAATCACCAAGGTGGCGAAGGTGCCTGAACCTGCGCCTGGCCCCGAGGTTCCCGAGGAGCCAGTCCAGCTTCAGTCAGGTAGCAGCAGGGAGCTAAGGGTTGCGCGGGTACACACTGATACAGCACGGAGAACGTGCGCCTAACGGCTTCATCAAGAAGGACGGCACGCGCACCGAGGTCATCGTGTCGTACACGGTCGAGCTATGGGAGCAGCCGCTCTGGCCGTGGCTCATGGCAACGATCTACCACTGGTACGACATGTGGATCTACAAGGTGCCAGGGTTCAAGATCGCCGAGTGGGTCTGGAGCAAGCTGCATTGGCGCAGCAATCCTCTTGAGTACCTGCCGCTAGCCGCTGAACAGGACTGCAAGTGCTACTACCTGTCCAACAAGAAGCGCAAGGTGCTGGCCAATATCCGAGTGGACTCGGACAGCGAGATCGTTAAGACACTCTGGCCCAAGCCAGGAAGGACGTGACGTCATGAACCGGTGTTAGTCCTAGCCACGGTGGCTAGGCGGCCGAAGGACAGGTCGTTACATGTCCCGCACCGACGTCCACCGCCCCTGGCCCGTCCAGGAGGCTGACCCTTACGAACGGCACCGCTGGTACCGGTACCAGGACAAAATGTGGCCCCTTTACAAGACTTGTCGATGCGACCACTATGGCGAGAGGGCCAACCGAAGGCGCGGCTTCAAGCAAGCACGAGTGATCTGGCGCAGCATTCGGCAGGAACTGATCAAGCTTCAGGACCACGAAGATGTGGACGTTGGTCCCATCTCGGGGAGCGCCTGGAGGTGAGCAAGATGGGAGAGGAAGCATGAAGCTTCAACGAAAGACTGCCGGCATCATCGGAGCCCTACTCATAGTCATCGTCGGGGTGTTCGCACTCGCAGCCCCGGCTTCGGCTGGAACGTACGCACATCCAGTCGTCAACAACTCCAACTACTGCCTGGACGTTCCGAACTTCTCTACTCAGGCTGGTACGCAACTGATCCTCAGCCCGTGTAACGGAGGTGCAAATCAGAACTTCCTCTTCGAGGACGCCGACGGTGCCTGGTTGTACTACATCCACCCCTCGCACAACCGGTCCATGTGCCTGGTGCCAGGCAACGCAAGCCTCATGAACTCGACGATCATCCAGTGGCCCTGTGACCGGGGAATGCGGCAGAAGTGGTACTTGGGCTTCGGCGCCTACGACCGCATCCTGGTCGACTCCTACTCGGGATGGTGCGCTGGCGTTGACTACGCATACTCGGGGGCCTACGTCACGCAGGGCAACTGCAAGGGCCCCTGGCGGATCTGGTCCCTGCCGTAACCAGATGACCGGATACTTTGGTGTGGCAATGTCTATGGACGGACAGGGTCGCGTAGTTGCTCGCCTCATGGGCCTTCCAGACCAGTGCTTGCAGCTTGACGAAAACCTAGAGCATTGGTGCATTCTTCCTTACCCTCACGAGGGTGAGCATGATTTCCAGGGTGGCGGCCCACAACCGCAGCAGTAACCCAGGAAGAGAGCGTTGACCTCCTATGGTGAACTGGCACCGAGGTCAGCGTCTCGCCCACGTAGCACAGACGGTTTGTGCAGCCGCCTTGTAAGCGGAAGGTTTCCGGTTCGAATCCGGGGGTGGGCTCGATACATGGGGCATGTGCTGGTGCACAGGTCTCCCTTGCAAGGAGACCCCGATCGGTTCGATACCGATATGCTCCACGCCCGGGTGGCCCAACTGGTAGAGGCGCTGTCTTCAGAAGGCAGTAGTAGTGGTGGTTCAAATCCACCCCTGGGTACGGAGTCAGTAGGAGGCTTAGCGCTGGTCCTCGTCGGGAGTATGCCTACCGTTGGGGAAGTTGACGGATGACACCTGGGATCCCGGGTTAAACATCGAAAAGCCTCTAGTCCCAGCTTCGGGGCAAACGAAGCTGGGGCGACTCATGCCGACGCACGCTGATTGGCTCAAGCGGCCTGACTTAGGATCAGGTGTTTTAGGGTTCGAGTCCCTACGTCGGTACGAAAGGAGAGACATGGAGCCCGACGAAAATGCCAAGACTCCTATGGATCCGGAACTTGAAGAACTGCTCAAGGATCCCGAGTTCGTCGAGAGCCTGGAGCAGATGCAACGAGGCGAGGGTCGGGTAATTCATCCTCGCGAATTTGAAGGTGACTAAGTACTAAGCTGTCGTAGCCCAATGGTTAGGGTCCCGGCTTGTCAGGCCGGTTGGTGCGGGTTCGAATCCCGTCGGCAGCGCGTGATGATCCCTTGTTTCAAGTGCGGGTACGTGCCCGAGTCTGTTGACAAGGAGCATTGGCCCGAGCAGCCCTACGGGGCCACCGTCTTCACCAGTGGTGGACAGTACGGCAGCACGGTCTACGACCCGATGTCCAACCATCGGCACCTGCGCATCATCCTCTGCGACAAGTGCCTACTGGAGCACAAGGCTCAGGTCCAGGAGGTCTTCGTCACCCCAAGGTCGTCGTTCTACGACTACCAGTCCTGGAACCCAGGCCCATTCAGAGAGGAGGATGAGTCCGATGTGGAGACCCAGCGCCCATATGAAGCGGCATTGCGAGAAGCTCGATCGCTACTACGCAAAATGCCAGAAGGTGGCTAACGGCCACCACTCGAAGTTCCCGTACATGAAGCATTACGACTGGCTCATCAAGCAGGAGTACCGAAACGAAAGAAGATTCTCCAATGACAGGTTCCAACGTGACTGCCCCGAGGATCAACTGGGGCTGGGTGATACGAGGGATGACGACTAACTGGAAGTTCGAGGGGCAGGGATCCAAGAAGGCCCGCACCATGGAGATCGTCTGGGAGCGGGAGCGCGGAGGATCCAAGTAAGTCTCGGGGTATAGCTCAGTTTGGTCAGAGCGCTGGTCTGGGGGACCAGAGGTCGCTGGTTCAAGTCCAGTTACCCCGACACACCGAGGAGGTGAATCAGCATGCAGAACACCCACTCGGCATGTCCTGCATGCCGATACACAACCAAGTACCAGCCAGGTCCCTGCCCTCACTGCGGCAAGGCTCTGGTCTACATGGGCAAGAACTTCAGGCCACCACGGGCCAGCAACAAGTCGCAGTGGAAGAAGATCGAGCTTGCAGTCTCGGCGCCCAGGCACCACCCGAACTGCTGGTACGCCGGCAATAGGAGCGACGGCAGGTGGGTCTTCTGTCAGTGTCCGTCCTTTAGGGACTTCCATACCCCATCTGATGTCAGGTCAGGACGAGGGCTGCGGCGCAGTCGCGAGAA
>Ga0105247_10001333_pt1 | contig 18026 bp, 17 predicted proteins | sample KBSS24metaG_FD_81519 | JGI IMG/M metagenome (GOLD analysis project Ga0105247, IMG submission 81519) | Switchgrass rhizosphere microbial communities from Kellogg Biological Station, Michigan, USA - KBS S2-4 metaG | ecosystem: Host-associated > Plants > Roots > Rhizosphere > Soil | place...
ATCGAAACAGGTTTTGCTGATAAACAATTCTTTTATGGCAAAGGCGCCGGCAGTTTTCCTACTGCATCGGCAGTGCTGGCCGATATTTCAGCTTTGAGTTATGACTATAAATATGAGTACAAAAAATTTTATCGTAAAGAGCCACATGAACTCGGCAATGATTTTTTTCTTCGTGTATATGTAAGCTTTGAGGATTGGAAATATGTACCACGTGAAAAATTTGAATGGATAGAAGAATGGCATTCACAGGAAGAAAGAAAATACCTGATCGGAGCTATTTCATTCCAGGAATTGAAAAAAAATAACTGGTGGCAGCAAAATAATACTTCGCTCATCTTAAGTCCTGATCCCATTATTGAAGATGTGGAGATAAGAAAATTGAAAAAGAAAAGCCTGGAGCTTGCGGGAATCATATAGATCAATCACCCCACAAATACACAGTTGAATCTTTCAATAAAGGAAGTTGCTGTCCAAATTCCGTATTAAAAAAAACACGAAATTGGTTCACATTACTTATGCTGTCATAAAATTTACTGTAATTCTTATCTGGCAAATAGATCGCATTTAAATTCATAAATGCATACTTGTAATCTTCTTTTTTTGCTACATGGCGAAATCCATGATCCCCCAACAACATAACAACAGGAGGTTGTTTTGCTGAAGCAAATATCGCATTAACCAGTTCCAGTATTTTTTGGTTGCAGTACTGCAGGTATTCAATATAATTCTGCTTATTGACTTCCTGCCCTTCGTAAAGTTGTTCAATGGGCAAAGGCTCATTTTTACTATTGAAGTAATAAGGATAATGCGGCATCATAAGATGCGCATAAATAAATTTTGGTTTGTCGCTTCTATGTGATCCGATTTCTTTTGTCAACCGCATGATCTTTTCATTATTGTGCAAATGCTCATACGTAATTTTTTTTAACTCCGCTTTAAATTTCCATTTGCGGGTACCAATATTGAATTGTATATCACCGATAACTCTTTTAAAAAAAGTTTGCGCCGTAATAAGCTCAGTGCTGTTTGGAAGAAAATTATCATGAATGGCCGGCTGTCCTTCAAAATCAAACACGGAATAGTTATAAAATTCATACCCGTTAGCCATTAAATAATTCACCACTTCACTTTTTTTGATCTGTTGATAACAATAATTAATATTCCCGGCTGCTTTTGTAGTCATATTCAGATCGGGATATTTCATATTGAGAATAGATGCTATTGAAAAAGGAGTATAATTATAATTGCTTCTGCTTTCTTTTGATATATGGAAACCCTGCTGAGTAAGCCGATGCTCAAAATCACTATTATCAAAATTGAAAAACTCTCTGAGCTCTTTATTGCTTGCATATTCATCCAATATAATAAAAAAAATATCCGGCTTTGCACAGGAATCGCAAGAAGGAAAGCCAGCCGAAAGGCTATGTTTACTCGTTTTTTCTTCGATAACTTTTTTGACCAAATAAAAAATATCGATACAAGTAAACAATAAGAAAAGAATATTTAAATAAAAGGTTATTCTAATAAAAAGAGTGCCTCTCTTTTTTAACCAAAGGATCAACCCGATAAAGATCAAAAAAGCTAATAGTAAAATGAAACTATACCTGGAAAAGAAAGTTCCGACAAAATGATGACGAAGAAAATCCTGGATACCGCCAAAAAAAAAGAAAAAACACAACAGGTAAAAACAAACAAGCGCAGATTTAATGATATTTCTATAAAAAAGCCAGGAAATTCCTGTGATACTGGTGGCTGCCATTGTGTATAAAAGAACCAACAAAGCAGCATCCTTTATTGGGATAAAATAATAATGCCCGACAAATCCATGAAAAACAAAAAAAATGGGTAAAAGGAAAATAAAAAGAGGTTGATTTCTTAAAAATGATTTCATTACAATGGTAGTTATTATGTATCGATAAAAAGGTGGGTCGAGTTGGCTGTCCTTCTGTATCAAATCCTGCTTAACTTTACCGCTCCAGAGAAATATTATGAGAGAACTTTCAGTTGTTATAACAGTAATGGACGAACAGGATAATATCAAGCCGCTGCTTGAATCTGTTCGAAATGCATTACCCGGAATTGATTATGAAATAGTGCTTGTTGATGATGGTTCTACCGATAAAACTAAACAACAAATACTGGAAAATGCAGATGACAGAACCGTTTTGGTGGAATTACGAAAAAATTATGGCCAAAGTACCGCAATGACGGCTGGCATTGATTATTCTCATGGGAGATATATTGCCCTGATCGATGGTGATCTGCAAAATGATCCTACTGATATTCCATCTATGCTGGAGCTTTTAAAAAGGGAAGATTGGGATGTAGTAGCCGGTAACAGGAAAAACAGGAAAGATGGTTTTATTCTTCGCAAATTCCCCAGCAAAATAGCCAATGCACTTATTCGCAGAATGACCGGAGTTTATATCAAGGATTATGGCTGCACTTTAAAAATTTTCAGGAGAGAGATCGCTGAGGAGCTGGGATTATATGGTGAATTGCACCGCTTTATTCCTGTATTGGCAAAATTACAGGGTGCCAAGATCACGCAGGTAGATGTAAAACATCACCCGCGCATACACGGTAAAAGCAAATATGGCATCAACCGAACATTTAAAGTAATGAGTGATCTTATTCTTCTTGTTTTCTTTCGCAGATATTTACAGAAACCCATGCATTTATTCGGCACGATAGGCTTTATCAGTTTTGGTCTTGGTGCGCTGATCAATATTTACCTGCTCGTATTAAAGATAATAGGACAAGATATATGGGGGAAACCATTGCTAATATTGGGATTGATACTATTGCTTGGCGGCATTCAATTCATCACCATTGGTATCATTGCTGACATTAATGTAAGAACATATTTTGAATCACAGAATAAAAAGACTTATACCGTACGAAAAATATATCATTCACGAAGTGAAGTAAATGAAACCTCAAATATTGCAATGTAATTATCCCATCAGCAACTCCTGGTTTGTTATAAACCAATCATAGAATTTCTTTAACCCTTCTTTCAGCGGCATTTGCGGATTATAGCCCAATAAACTTCTTGCTTTACTAATATCAGCAAAAGTCTTTGGTACATCTCCGGGCTGTTCAGGGTATTGTTCTATTATGGCTTTCTTTCCGGTTAACTCCTCAATAGATGCAATCAATTCTTTTAATGAAATGCTGTAGTTATTTCCCAGGTTGATGATTTCAAAATTTGATTTATCATAATTAATAGCAGCCATTACTCCTTGCACGATATCATCTACAAAAGTGTAATCCCGGCTTGTAGTTCCATCACCGTACATCGTTATCGATTCTCCTTTTAAGATAGCTTTCGTGAATTTATGAATAGCAAGATCAGGTCGTTGGGAAGGGCCATATACTGTAAAAAAACGCAGGGCAATAAAACGAATATCAAAGATTCTACTGTAAACATGCCCAAGCATTTCACCAGCAAGTTTGGTCATGGCGTATGGACTTATAGGCAGTAATTGCTCATCTTCTTTCCAGGGAAAGTGGTCATTGATACCATATACACTACTGCTGGATGCAAATACAAATTGTTTTACTCCGGTATTATTAGCAAAATCAAGAAGATTTTGTAAGCCGATCACATTGGCTTGCTGATATGCCAATGGATTTTTGATACTTGGCCTTACTCCCGCTTTTGCTGCTATATGAACAATAACGTCAACGGGTTCTTCTATTAAACTTGCCAGTTCCTTTGCTGATGTCAAACCAAGATCATAATACAAAAAAGTGAAATCGGGGTTAGCCTTAAAGTCTCGGATGTTGAATTGCTTCAGATCGGCTGAATAAAAGGGGTCAAAATTATCAATACAGGTAATTTTTATTCCAGGCTCCCGCTCAAACAAAGCTTTTATAAGATTACTACCGATAAAACCGGCACCGCCGGTAACAAGATAATGCTTCATAAAACCGGCGCAAGATAATAAAATACTTCTCTATCCTGCGGCAACCCTGAAATAAAGAATTAACGATATATAATATGTGCCTCAGCTATTTAGGGCAAAAACAAGCATCGCAATTCCGGCCAGCAAACATGAGATCATTATACCTCTACACAATTGATTACTTCAGGAGAGTAAATATATCTCTATTGCTTTTTCTTGTCCTTATCATCAATGTCAAAACACCAGTGAAGATCATCGCACTTATTGTCTTCCTATTGCTCAACCGCCAGTTATTCCTTAAAAAAAATATCTTTAAAAGATTTATATGGTTTTACTTCAGCATGATCGGTATTGCACTGATCAACCTGGTACTTAACTTTTCATCTGTTTCATCCAATTATCTTTTTGTTGCAGGTTCAGGGATCTTTTTTTGGTTAATGTGTGCAATGAGTGCATTGCTTCTTTTATGGTTTGTTGAAAAAACAGAGATCTTCAAACTCCACAATACCATCGCTGTCTTTTTTATTCTTAATGCTATAATAACTATTATCCAGCTATTACTAATAATGTGGGATTCTAAAAGTTTTAACCCATTTATTTACCAGGGTATGTATCAAAAATACTTTGTAAGCACAGGCGATTATATGAGGGGCCTTAGTTTTTCGGTATCGACAACCAATGCAATCCTTAATGCTTTTGGCCTGCTGTACTTTCTTTCAAAAAATAAAATATCTCTTACTTTATTATGTATGTCGATTCTTTTATTGACAGCAAGCAATTTTACCAATATACTCCTGGCCTTAGTTCTATTATTCGTTTTTATAATTTTTAGTAGTAAAGATCAAAAAAGTGTTATCGCTGTAAGCTTTGCTATACTTGCCTTTTTTATTGTGAAAGTATCACCACAAAACAACACATACATTACAGACCGATATAAAAAAGTTTCTCCTAAACCTGCAATGGAACCTATTCCGGAAAATATTAGTCTCTTAAAATATAAACCAGATAGTATTCTAACCAAAGAGCAAAGAAAACAAAAGACAGCCATCGAATACCTTGACAGTGTTCTTAAAAAAGAAATTAAAACAAATCCTGAATTTGGCATTCGTAAACCTTTCATTCCTGTACCAAGTATTCATTCAGCCCCATACCAGCATAAAAAAGACACCACAGCTCATCAAAGGATTTTACTCGACTTTGCCATTAATAACATACCAGGTTTTGATACAAGCATGGGCCAAATAAAACAATGGAAATTCCCGGGCAAGCTAATTGCACTACAGCAGACGGCAACATTTTTTAAAGACCATCCTTTAAAAATATTTTTTGGAACCGGGGCCGGAAATTTTTCCTCGAAGCTTGCACTAAGAGCAACCGGTTTAGGAATTGAAGGGAACTATCCTAAAAATCTTATTTATATCAATAATGATTTTAAAACTAATCATTTAAGCCTTTACCTTAATTATTTCAGTAAAAAACCCGAGCTGCATTCCATCACGAACAGTCCGAATAATGTGTATGACCAGTTAATTTCAGAGTATGGATTGGCCGGCCTCTTTTCCTTTATCTTTTTTTATCTCGCATTCTTTATAAATAAATTTAGAATACTTACGTATGGTATTCCTGTTATATTGGTAATGCTGGGCGCTTTGTGTGTTGATTATTGGTTTGAACAATTATCAATTATGATCATGTTTGAATTAATGATGTTACTAAACATAAAAGAAACAAAGGAGAAATATGTCTGATACAAAAGTAACAGTACTTATGCCTGCATGGAATGCCGCCGAATATATAGCTGAAGCTATTAGTTCTGTGTTGGTACAGACTTTTACTGACTTTGAATTATTGATCGTTAATGATGGGTCAACGGATAATACAATAAATGAAATACAAAAATTTAATGATGCCCGCATCCGCATTGTCGAACAGCCTCACCACGGTATTGCTACTGCATTAAATAAAGGATTAAAAGAAGCAAAAGGAAAATATATAGCCCGTTTTGATGCCGACGATATTTGTTATCCTGATCGTCTCAAAATACAATATGAATTCATGGAGGCTAATCCCGATCATGTTCTCGTTGGTTCCGAAGCAGAATATACAACTATGGATGGAGAATATATTTTCACTATGAAATATCCCGGCTATAGTGATAAAGATATTCGCCAGCTTTCTTCGGAAGTCTGTCCTTTTTCACATGTTACAGTCATGTATCAGAAAGATAAAGTAATTGTTGCAGGAGGTTACAATAATTATGCTCATACGTTTGAAGATCATTTACTGTGGCTTAAACTCATTAATTGTGGCAAGGTTTGTAATCTTTCCATATCGCTTGTACAAGTCAGGTTCAACCCGGCCTCACTTACTATTGATGAGAAATGGCGGGGAAAAGAATTTAAAAAAATAAAACATGGTTGTATCAAAAAAGGATTTATCACTCCTGCCGAAAGTTTAAGATTGCAGGAAATAATAAAAGATCAGAATGCAGATAAAATAAAAAAAGGAGCCTACCATTCTCTTATTGCAAAAAAGTTTTTGTGGGACAATTATCAACCAGTGAAGGCCAGAGAAAGTTTAAGAGAGATCATTAATTATTATCCCATCAAACCAGCCACCTACCTGCTTTATTTTATTTCATTTTTACCGCAAAACCTTATTTCCTTTTTATATAACAACATTCTAAAGCGATCCTGATGAGAATCCTGGCGAACATACTTGTTAAGAAAATAAAGGGAAATACGTACTCTATTGATGCCCGTATTCCTTCATCTTATCTTACCGGACTTATGTTTTCAAGATTAGTAATGGCTGCCCGTGGTGGAATAAGCAGGATTAGGCATAAAGGTTATTTGTTCATTGATAGCGGTGTTACTATCAGGGCAAGATCAAAATTTAAAGTAGGTCATACCACTTCTATTGGTAGAGGGTGTTTTATTGATGCTTTATCAACAGATGGAATATTGTTTGGTGATAATGTTTCTATGGGAAAAAATGTTCGGATAGAATGCACAGGCAGCTTGCAGCAACTTGGCAAGGGCTTAAGAGTTGGAAACAATGTAGGCCTTGGTGCTGATAATTTTTTTGGTTGTGCTGGGGGTATTGAAATAAATGACGACACAATAATGGGTAACAACATAAGTTTTCATGCAGAAAATCACAATTATAGCAACAAAGAAATTCTCATCCGGCTGCAGGGGTGTTCTCATAAAGGAATTAAAGTGGGTAATAATTGCTGGATTGGCGCCAGGGCTACGATACTTGATGGTGTTGAAATAGAGGATGGATGCATCATTGCTGCCGGAGCATTGGTTACTGCAGGTAAATATGAAAGAAATGGAATTTATGGCGGCGTACCAGCTAAACTTATTAAATACAGAGGATAGATGAAAGTATTATTCATTTCAAGATCGACATTATTTACCCAGCGTGGCGGCGACACTGTGCAAGTTGAAAACACGGCTCAACAACTTTCTATAGCAGGTATTAAGGTAGATGTTCATATAGCCGGTGATAAAATAGATTATGAACAATATGACCTGATCCATTTTTTTAATTTAACAAGACCTGCAGATATTTTATTTCATATTGCCCGCACGAATAAGCCATTTGTGGTTTCCCCGATATTGGTTGATTATGCTGAATATGATAAGCTTCATCGTCCGGGACTGGCAGGAATAAGTTTTCGTTTTTTATCAGCCAATGGTATCGAATACATAAAGACTATCGCAAGAGGCATAAAAGCCAATGACACAATAAAAAGTTTTTCTTACTTATTAAAAGGGCATCGAAAAAGTATTATAACCATCCTAAAGAAAACTTCGATGATCATTTCGAATTCTTTTATGGAATACCAACAATTGGTAAGTTCGTTTTCTGTTGCTCCGGAGTATTTCATTGCACCAAATGGTATAGATAGTAGCTTATTTCAGTGTCATAATATTGAAAAAGATCCCGATCTGGTTATTTGTGCAGCGAGAATAGAAGGAATAAAAAATCAATTGAATCTTATAAAAGCGCTGAATGGCACCAAATATCGATTATTAATTATTGGCTCACCAGCTGTTAATCAAACTGATTATTATCATCAATGTAAAAAACTTGCAGCCAAAAACATTGAATTCATAGAGCATCTGCCGCAAAATAAACTTGCCCTGTTTTATCAAAAAGCAAAAGTGCATGTATTGCCTTCCTGGTTTGAAACCTGCGGCCTTTCATCATTGGAGGCTGCATCCATGGGTTGCAATATTGTGGTCAGCAATAAAGGGTTTGTATCAGAGTATTTTGAAGATATGGCCTGGTACTGCGACCCTGCATCTCCCGCTTCAATTTTAAAAGCAGTGGAAGATGCTGCAATGAATGAAACAAAAAAAGATTTACAACAAAAAATAGTGAAGAATTATACATGGAAAAATGCTGCCACTAAAACTGCGGAAGCATATCACAAAGTTTTGCAACAATGAAATTGAAGATCGGCATATTAGGAACAAGAGGTATCCCCAACAATTATGGAGGATATGAGCAGGCCGCTACTTTTCTTTCAACTGGTCTTGTTGAACGAGGTCATGTTGTTACGGTTTATAATTCGCACAATCATCCATATAGTGATAATAGCATAAATGGCGTTGAGATCGTTCATTGTTATGATCCCGAATATAAAACGGGAACAGCTGGCCAGTTTATTTATGACCTCAATTGTATTCGTGATGCTGCTAAAAAAAATTATGATGTTATTCTCCTGATGGGATATACCAGCAGTTCGATCTGGGGGAAATATTATCCCAAACAATCTGTGATCATTTCTAACATGGATGGTTTGGAATGGAAAAGAAAAAAATATTCATGGCCGGTGCGGCAATATTTACGGTATGCAGAAAAACTGGCAGTAAAGCATAGTGATTTTTATATTACCGATTCACCTGTTACCCAGGCTTACCTGTATGATAAATACAATATCTCTTCTCAATATATTCCTTATGGCGCTATGATCAATGAAGATCATTGTGATGATGTGCTGAAAAATTTTGATCTGTTAGCCGGCGGATATTTTTTATTAATAGCAAGAATGGAACCGGAGAACAATATTGAAACAATTCTCGATGGTTTTGTACAAAGTGGTTCTGAAAAAAAATTTATCGTAGTAGGAAATACCAATAACAGTTATGGCAAAAAATTGCAGCAAAAGTTTGCCGGGGTTGGTCTTATACATTTCGTTGGGGCCATTTTTGACCAGGAAAAACTGCACTGCCTTCGGTCATTTTGCAGTATTTATTTTCATGGACATAGTGTTGGTGGCACTAATCCTTCCTTGCTGGAAGCCATGGCCAGTAAAGCTTTTATTGCCTCGCATGATAACCTGTTTAATAAGGCCGTTTTAAGCAATGATGCCTTTTATTTCTCTTCTCCTGCTGATGTAGCAGAAATAATTCAAAATAGCAAGAGAACAGCAACAGAATTGAAAATGATCTGCAATAATCTTGAAAAAATAAAAAAGCAATACAGTTGGAATAACATCATTGACCAATATGAGAATTATATCCTTGAATGCTGGAAACAAACTCATTCATGACTACTGAAGCAAGAATACAAGATTCAATAGAAAACAAGATCAGTTTTTATCATCTTGCCTGTTTTCTTATCCTGCTACCTTTTGATCGTTTTTTTAGTCAATTAGCATTAATGAGCCTGATTGTTCATACACTGATCCATATTAATCGGAAGCGGTCTCAAAAAATTTTTAACCCGCAAAATTTATTACTCTGTTCAGCATTTCTTATATCGGCTATAGGAATGTTTTGGACGCATGATACTGCCCAGGGTTTTAAAGACCTTATGCGACAGTTAGCCATTCTCCTATTTCCGATTGTTCTTTCAACTTCAGGTATCGATCTTCAGCGATATAGAAAAAAATTGTTGCTCGTGTTTGCATTTACCTGTGTGTTTACTATAATCTATTTATATGTTGATGCCCTGCGTATCATATTATATTACGGCCTGCCTTTAACTTCCCTGTTTTCCCGGTTCTTTATCAATCATAATTTCTCCTCACCTATCGATATGCATGCTACCTACATGGCTATGTATGTTGCATTATCTATATCCATTTTTATTTTTTACATTTTCCAGGAAAAAAGAAAAACAATTAAAAACTTCTATGGTATTTCCATTCTGATTCTTTCTGCCGGTTTATTACAACTTGCATCGAAAGCGGTATTCATTGCTACTTTCATAGTAGTACTTGGTTTATTTCCCTATTTTATGCCTGAAGGAAAAAAAAGAATAAAGCTATCAATGGCTGCATTGCTTATTTTATTGATCCCTTTGCTGGCAATAACTAAAATTGACTCATTTAAAAAAAGATATGTAGAAACCCTGAAGAATGACCTGGTCCAAACTCCTGGAAATACTGAGATACAGGAGCCCCGCATTGCCCGCTGGGCCTGTGGTTGGGAATTAGTTCGCAAGTCACCTGTTATTGGCTATGGAAGCGGTTCTGAAAAAAGGTTATTAAAGGAAAAATATTTTGAAAAAAAACTATACAGTTCGTACCTGCTTGAATTGAATGCTCATAACCAATACCTGAGTTTTCTTATTAAAACCGGAGCTCTTGGTTTATTTATTTTCCTTTCAACACTTATTGCAGGGTTTGCTTCTGCATGGAAACAAAGAAATATTATATTTATTAGTTTTTTGACCCTTATAGCTGTAGTATCCTTTTCTGAAAACATCCTTGATGTGAATAAAGGGATATTCTTTTATGCCTTTTTCTTTTCGTTTTTTGCTTTGAGCGGCAACCCGATCATGAATTTTACCCGATTGATAAAAAGAAACCCCGATCATTGAAAAAATCGTACCATGCAGCCACTATCAGCAATCATAATAACTTACAATGAAGAGCAGAATATCAGGCGCTGTATTGAGTCATTAAAAAAAGTGGCGGATGAGATCATTGTTTTAGATTCTTATTCTACCGATCAAACGATAGAGATTGCCCGTAGCTGTGGCGCTATTGTTCACCTTGAAATATTCAAAGGTTATATCGGTCAAAAGAATTTTGCCATTCAATTGGCCTCGCACAATTATATATTAAGTCTTGATGCAGATGAAGCACTGGATGATAAACTGGTTGAATCCATTCTTGAAGCAAAAAAAACTTTCTCCTGGCGTGCCTATCGCATGAACCGCTGTACAAATCTTTGCGGTCGTTTCCTTCGTCACGGCCTTTGGTATCCTGATCCCAAGATCCGATTATTTGATCGTCGTATTTCAAAATGGGGAGGTCTGAACCCACATGATAAAATAGAAGTAATAGAAGGCTTTGCCGTTAAACACTTAGCCGGTGATATACTTCATTATGCATTCAATACAATCGAAGATCTGGCCTGGCGCAATAACCGTATCAGTACTATTGCGGCAAAATCATTATATAATACGGGCCGCAGCAGCTCATGGTTTAAAATGCTGGTACATCCTTTTTGGGCATTTATTAATGGGTATTTTTTCCGGCTTGGTTTTCTTGATGGCTTTGCCGGGTTCAGCTTTGCAGTCAATATGGCTCACCAGGTTTTTTTGAAATACAGTAAACTTTATAGGCTACAACATTCACAGCCTGCGCAAGAAGCCTCTCCGATAGTAAGACCAGTGCTTAACAAACCAAAATCTGTCGCCGGTGAAGGCTGACAGTATTTTCATTTCCTTAATTTCAACTTCAATACTTAACCTTGCATCCATAAGGTGATAACCATTTTGAAAAATACATGGGCTGTTCTTGATCAAAAGGAAAAAAAGAAATTCACGATTCTTACACTATTTGACATTTTCATCAGCATACTGGATATAAGTTTTCTTGCCTTGCTTCTTTGGATTGTTCAATTTTATATTCAACCGGGCAGCAACAAACAGATCAACTTTCTTCCGGATTGGTTGGCCAATAAAAATTCTATTGCCTTTATCAGCATTTTCTTCATTTTATTTGGGATAAAAAACCTGGCCGGTTATTTTATTACAAGAGCACAATACAAATTTATCAGTAGTGTCGCAATAAGAATATCCGCCAATAATTTAGCAAATTACCAGCAGGCCAGCTTTGAGGAATTTATTAATATAGATTCGTCTGTTCATATTCGCCGGATCGGGTTTCAGCCTTTTGAGTTTTGCCAGTTCATGCTGGCAGGCATTCAGCAGATCATTACGCAGTTTTGTCTTATCGCCGTTACCATTGCAGCCATTGTTTTATTCAATGCTAAATTATTTCTGCTATTGCTTATTATTTTATTGCCGCCTGTGATCGTTGTATTTTATTTTATTAAGAAACGATTGACGGCTTATAAAAAAAATATACAGGTCAGTAATGAAAGATCATTTCAGCATTTGCTGGATGCATTGAAAGGATATGTTGAAAGTAATATTTACAACAGGAATGATTTCTTTATGAAGCGGTTTATCCGTCACCGCAGTCATTTCAGCAATGTATTGTTTGATTCAATGGCGATGCAAAGCCTGCCGACACGCATCATTGAAATATTTGCCGTGCTGGGATTGTTTATCCTTATTGCAATTGCAGAATGGTCAGGCAATAATGATAATGCTACGCTTATTACTATCGGAGCTTTTATGGCTGCTGCTTACAAAATAATCCCGGGAATTGTGAAAGTGGTAAATATCAGCGGGCAGATAAAGCATTTGAGTTTTCTGAAAATGATTTGAAGACTAATCGTAAAACTAAACCTCAAGTTGAAAGTTCCGGAGAAGAAATATCATCATTACAATTAAAAAATGTAAGCTTTCACTATCCCGATCAACCAGTGCTCAAAGATTTTTGCCTTACCATTAATAAAGGAGAATTTGCCGGGATCACAGGGCAATCCGGAAAAGGAAAGACCACTATTTTAAATCTCATACTTGGCTTTTTGCCGGTGGCAGGCGGTGAGGTTATTATTAATAACAGGTCAGTAAATAAAGACGAGATAAAAAAATACTGGCCTTTGATTTCTTATGTAAGACAACAGCCATTCTTTATTTACGATACTATTTTGCGAAATATTACGCTTGAAGAAGAGGTTCATGACAAAAAGAAACTCCAGTGTGCTATGTCCATCTCCGGTATAGACAAGCTTCTTGAAAAATTTCCGGAAGGCATGGATAAGCTGATAACAGAAAATGGAAAGAATATCAGTGGTGGTCAGCAACAGCGCATTGCGATTGCAAGAGCCTTGTATAAAAATGCTGATCTCATTTTACTGGATGAGCCTTTTAATGAGTTGGATGAAGAGTCATGTATTTTATTGCTGAAACATTTCAGGCAATCAGCCGGCCAGGGTAAAATAATCATTATGATCACACATGATAAGCAAAGCTTGTCTTATTGTGATAAAATAATTTCACTGGATGAACAATGATGAAACGCTTGTTATACTTACACCCGGCTTTCCCAAAGATGAAGCTGACAGCATCTGTTTGCCGATGCTGCAGCAATTTACCTGGACGCTAAAAGAACTTTATCCCCGGTTAAATATCATTGTTCTAAGTTTTCAATACCCATTTTTTAAAGACACTTATAAATGGTTTGATATAACAGTCAAAAGTTTTGCCGGTAGAAATAAAGGCGGTTTATCTAAATTATTGCTGAGAAAAAAAATTGGTGCTGTTTTAAAAGATCTGCACGATGCAAATAAAATTAAAGGCATCTTAAGTTTTTGGTTAGGCGAATGTGCCTTGATTGGTAAAAGATTCGCCGATAAATATGGGATCAAACATTATTGCTGGATACAGGGACAGGATGCGAAGGCGGGCAATAAGTATGTAAAGCAAATAAGGCCAAATGCAGATGAACTGATTGCTCTATCAGATTTTATTCAGGCTGAGTTTGAAAAGAATCATGGTATAAAGCCACAACATGTAATACCGCCAGGAATTGATCCAAAGTTGTTTATTGCTCCGGCGGTTGAAAGAGATATTGACCTGCTTGCAGCAGGATCATTGATACCATTAAAGCAGTATGATATTTTTATTGAGATCATTGCTGAAATAAAAAAGGAATTGCCGGCTATAAAAGCTGTGCTTATAGGTGACGGGCCTGAAAAAGAAAAATTGGAAAAGCTTATTGAAAAAAAAGGATTCCAATCATCTGTTACACTTACAGGCGAACTTTCTCATACTGAAGTACTGCAACACATGCAAAGAACAAAGGTCTTTCTTCATCCATCCAGCTATGAAGGTTTTGGTATGGTTTGTCTTGAAGCTTTAGGTGCAGGAGCAAAGGTGCTCAGTTTTATAGAACCAATGAATAAAGAAATAAAGAACTGGTCTATTGTACAGAACAAAAAAGAAATGAAAGAAAAGATATTGCAGATTTTACAGCACCCTGATACCAATCAATCACCATCTATGCCATTTCTTATGAACAATAGTGTGAAAACTATTGCCGCCCTATTTGAATAAAACAACTAAAATAGTTTAGACATCAGAATTGTATTGGCGCAATAACAATTGAAATGGCGAAGATTAAAATTTTGATTATCAATGGTGATTTTTCTTGAAAACATGCTTGGAGTGTCATAAATTTATGTGTTAGCAGCCAGCTTTTACCAACATGAATTTCGAATCCAAAATATTACTTGTTTGCATTCTCTTACTATTCTTGACTTCACATGCACAAGCTCAAAAAGAAGATGATAGATATAATCATCTAGATTCAAACTTGAGTTATAGGACCGCAATTAAGGATATTGCAACGCATAAGATAAAAATATTTGGACAGGGCGGCATTGATCCTGTCGCTTATACCAAAGTTGACAGTGTGTTTGAAGCAAAATATAAAATAATTTATATCTTGTTTGGATGTGAGTCTCCATATACCGCTGGACAAATGAAGGAATACAACGAAGAGATTGGGAAATACTTGGATAAGCTAAATGGTAAAGGTTGGCGAAAAGAATTACATCCAAATGTTCTAGGTTTAGCAGAGTAAGCCGGCTGCTAACACTTGGTGACCGATGCACAACTACTTCCAAAAAAATTGATTCTGCCCGCCGTGGCTCGTGTCTCACGAGCTAAATAACCCACTTCAAAAAATATAAATACCATCATCCTTTAATTACCTCATGAATTGGTTCGTTGCCATTAATCCCCATCGCTTTTTTAAAAACAAATTCGCAAAAAAATATTTTAAAAATATTATGTGCAATCAAATACTTGCGTATATTTGCAATCAAATACTTGCGCATTATGGAAGCCAGACGAGATGTTTTTCAGGCAATAGCTGACCCCACAAGAAGAGAAATCATTAACCTGATTGCTCATCAGCATTTAACGCCTAACAATATTGCCGGGAATTTTGATGTTTCCCGACAAGCAATTTCACTACACATTAAAATTCTAACAGAGTGTGGGCTCATCACACTTAAACAGCAGGGAAGAGAAAGATATTATAGGGCAAAGCTGGACAAACTGAATGAAGTATCTCAATGGGTAGAGCAGTATCGTCAGTTTTGGAATACCAAATTTAATTCGCTTGACAAATACTTAAATAAGGTTCAAGCAAAAAATAAATCAAATAATAAGTAAAATGCAAAAACAAAACAACAAGGCGAAACTAATCATAACGAGAGAGTTCAACGCACCAAAGGAAATTGTATTCAACGCATTTGCAGACGCTGATGCATTAGCTGAATGGTGGGGACCTCCGGGCGTTCCAATCACTATAGTAAAATTTGATTTCAAAACCAATGGAGTTTTTCACTACAAAACCGACATGCAGGGACAAATTGCATTTGGAAAATTTGTTTATGGAAAAATTAAAAAACCTGATTTGATTGAATTTGTTAGTTCCTTCTCTGACGAAAATTGTGGCATCACAAGAGCACCGTTTAGCGACAAATTCCCTCTTGAAATTTTCAATCACTTAGAATTTACTGAGCAAGATGGTAAGACAACGATTATACTCTCAGGGCATCCTGTAAATGCAACAGAAGAAGAAATGCAATTTTTCTCCCAAATGTCACCAAGCATGCAACAAGGTTTTGCAGGTACATTCAATCAACTTGAAAATTATTTAAAAGCACAATTCAAATTAAAAATTCAAAATAAAAAAACTACTGTGGCACGAACAAGCACTTACCTCAATTTCCCCGGCACAACGGAAGAAGCATTCATTTTTTACAAATCAGTTTTCGGAACAGAATTTATTGGCAAAGGCCTTCAACGCTTTGGCGATATTCCGCAAGACTCAGATCATCCGCCAGTTCAAGACAATATAAAGAATATGATTTTACATGTGGAGTTGCCCATATTAGGCGGACATATTTTAATGGCAACCGATGCACCCAAAGAAGTGGGAATGACAATAACACAAGGTAATAACATGCATATCTGCCTGGAACCCGAAACAAAAGCAGAAACCAAAAAATTATTTGATGCGCTTTCAAAAGACGGAACTATAATTATGCCGTTGGCAGATATGTTTTTCGGAGCATACTTTGGGCAATGCACCGACAGATTTGGGATAAACTGGATGTTTAACTGCATTGAAGGAAAATAATTCTAAATCAAATAGCAATGAAAAAAACGAAAATTATCTTTTGGATTATCACAGGTTTATTTTCAGCGTTCATGCTGTTCTCTTCAATCCCTGACCTGATGTTGGCTCCTGAAGCAAAAACATTCATGGGACATCTTGGTTTCCCTGATTATTTTACCCAGTTCATTGGAGTAATGAAATTACTTGGTGTGATTGCTATTCTTATTCCTGGTTATCCCAAAATTAAAGAATGGGCTTATGCAGGTTTGTTATTTGATTTAATTGGTGCAACTTATTCCGTAACTACTGTTGATGGTTTTCATCCTGCAACGCTTACAATGATTTTGCCGATAGGATTTCTGATCGCTTCCTATTTTCTTTTTCACAAAATGAATAGAGCTGCCGCCGTGGCTCGTGTCTCACGAGCCAAATAACCTCAGTTCAAAAAAAAATTAAATATTATCATACTTTAATCAACTCTTGAATTGGTTCGGTTGCCATTAATTCCATCGCTTTTTTAAAAACAAATTCTGGAGTATACCGTGTAAGACAACGTGTGTCTCCATAAATGCATGTTTCCTTCATACAATTGCCACAGGCAAGATCGGATGAATGCAATAACAAAGTATGATCGCCAAGCGGTGTTGCCCTATAAGCTGTTGTCGAACCGAACATGGCTAATGTTGGAATGCCTGAAACCCATGCCATGTGCATAAGGCCGGAGTCTTCGGATAAAACAAAACTCATTTTTTGAATCAAAGCAAATGCCTGTGCAGGCGTAGTTTTATTAACGAGGTCAATTAATTTATTTCCGAGTCTTTGCCCCAGGTAAGCAGCTTTTTCCGCTATTGTATTTACCCCGATAATTACAAATTGTGTTTGGGGAAATTGTTCCAGCCAGAGTTTAGCAAACCCAATATAATTTTCGATGGGCCAGTTGCGGGTAATGAATGCGCCGGCAGGATTTAGCACAACAAGTTCGCTCATTCCATCCCAACCATTTTGTTTTAATAGATCAACACTGGTATCGTTGATAATTTTAAAATCATGATCGGCAAAACATTTACCAAGTCCAATAGCTTCTATGGTAAGCCGGTTACTTTCCCCTGCTGCTATGGCTGAAAAGCGGTCAAAGGAAGACCATGCAGTTGGCATCAATGCTTTTCTTACGAGCCTGCTCGTAATATTATTTTGCAGATCGATAACCACATCATACCGCTGTAACAACAATTTTGGAATAAGTGATGAAGCATAGAGTAATTGTTTCTTCACATTCCTTCCGCCCCTGATGGAATAAACCTTATCAAATAACTCAATGTTTTTTGGAATAGTATCAACTTCTTCTCTTGTGAGCAGGTCTAAGCTGGTGCCAGCCGGCAAAGCTCTTTTTAGTTGTTGCAGGTAAGGAAGCGTTATCACCAAATCACCCATGGCCTGCAAACGAATGGCCAATATCTTTTTGGGTAAAGTTGTTTTCTTCCATGGCTTTGCCGGAATATGTACAACTGGTTTCATCTCGTCTATGACGCTTTGCATTTAAATCAGAAAGATGAGCTATTTATTTCAAAAATATGTCAGCATATCACGAACTAAAACTC
>Ga0105247_10001337_pt1 | contig 17992 bp, 7 predicted proteins | sample KBSS24metaG_FD_81519 | JGI IMG/M metagenome (GOLD analysis project Ga0105247, IMG submission 81519) | Switchgrass rhizosphere microbial communities from Kellogg Biological Station, Michigan, USA - KBS S2-4 metaG | ecosystem: Host-associated > Plants > Roots > Rhizosphere > Soil | place...
GAGCGCCGCGTACGAGGCGTTCATCGCCGATCTGCGCGGCGGCGGCGCGGCGGCGCTCTTCCGCGAATACGCGGCGCTCGCGCGCGCGCTCGCCCTGCGCGCCGAGGCGTGGTCGGCCGCGACGATCGAGCTGCTCGATCGCCTGCACGCCGACGGCGGCGCGCTCGACGCGACGTTCGGCGCGCGCGGCGAGGTGGCGTCGCTCCGCCTCGCGCTGTCCGATCCGCACGCCGGCGGGCGCTCGGTGGCCGACCTCCGCTTCGCCTCGGGGGCGCGCGTCGTCTACAAACCGAAGCCGGTCGCCGTCGAGCGCGCGTTCCGCGCGTTCCTCGACTGGCTGGCGGACGGCGACGAGGAGCTCGCGTTCCCGCCGGTGCGGTCGATCGACCGCGGCGGCTACGGGTGGGTCGAGCACGTCGACGCGCGTCCGTGCGCCACCGCGAGCGAGGCGCACCGCTTCTACGTGCGCGCCGGCGCGCTGCTCGCGGCGCTGCACGCGCTGCGCGGCACCGACATGCATCGTGGGAACCTGGTCGCGCACGGCGAGTGGCCGCAGCTCGTCGACCTCGAGACGCTCTTCGTGCCCGACGGGTTCGGCGACCGCCCGCGCGAGGACGATCCGTTCGCCGCCGCGCAGCGCCGGCTGTTCGACTCGGTGGTGCGCACGTCGCTCCTGCCGCGCTGGCAGGTGAACGGCGCGGGCGCCGCGTTCGACATCAGCGGCCTCGGCGGCTTCAACGGCGGCGCGGATCGCTTCGAGTCGACCGCGTGGCGCGCGGTGAACACCGACGCGATGCGCCTCGCTTCGGTGCGCCACGGCGACGTCGCCGGCGAGAACCTCCCGCGGATCGACGGCGTGCCGCTCACGCCCCACGCGTACGCCGGCGCGATCGTCGACGGGTTCCGCCGCGCGTACGATCGATTGATCGAGCGCCGGGACGATCTGCTCGCGCCGGGCGGGGCGCTGGAGCGCTTTCGCGGGTGCGTCGTGCGCGTGATCCTCCGCCCGACGAACCTGTACGCGCGCCTCCTTCAGCGCGTCACGCACCCCGATTTCGGTCGCGACGGGATCGCGCGATCGATCGAGATCCGCGCGCTCGCGCGCAGCGTGGCCAAGGACGGCGATCGCCCGCCGTTCTTCTCTGCCGTGCTCGCGGAGTGCGAGGCGATCGAGCGCGGCGACGTCCCCGCGTTCACCATCGAGACGACCGCTCGCGATCTGTACGAGAACGGGCGCGTCGCGGTCCCCGCCGCGCTCGACGCGGCGCCGTACGACGCGGTGGTCGCCGGTATTCGCGCGCTCGACGCCCGCGACCGCGACGAGCAGCTCGCCTACGTCCGCGCCTCGCTCGCGGCGCACGCGACCAGCGAGGCGGCCCCGGCGCAGGCGCCTCCCGCCGCCGCGCCGCCCGATCGCGGCGATGGGGCGATCCTTCGCGCCGGCGACGCCGCGCCGCTCGATCGCGCCGCCGCCGAGGGCGAGGCGATCCGGATCGCCGAGCAGCTCCGCGCGAGCGCCCTCGCGATCCCCGGCGGCGTGGTGTGGCCGTCGCTCGCGCTCCTGCCGGGCAGCGACGTCCAGCAGCTCGAGATCGCCGGCGCCGGTCTGTACGCGGGGAACGCCGGGATCGCGCTCTTCCTCGCGGCGGCCTCGCGCCTCGCGCCGGGGCTCGCCGATCTGGCGCTGCGCGCGCTCGCGCCGGTGCGCGCGTCGTTCGCGCTCGCGCGGCGCCCGTCGCTCGCGCTCGCCGACGGCGCGTCGGGCGCGGCGTACGCCCTGGCGCACGCCGGCGCGCTGCTCGGCGCCTCCGACCTGATCGACGACGCCGTCCGGATCGCGTCGTCGATCGACGCCGACGCGATCGCGGCCGACGCGGAGCTCGACGTCGTGCGCGGCGCCGCCGGCGCGCTGCTCGCGCTCCTCGCGGTGCACCGCATCACCGGCGAGCGCGCGCTGCTCGACCGGGCGCGCTCCTGCGGCGACCACCTCCTCGCCGCGCGCACGCCGGCGCCGACCGGGCACCGCGCGTGGGCGACGATCGCGGGCCGGCACCTGGCCGGCTTCTCGCACGGCGCCGCCGGGATCGCGGCCGCGCTGACGCGCCTCCACGCGATCGGCGGCGGCCCGGCGTACCTCGACGCCGCGCGCGAGGCGTTCGCGTACGAGTCGGCGCTCTGGAGCGGCGACGGCTGGCCGGACCTCCGCCCGGATCGCGCCGGCACGCCGGCGAGCTGGTGCCACGGGAGCGCGGGGATCGGCGTCTCGCGCGTCGCCGCGCTCCCGTTCGCGCGGGCCGACGTCGCCGTCGATCTCGAGCGCGCCGTCGACGCGTCGCTCGCCGCCGCGCCGCCGGCCGTCGATCACCTCTGCTGCGGGATGATGGGGCGGATCGATTTCCTGTACGCGGCGGGCGCCGCGCTCGATCGCCCCGATATCACCGCCGCGGCGCTCGCGCGCGCCGGCGCCGTCCTCGCGCGGGCGCGCGAAGACGGCGGCTGGGCGCTTCAACCTGCGCGCATCGCCGGCGCGACGAACCCGTCGCTCTTCCAGGGGCTCGCCGGGATCGGGTACGGGCTCCTGCGCCTCGTCGGCGACGACCTGCCCGACGTGCTGTCGTTGCGATGAGGGTCGCGGCCCGCCGCGCAGCTCCTGGTCGAGCTGCGCGCGGGCAACGACGTGCTCGCGCAAGACGCACGCACCCTCGTTTCTTCAACGCGTGCGAGACCTCCGCCGGAGGCGACTCGCTCGCGATCCCCGGCCGGGGGGCCTCGAAGCAGCGTCGATGATAGCGCGCCGATCATCTCCGGCCCGCGCGCCGGCGGCGCTCTTTACGTTCTGATCACTTGATCGTGATGGTGCGCAGCGCCTTGTGCGTCTTGTCGGCCGCGTCCTCGACGAGGATACGCACCTTGCCCTCCGACGCCGTCGCCGCGATCACCACGTCGATCTTTCCGCCCGACACGGTGGTGGTGACGCCGGCCTGCGGCTTCGCGGTCACCGCGCCCGCCCGGATCCCGCCGGAGCACTGGAGGGTGATGGTGGCGCCCGGCGCGACGTCGAACGCGGCGCCAGCGCCGACGCGCGCGAGCGTGAAGAACGGCTGCACCTTGAACGTGGCGGTGCACGTGGCGGTGTTGGCGTCGTCGGGACCGACGTCGACGGAGACGTCGACCTGGATGTCTTGCTCGGGCGGGTCGTCGGGATCGAGCGCTACGGTGAGGACGCGGCCGCCGTACGCGAACATCGCCTTCAGCTTGTCGACCGTCGCCGGATCGACGATCCCCGGATCGGCCACGAGCACCGGCTCGTCGACGCCGGGCGCGGCGGGGACGAACGTCACCGCCACGGTCGGGTTGAACTTCGCGGGGCGCGTGGGCCGGAGGCGCACCGGCACGAAGAGGTGCGCCTTCTCCCCCGGGCGCAGGGCGTCCGTCTTCACCTTGTCGGGATCCAGCTCGACGTGCACCGGCAACACCGTGTCGACCTTCACCTTGAAGCGCCGCACCGGCACGTGGACGTCGGTGGGCACGTGCACGCCGTACGCCGCGAGGCCGCCGCCGGTGAACCCCTTGCCGGCGACGTAGGCGTAGAAGCGCGTCACCTCCGCGGGCTCCGCGGCGGCGGTCTTGCCTGCGCGCAAGGAGAGGTCGTCGCCGATCCGCCGGACGGCGCCGTCCGTCGGGCGCGTCACCGTCACGTCGTAGCGGCGCGCGCCGCCCGGCGTCACCTCGAGCCGCGCGCGCTCGAACGGCAAGAGCCCCACCTCGGCGCCCTCCGCGATCCGTCGCCCGCCGAGGCGCGCCTCGACGTCGAGCACCTCCAGATCGTGCACCAGCTCGACCAGGTGACGGCTGAAGATGCCCACGCCCAGATCGAACGCCTCGCGCGCCGACTCCGCCTCCGCCACTGGCCGGTGCCCGCTCGACCACGCGGTGACGCTGGCCCCGGGGGGCGCCGAGAAGTAGTCGATGAGCGTCACGCGGTGCTTCGCGTGCGTGGCGTCGGTCGGCTTGCAGAAGGCGACGTACGCCCCGGCGGTGCGCTCCATCTCCTGCGACACAGGGATGGCGGCGCGCGCGCTGCCCAGGAACTGCCGCCGCTCCGTGTCGGAGGTGCCGTTGATCGCGATCCGCGCCGCCGCGGGCTCGAGGGGCTGCGCGGCGCTCTTGTCGACGAACACGTCGGGCACCGCGAGGCCCGACTGCGCGACCGCCGGATCGATCTGCCAGCCGAGGTTCGACGCGAACGTCAGCGTCGGCGGCGCCGCGGGCGCGGCGACGTACGGCATCTGGCACAGCCCGCGCTGCACGGGCACGCCGGGCGCGCCGAGCCGGCTCGGGAAGATCACCGAGCCGGCGGCGCGCGATCCGCCGGTCGGCAAGAACCAGCTCTGCGCCACGTCGCCGACATAGAGCTGCTTCGCGTCGAGCGCCTTCGCCTCGTCGCCGCTCGCGCGCAGGAGCGCGAGCGGATAGTACGTGTCGCCGCTGAAGTAGGACGCGCCCTGCTCCATCTCGGCGAGGTGAGGCCCCTTCGCGGTGAGCCCCCACTGGCGCCGGAGGTTGTCCCAGAAGGCGACGCCGGTGAGGAGCAAGGGCCCCCACGCGTGCGTGCCGAAGGCGTAGCGCGCGATCCGCGCCAGCACCCCGCCGAAGCTCTTCGCGTCGGGCGCGACGCGGAAATCGATCTCGCCCCACGGGTCGAGGATCGCGCCCATCCAGCCGAGGCCATAGCCGCGGAGGAGCGCGTTGTCCGCGCTGCGCAGCGGATCGCCCTCGCCGCCCGGCAGCTTCGCCACCGACGATTTGCCCCCTTCGAGCGGCAGCGCGTCGTCGCTGTCGACCTCGAAGACGCCGCCGCCCACCACCTTGGTGACGGTGCGCATGTCACCGAAGAAGTTCGTCGGCTGACCGTCGCTCGGCTTCTTGAAGCGCAGTCGATCGCCGACGGCGAGCGGCAGGGCGCACTGCACCTGCTTCGGCTGCCCGGCGACCGGCGTGGCGTCCACGTACGCGAGCGCGAACGGATCGAGGAAGTCGATGTCCTTGCCCGACTTGTGGAGCAGCGTGTTGATGCCGTGGACGCCGCACAGCGCGCCCCATAGCAGGCTGCCCCAGGTCGCGCCCACGGCGTAGTTGAGCACGCCGCCCACCGTGAGCGACTCCATCACGCTCGAGTAGGTGCTCCAGCTCGCGTCGAAGTCGACGCGCGGCTGGCCGCCGGCCCCCTCCGCGGCGAGCTCGACGGCCCATAGGGGCACCATCGAGAGCAAGAAGGGTCCGAGCTCCTCGGACTGCATGGTGTGATGCAGCTCGTGCTCGGCGAGCGCCTCGGCGCGATCGAGGTCGTACTGGTCGTCGAGTCGGTCGGGCACCTTCACGGTGCCGGGGGTGAGCCGCCCGGAGGCGACGCGCGGTGAGGGGGCGTACGGCACGGCGACGACGTCGAGCGGGCCGACCGCCGCGCCGGCGAGGGCGATCACCACGTCCTCGAGCGCCACGTCGTCGCCGTCGTGGGTGAACGCGGCCGACCACGTCGTCTTCGTCGGCGCCGGCACGTGGAGCGTCAGCGGGCCGTCGGGCAGCGCGGCCTCGGGGGTCAGCTCGATGCGCAGCGAGTCGACGCTCGCGACGGCCGCGGGCCACGCCTTCGCGCCGTCGACGATCGCCACGCTCCGCAGGGCGGCGACGGCGTCGGCGCTCCACACGTCGAAGGTGAGCTTCGAGCGCGCGGCCGCGCCCTGGATGGCGCCGGCGACGCCCGCGCGCGTCGTGCCGGTGCCGGGGTCGGCCGCGGCGAGGCGGCGCGCCGTGACCGCCTTCGGGAAGGGGCCGGCGAGATCGGGGCCCGCCTCCAGCGTGAGCGTCGTGCCGTCGACGGAGGCGATCCGGTAGCTCGGGGTGACGGCGCCGTCGGTGATCTGGACCAGCTCGCCGGGGACGAAGCGCGGCATCTCGGTCTGCGCGCCGGCGGCGGCGGCGACCTCCGGCTGCACGGTGACGAGGAGCTTGTCGCGCGCGCTCGCCTTGTACTCCGGCCCCGACGGATCGAGCAGCACCAGCTCCAGGTTGGCGGCGCTCGCCGCGGCGGGGAGCGCGCGGTCGAGCGTCACGCGGAGCTGCACGCGCTTCACGATCGCGAGGCGGTTGCTCGTGGTCGCGGCGAGCACGAGCTGCCCCGGCGTCAGCTTGCGCAGCGGAGCGACCGGCGCCGGCACCGGCGCGACCTCCACGGCGTTCGCCGCCGCGGCGGCGCCCGCCGGGAGCAGGTTCGCCCCCGCGGCCGCGGGGGTGAGCGGCATCGGCGAGAAGGCGCGGACCGCGAGCGCCTTGGCCGTGTTCCCGACCTTCGGCGCGCCGGTGAGCACCCAGATCGGCGCCGCCGGCTGCGCGTCGCCGTCGAGCTTCGATACGCGCGTCGGGAAGCGGAGCGCGTTGACCGGCGCGGGCGCCGCCGCCGCGGTGAGCGCTTGATCGATGAGCACGCCGTCGAAGGTGACGCTCTGGACGCGCCGCGCCGCCCTCTTGCCCGCGTCGACGAGGACGAACGCCGCCGCCGCGGGCGCGCTGCCCGCCTTCGCCGGCGTGTACGTGAGCGCGGCGCCGGTCGCCTTCGGATCCTTGCCGACGTCGCTCTTCTTGGAGAGCGTCCGCACGAGCACGTCGTCGCCCGCCGCGCCCACCGAGCGATCGAGCTTCACCTGGTGATCGTCCACGGCCTCGACGACGATCGAAGGGACGCGCGGCGCGCCGGCCGCCTTGCCGGTGACGAGCAGCAGCTTGTCCACCGCCGGCAGGTCGGCCACCGGGTTGGCATCTACCTTGAAATCGATCGTCAGGCCGCCGGCGCCGAGCTTGGCCGGACGATCCGCCTCGCCCGCGACGAGGTCGAGCAGCGTCACCGATCCCGCCGACGCGAGGCTGGGCGGCGCCTCGTCGAGCACGAGCTCGCACTGGAGCGCCGTGACGGCGGTGACCATCTTGCCGGCCGGCAGCGTCAGCGCGAGGGCGTCGCCTGCGGCGTAGTCCGGCGACGGCGACGGCACGCCGAGCTTGCGATCGTCGACGCGCGTGAGCGACGCGCCCGCGGACTCGGCCGCCGGCGTCGCCGCCACGCCGCGCACCTTGACGGTCGCGCGGCCCAGCGTCGCCACGTCGTCGCCGCGCAGCCGGACGCGCGTCGACTTCGGCCCGTCGCCCGCGGTGACGGTCTCCGCGATCTGCCCTTTGCCCTGCCCGTCGACCAGATAGAAGAGGTCCTTCACCGCGACGCCGAGGGACGCCTTGTCCACGGTGATCAGCGTCTCGCGGACGATCTTCCCCTGGATGATCGTCCCGTCGGGCTCGAGCTCCGTCAGCCGGCCGTCCTGCGGCGCCGGCGTGGTGAACGGGTTCATGAGCTCGACGTCGACGCCCTGGCTCCAATCCTTCTTCGACGGCGGCGTGAACTGCACGCCCGCGACCTGATCGATCCGATCGCCGGCGGCGTTCACCGTCGGGCTCGCCGCGTTCACGATGACGTACGTCTGCTCGTCCCCTTCGACCGTGAAGCGGTCGCCCGGCTTCAGCGATCCCGTGAGCACCGTCTTCGGCGGCGGGCCGTCCCACCCCGAGCTGGTCGACTCGAGATCCATCGAGGTGGCGCCGGCCGCGAGCTTGGTCTTGAGCTGCGCTCCGTAGCGCGGCGTCGCGTCGTGGAGCACGTCGGGCGCGGCGTCGAAGTGCAGCCCGCCGGCCGGAAAATGCGGCACGAGCGACCCCGGGTACACCGCCTCGGCGCGTCCTCCGGCTCGCGTCCAGCCGCGCAGCCCGTCGACGAGGAGCGCCCCGCCCTGGAGCAGGAACGGGCTGTTCTGCGCCGTCGGGTCGATCGTGATCGTCTTCTTGTCGAGGGTGCCGAGCGGCTCCACGAGCAGCGCCGTGCCGTAGAGCGTCAGGCGCACCGCGCGCGCGGGATCGGTCTCGTCGGGGCGGAAGACGTGCGCGGTGCGCAGCTCGTCGAAGTCGTACGACGACGACCAGACGATGTGCTGGAAGGTCCACACCCGCCCGCGCGGCGAGAGGAGCCCGCCTTTGCGCCGCCCCCATGTCCCGGCGTATTTGGCGGAGAGCCACTCGCCGCTCCCGAACTCGCGGAGCGCGTGCTGATCGCCGATTCGTTTGAGCAGGCTGAACCAAAAATTGATGGTCCAGTCCATGCCGAACCAGCCGGCGAGGTTGTTCTGGAGCGCCCACGTGAGGTCGCTCAGCGTGGTGAGGACGACGTCGCCGGCCCTCATGCGCTCGCGCTCCCCTGCACCGAGACGCTCGCCGACGCCGAGCCGCCCGCGTACTTGATCGACTCCAGCAGCGCGACGATCTCCTGCTTGATCTTCTCCGCCACTTCGGCGAACGCGTCGTCGATCTTCTTGCCGATCCCGTCGACCGCCGCGAGCAGCGCCGCGGGATCGAGCTCGGTCAGCCGCTCGCCCACGTCCTTGAGCGCGTCGCCGACGCCGGCGAGCGCCTTGGCCGGCACCACCGCGTCGATCTTCGCCCCGATGTCGTCGAGGAAGTGCAGGTCGCCGAGGAGCTGGTCGGGCGAGAGCGCGCGCAGCTTGGACGCGATCGACGTGAGCATGGCGCTCAGCGCGTCGGCGAGGCGCGTCGGATCGTAAGCGGAGAGGGCCTTCTTGATCACCGCGTGGATCTCCCCGAGGTCCTGGGCGAGGCGGCGCGGGTCGAGCAGCTCGAGCTCGTCGCGCAGCACGTCGAGCACCGTCACGAACTTGAGCATCTGCGTCGCCGGGTTGTACTCTGCGATGAGCGCGCGCAGCCGCGCGAGCGCGGTCTCGAGCGCACCGCCGGCGGCGGGCAGCAGCTTCATCACCGTCCCGAACGCCTCGCCCACGAGCGCCTCGAAGTCGGCCGCCAGCGGCTCCACGTCGAGCGCCGCGCGCAGCGCGTCGATGCTGCCGGTCGCCTGCGCGAGCGGAGCGAGCGCGATGCGGCGGGCCGCGCGGTCCAGCTCGGGGCCCGCGCCGAGCACCACCTGCTCGGCCGCCGCTCGCGCGCTCCGGCACGCGCCGTCGAGCGGCGAGAGGAGCTGCTCGCGGAGCCGCGCCGGCGTCGCGTCGTAGATGCCGTCGAGCGCGAACGTCACGTCGACGCCGCCGGCCGAGAAGTGCGCCTGCACCGCCACGTCGGCGCGCAGCTCCGCGGCGCCCAGCGGGGAGAGCGCCGCGTCGAGCGCGCTCCGCACCGACGACTCGAAGCCCCACACCACGTCCTCGACGCGCTGCAAGTCGCGCGCGAGGCCGCCCGTCACCGCGCCGAGCGCCTGCACCACCGCGCTCGCCGCGTCCGCGTCCAGAGCGCCGAGCGCCTCGTGCAGCTTCTGCGGCAAGTAGCCGAGCACGCGCATCACGTCGCCGATCAGCACGTCCTTTGCCGGGCCCGCCGGCGCGTCCGGCCTCGTCGCGCCGGTGCGATCCTTCACCTGCGCGCCCGGCGCGATCTGCGCCACCGGCGCGAGCGCCGCCTGCCGCATCTTGTCGCCCGCGCTGCCGAGCAGGTCGGTGGTCTTCTGCACCGCCGCGTCCGGCCCCGGGAGCTGGAGCGCCCCGAGCATCGCGTCCCACGCGTGGAACGCCGGCTCGAGCAGCTTCTCCGGGGCCAGCGTGTCGAGCAGGCCGAGGACCGCCTGGAACGGCGCGCGGATCTCGTCGGTGAGCTTCTTCGGATCGAGCGCCGCGATCGCGTCCGCCGCTTCGTCGATGAACTTGCCCAGCTCGCCGAGCAGCCGCGTCGGATCGAAGGCGCGGAGCTTGTCGAGCGCGGCGCCGATCTCCGCCTCGATCGACGCGATGAGCTGCGCCGGCACCAGGTGATCGAGCGCGTCGCGCATCGCCGCGAGCCCCGCCTTGATCGGCGCCTCGATCGCCGCGCCGAGCTGGAGCTCCTTCGTCACCGCGCGCACCGGCGCGAGGATCGCCGAGTCGAGATCGATCGACTCGATCTGCTTCACGAGCTGCTGGATGAGCGGCTTCAGCGGCTCGGGCAGCGGCGCCTTCGACAGCAGCTCCTCGGCCTTCTCGCGGAGCGCCGAGAGCGCCTGGATCACGACCTGCGCCGCCTGCTCGACGCCGATCTGATCGACCTTGGCGGCGAGGTCGTCCATCGTCTTCTTGAACGACGCGAGCGCGTCGGCGCCGCGGTTCAAGACGCCGACGGCCGCGCTCGCCACGCCGTCGACGGTCGCCTTGATCGTCTTCACCGCCCCGTCGATCCCGTCGAGCGCGGCGCGCACGCCCTGCGCCGCGTTCTGCACCGCGTCGCGGACGTTCTTGCCGAGGTCCACCGAGTCGATCGCCTGCTCGATCGGCGCGAGCTTCGCGATCACGTCGTCGCCGTACTGGCCGAGGTTCGCCTTGCCGATCGCCTCGGCGACCGCGTGGAATTTGTCGCGCAGCGCCTGCCGCAGCGCGCGCAGCGGCAGCTTGCCGAGGAGGTCGCGCAGCCAGCGCTTCGCGGCGTCGACCATCGCGTCGAACGGCGCGGCGATCTCGCGCTGCGCGAACGCCTCGAGGAAGTCGAAGACCATCGGCACCGCGGCGACGATCACCTCTGGGTCGACCTCCTGGAGGAGCGCGCGGGCCCGCGCCGTCAACGCGCGCAGCCGCTGCACGAGGTCGATGACCCCGCCTTCGACCGACGTGACGGCGCGGCTCGCCGCGAGCAGCGGCGCGAGCGCCGTCTCGAGGTGGAGACCCTGGATGCGCCCCGTGAGGTGCGCGAGCTCGTCGGTGAGCGTGCCGACCGTGCTGACGCGCACCCGCGTGAGCTGGTCGACGGCGAGGCGCAGCGCGCCGACGTCGCCGCCCGCCGCCGCGGTCGCCACCCCGTCGAGCGCGAGGACGAGCCCGGCCACGCGCTCCTGCGGCAGCGTGAGCGACGCGCCCACCTGGAGGATGCCGTCGAGGTGGGCGCGCAGATCGCGCAGCGGCCCGCCGCCGCCCGGCACGAGGAGGCGCAGCGCCGCCTCGACGAGCGGCTCGGCGTCGCGCGGCAGCCCGCCGTCGACGAGCTGAATGAGCTGCGCCAGCGCGCCGGCCCCGTCCGCCATGGTAGTGCCCAGCTCGCCGATCCCCGCGACCGCCGAGCCGAGCGCCTCGTCGAGGGTCAGCCCGAACAGCCGGCGCAGCGCGTCGGGATCGCCGCGCAGCGCCGCGAGCAGCGCCGCGAGCTCTTTGGCGCCCTGGTCGACCGCGGCGACGAAGTCGGCGATCGGGAGATCCTCCGGCTTGATCTCGCCGGCGAGCGACGCGAGGCCGCCGAGGAGCGGCTGGAGGAGCGCCGCCGGATCCTGGAAGCCGCCGCGCAGCGACGTCAGCGCCGCGCCGAGATCGCCGAGCGCGCTCCCCGCCACGCCGGCGTCGAGCACGCCCTGAAAGTGCGGTCCGCTCGCCGTGACGGTGATCGTGGCGCGCGCGTTCACCACCGCGGACAGATCGAGACCTTTCAGGTCGTCGAGCAGGCTCATCGCCGGTACCGGAGGGTGAGATCGCCGAGATCGAGCGTGTAGAAGAGCGCCCCTTCGAAGAGCGGCGACGCCGACGCGAAGTGCGCGGTGACGTCGGCGTTCGCGCGGTGCGCGGGCTCGTCGGAGAGGGCGACGCCGCCGAGGTGGAGCACCCGCTCGACCGGCTTCGGATCGAGCACCGCGACGCGCACCCGCGGCTCGTCGCGATCCGTGGTGGTCCAGAAGAAGCGCCCCCGCGTGGCGCGCGCCGCCACCGCCACCGGCTCGCCGACGAGCATCGGGCGCGGCAGCTCGAACCAGAGCGTGGTGATCGCGATGGACGGCTCGAGGCGCACCACGGCGGGGTCGCCGGGCAGCGGCTCGCCGGTGAGCGGCCGCACGAACCGCACCGACAGCTCGCATTTCTCCGGCGCGCGTCCGATGAGGCCGATGCGCCCGACGCGCGCGTCCTTGAGCGCGTCGGGGGGGAGCGCGCGCAGCACCGGCTCGCCGCCGACGACGCGCCCGCGGATGGCGTCCTTGGCGGGCGCCGCGTCGCTGAAGGGGAGGACGCGCAGGCCGTCGTAGCGGAGCGTCACGTCGGCGGTGACGACCGCCGTCGCGTCGACGGCGAGCGCCTCGTCGCCGGCGGCCAAAGGCGGAGCCACCGCCACCGAGTCGCCGGTGAGCGTGGCGCGCGTGACGCCGGGGAAGCCGCGGACCAGCGCGCCGTTCACAGTCGGCCCGCGCACCTGGAGCCGCGCCGTCCCGGTCGTCGACAGCGTGAACGCGAGCGAGATCGGCTCGCCGGGCGCCGCCTTCAGGCGATCGTTCAGCGCCTTCTGCAGCGACGCCTTCACGTCGATCGCCAGCGCGGCGAGCCCCGGCGACAGCTCGCGCGGGCTCGCCCACAAGACGGCGCCCTTGTCGTCGGTGACACGGAGCCCGGCCGGGTAGCGGACGCCGGTGCCGGTGACCTTGCCGATGTCGATGCCGCCGACGGCCGAGAAGTCGCTCGGGTCCGCGTGGACGAGCGCCACGCGGAGGCTCGGCGCGGCCACGTCGGGCAGCGTCACGATCCCGCCCGCGAACGACGCGCCGGTCAGCGACGCGGGGACCACGCCGTGGCCGTCGATCGCCGGCACCGCGAAGAGCGGCGCGCCGTAGCCGCCGCGCGGATCGGGGAGCGATAGGGTGAGGCGCCAGCTCCCGTCGCCGGGCGGATCGGTCACCGCGTTGCCGTCGCCGTCGGTGAGCGCGACGTGGAGCTGTCGCACGCGAAGCCCCGACGGCACCGGGAAGTCCCAGACGGTGGTCCCGTCGACCTGCGCGGGGGTGATGTCGAAGCTCTCCGTCGGGAGCTCTGGCGCGGCGAGCGGCCGCACGGCGAGCGTCGCCTCGTCGAGCTCGGCCTTCGTGGCGCCGGGCGCGGCGTCCCACGCGACGGTGAAGTGCCACGGCGTGTCCACGGTGGTGAAGGGAGCCGCCGCCTTGACGAACGACGGCGCGCGCTCTTCCTGGCTCCGCCCGCGCGCCGCGGCCGCCGCTCGCCCCGCCGCCGCGCCGGCCGCTCGCCCCGCCGCTTCGGTCCGAGCGCGGGCCGCCGCGGCGCCCGCGTTCGCGAGCGGCGCGCGAGCCTTGGCGTCGTTGGCGCGCCCGATCATCCGCGCCGCACCCGGATCGGCAGCCGCGCCAGCTCGAGGCCGAGGCCGCCCGCGCCGTCGTCGAGCGCCACCACCAACTGCTCCGACGCCGGCGTCGCGGGCGGCGTGTAGCTGAGCGTCGCCGCGCCGTCGACGACGGCGAGGAGGCGGCTGCCGTCGCTCCCCGGATCGCCGCCGGCGATCGCGCCGGTGGGCGGGCGATCGCCCGGGCCGAGGAGCTTCACCGCGAGGTGGCCGAACGGCAGCACCGGCGCCGGCGCTCCGCCGAGCCGCGAGGTCTCGACCGGACGAATGCGCATCGTGAGCCCGATCGCCGGGCCGCCCGCCACCGGCGACGGCGGCGGCGCGAGCACGATCGGATAGACCAGCCCGCGCACGCGGATCTCGCCCACGCGCACGCCCGTCTCGCCGGGCGCTCCCTTGGGCCAGAACCAGCCGCGCGCCACCACGGACACCATCGCGTCGGCGCCGTCGACCGCGAGGTTGCTGTCCGCGAGGCGCATCGCGTCGATCAAGAAGCCGGGGTCGCCGTCCGCGGGGCGCAGCGCGCTGCCGTCGCGCAGGTCGGGCGCGTCGACGGCGTAGAGCAGATCGTCGACGCCGGCGATCTGCTGCGCGCGGCCCCCCGCGGCGGCGGCGCGCACCGTGAGACCGACGGTGCAGGACAGGCGCACCACGCGCCGCACGTCGTCCGCGCCGGGGACGCGCTCGGGGCGCGCGCCGAACTCCTCGTCGAGCAGGGCGGCGGTGCGCGCCGCCACGAGCACCGCGGCCCCGGCGCCGTCGCCGGGCGCCACCATCACCTGGCCGCCGAACGGCGCGGGCAGCCGGCCGCCGAGCACCTCGGCGAAGCGGCGCTCGAAGTCGGCGATCACTTCGGCCGCCCGGGCCCGGGCACGTCGAGCCGGACGGGCACGCCGATGCGCCCCACGAGCTCCGTCCGGACCGCGGCGATCTTCTGCGACGTCGCCGCGTCGGCGATCGCGAAGCGCGCGTCGAGCTTCGCGTCGACCGCCGCGCTCTGCCCCGTGATCTGGTCCGCGAGCGCGTGCTGGAGCTGATCGCGCGCCGCCGTGTCCGCCTGCGCCACCGCCTCGACCCGCTGGCCGATCTTGCCGAGCGTGTCGTCGTGGCGCGTGACGGTCACCGTCGTCAGGTCGATGCGCGTGCCGATGTCGTCGAGCCGCTTCGTGATCGGATCGAGGCTCGCCGCGACCTGCTTCTGCACCTGATCGCGCAGGTTGTTCCCGACGTCGGTGCGCAGATCGCCGAGCTGGCCGGTGACCTCGTCGCGCAGCGCGCCCGCGGTCTCGGTGACGCGCTTCTCGATGAGCCCGGTGAGCTGCGCGGCGCTGGCGGAGACGGCGCCGGCGATCTCCGGCCGCACCTTGGCGAGGACGCCGTCGCCCAGCGACGGCACGGCGTCGCTCACCGAGCGCGCGACGAGCGCGTCCACGCCGGCGAGGCGCTGGTCGGTCTCCGCGCGGATGCCGTCGGCGATCTGGCCCATGGTCACGGTGACGTCCTTCTTCACCGACGTGCCGACGCGATCGCCCAGCGCCGCGAGCTGCTCGTCCGGCACGGTGAGCGGGCGCTGGTCGATGGCCGTCGTGAGCTCGTCGCTCGTCACGAGCTTGTTGGTGCGCGCGGTGATGAGGTCGTCGATCCCGGCCGCGTCGAGGAGCTGGCCCGAGGGGGTCTTCAGTCCGTCGCGGAACGCCTCCACGCCCTTCAAGCGCTGCTCGATCGCCGCGATGTCGGCGGGCTTCCCGTCGACGGTGAGCCTCTGTCCGACCGCGATCGCCGCCGCCACGTTGCTCTGCACCGAGTCGAGCGACGCGCGCAGCGCCGCCACGTCGTCGCGCCCGTCGTTCACGCCGGTGAGCTTGAGCGCCACCGCGCTCACCTGCGACTCGCGCGCGAGATCGCGGCCCGACAGATCGCTCAGCCGAACGCGCAGCGTGTTCATCTCCGCGCGCGCGCCGTCGAGGCTGGCGCGCAGCGCGATCACCTCGCGCTCGGCGGTGGCGAGGCGCCCCGCGGCGTCGGGATCGGCGAGCGGACCGCGCTCGACGGAGGTCTTCAGCGCCGGGTCGAGCCACTCCAGCTTCACCTGGCCCGCGTGCTGGTGCGGCGGCACGGTGCCGTCTCCGCCGGCGCCGAGCACCGCCTGCGCCAGCTCGATCAGCGCGCCGACGACGACGTTCCAGTCCTGCGCGCGAATCAGCTCGCCGCGGCCGGCGCGCGACAGCGGCTCGAGGCGCGTGATCAAGGCGCTGAGGTGCTGGAGATCGGCGGAGGTCGGCATCGCGCTCACACGTTGTTGGTGGGGAGGAGCGTGGTGCGCGCGCCGGGCAGGAGGCGCCGGATCGGCGTCGCCATGTAGTGCCAGATCTCGTTGCGCGGCTCGAACTGCGGGCCGAGGTCGGAGTGCGCGCGCGCGATCGACTGGAGCTGCTTGACCGCGTCGTTCGCGATGAAGCTCTCGACGCGCGTCGAGAGCGTGTTGATCGTCGCGAGCGCCTGGTTGCTCGCCGTCGTGAGCTTCGTGGTGAAGGTGCCCGAGTCGGCGTCGATCGACTGCGCGAGATCGTCGAGCTTGTCGGTGAGCAGCTTCGACTCCGCGGCGGTCGCCTTGCCGAAGGTGAGCACCTGGTCGGCGTACAGGCGCATCGTCGAGACCTCCTGCGTGCGCTGGTACTGGAGCTGCGCGCGGCCGAACGACTGCGCGAACTCGCTCATCGTCTGCTGCACCTGGTTGATCTTGTCGGTCAGCTCGGGGTGCGCGTGGCCCTGCGGCGCCACCAGGTTCGTCAGCTCGACGACGGCGGCGGCGAGATCGCTCACCGCGCTCGCCAGCGTGTTCCAGTCGCCAGCGCGGATCACCTCGCCGCTCGCCTTGTTGCCGATCGGCGCGACGCGAGCCTTCACCGACGAGGCGGCCTTCTGCACCGGCGACAGATCGGCGACCGGGTCCGGCGCGACGGGGATGCCGCGGAACAGCCCCGGATCGATCTCGATCGGGATCAGCGTCGGCGGCCTCTGATCGAAGAGCCGCACCCGGCCCTGGTAGATCGGGATCGTCGAGTTCGGGTGCTTGACGACCACCTGGTACATGCCGGCGTCGAGGTCGCGCACGAGGAGCGACCCGTCGAGGTACGGCTTGGACTCCACCGTCTGGCCCGTCGCCTCGCTCACCAGCTGCACCGTCGAGTCGCGGTTGGCCGCCGGGTACCCGGTCATCTTGATCTGGAATGCGGCTTTCATGCTCCTCCGTCGGGCGGTTCGGTCGGCCTCAAAGCAGCTCCTGGAGATCCCCGTAGGGGAAGGAGACCTCCCAGAACATCGTCAGCTCGTGGTCGCCGCCCTTGATGAGCGGCGCGAACGTCACGCGGTTGTAGAGCAGCGCGTCGGTGGGGCCCGCGCGCGCGACCAGGCCCGCCTCGCGCACCGTGCCGACGGCGGCCGCGGCGGGCAGCGTCGCGCGGACGCTCACCTTGACGGTGCGCGACACGCCGTCGGGCGCCGCGACCACGAAGGCCTCGGCGGGGATCGCCGCCTCGGTGTCGCCCGCGAGCTTGTCCGGCCCGTCGGGGTTCGAGAGCGACGCGGTCGCGTACGCGTCCGACTCGGGCGTGCCGTCGATCCCGACGCCCATGTGCGTGATGCCCGCCTTGAGCTGGCCGGCGAACAGGCGGGCCACCAGCGCCGCACCCGACTGCATCACGGCGTTGTCGGCCTGTCGCACCGCGAGCAGCTCGCCCATGGGTCCCCGCAGCTCCATTCGTATGCGCCCGCGCATGCTCACCACCTCATCGGAACGTGGAGTCGTCGAAGCCGGTCACCTCGAAGAGGCCGCCCTTGTCGGAGAGCTGGTCGGCGCCGGTCGGCCCCTGGCCGCGCACGCGCATCGGCAGCACCGCGGTGAGGTGATCGTTCGCGCGCTGCACCTCGCCGAACGGCCGCAGCTTCACGGCCGACTCGACGCCCGCCGCGCGCAGCTTGTTCACCGCCTCGTCGAGCGAGTCGGCGAGCCGACCCCGCTCGTCGAGGGCCTGCGCCGTGCCGCCCGCCGGCGCGAGCAGCAGCCCGCCGGGCAGGTGCACCTCGAAGCTCGCCGGGCGCGACTCGCGCCACAGCGCGCGCAGCACCACCGCCGGCGCCTCGAAGAAGAGCGACGCGTCGAAGGCGGTCTTGTCGAAGCGCCCCTCGGCGAGGAGCAGATCGGGCAACGCCAGCAGGAAGCGGTCGAGGCCCGGCACGTCGTAGTGCGCGACGGGGAGGAACCAGAGCTTGTTGTCGCCGCGGGCGAGCGACATCGACCTGGCCGGCGACTCGACGTTCGCGCGCGGCCACGGCTCGCCCGGCGTCACGTCGCGCAGCGACACCAGCTTGTCGCTCACGTCGCGCTGCTCGAGGCGCGCCGTCATGCCGCCCTCGCCGTCGGGGCGCAGAAACAGCCGCTGCCCCGAAGGGACGCGATCGAGGAAGAGCAGCGCGGCGCCGGTCGTGAGGTTCACGATCACCGGCGCGCACTCCGGCCCGTCGAGCAGCCCCACGAGCTCGAACGCGGGCTCCGCGGCGTCGAGCCCCTTCACCGTGAACGTGAGCTGCTGGAGCGGCTCGAGCCCGGCCGCGCCCACCGACGGCGTGACGAACACGGCGCGGCGCGGGTTCTCCACGAGCGCCGGCGCGGTGGACGACGGCGCGTCGCCCCATCGATCGATCGGCCCGACGACGCGCACCTTCCGCGCTTGCTCGTAGCCGGCGGCGTACGCGGCGACGAACTCGGTGAGCGCGCGCCGCGTCACCGCGCCGTCGCCGAGCA
>Ga0105247_10001339_pt1 | contig 17928 bp, 21 predicted proteins | sample KBSS24metaG_FD_81519 | JGI IMG/M metagenome (GOLD analysis project Ga0105247, IMG submission 81519) | Switchgrass rhizosphere microbial communities from Kellogg Biological Station, Michigan, USA - KBS S2-4 metaG | ecosystem: Host-associated > Plants > Roots > Rhizosphere > Soil | place...
CCGATCCCATGCGAATCCCAGGGCGCCTAGCATCGCCTTACTCGTCGCCATGATCGCACCTCCTCGGGACCGAGCGCCACCGGCATGTGCCGCGAGCCGTGCCTGTGATCCAACGATACGGGAACGTGGGATCTCGCAGCGTCCTACTGTGCGGCACGCCGTAGCCGGTGGCCCGCACGTCGACGTACCGGCGCGCTCCGCCGACTACTCCTTGATCGGGTGGGACGTCCCGCTACCCAGGAAGGAGACAGGCTCTCTTTCAGGGCAAATCTGCGTCGTCGCCGAGGTTCGCGATGAACGACCCGTTGGCGCTGCAGATCGGGATGGCGCTGGACCAGCGGGTTTCGGAAGGATGACGGGGGACGGGACGATCCGTGTCCGCCTGGTCGCGGATCGTCCGCGTCGTGGCCGATGTTCTCCCGCGGTTACCCGGAGACGGTTCCCGTCGGGACGTGGGGAATGGCCGAGGCGGGGTCGAAGCCCGCGAACGCGAGCCCGATGACGAACCCCGCGACTTCTTCGAGCTGACGGGCGCGGCTGAGGGGGCCGAGGACGGCGGGTATGCCGCCGACATCTCGGATGAGCTGGCCGGTGATCCGTAGCGCCGTGGCATCGTCGCCACAGATCGCCACTGTCGGCGCCGTCGGCGCTGGACCGTCGTGACCGCCGTCGGCGGGGCGGTGCGCCCACTGGTCGGCCGCGAAGAGGTGGAACGCTTTGACAACGTGTGCCCCGGGAGCGTGAACGGCTATCCGCTCGGCCGCGGCGCCCTGCTCGGGGAGCAGCACGCCGACTCCGTGCTCGACGGCGTTGGTCGGGTCGATTACCGGCTTGCCCGCGAGCGCGCCTTCGCCCGCGCCGGCGCTGGAAAGGATCGCCTCGACGCCGGGCCACAAGACGGCGAGGAGTACCGCGTCGCATCCGGTGACAGCTTCTCGTGGGGTGGCGGCACGCGCCGTCTCGCCCAGCCGCTCGGCGAGAGCGCCAGCCTTGGCCCGCGACCGCCCGCCGATTACCAACTCGTGCCCGGCCTGGCTCCAGCCTCGCCCCAGCGCCTCGGCCAGCGTCCCCGTGCCCAGAATCCCGATCCGCATTGTCTCTCCTCGCGCGCGCCGACTGCCTGTACGACAACGGTAGGAAGCGGTCGCGCACCAAACGGTGCGCGCGATAGCTGCAACGATGAGTGAGATGAGCGAGAACGGGCGCTGCGAGGATCTGGTCGCGGACTGTCGACTGCGGGCAGCGACTGACTTGTTCGCCCACACCTGGGATCCCGTCGTGCTCGCGGCCCTTCGGCCCGGCCCCCGCCGACGCCACGAACTGCGGGTCATCATCGGCGGCATGAGTGACAAGGTCCTCACGGAGGCGCTGCGCCGGCTCGGCTCTCACGGTCTGGTGGCCCGGCGCCCCGTCGCGCAGGCTCCGACGCGGATCGAGTACGCACTGACCCCACTCGGGGAGAGCCTGGTGGACGGCCCGATGAGGGCGCTGGGTGACTGGATCACCGAGCACGGCGACGAACTGCTGGACGCGCAGGAGAACCCGGCGGAGACGCGACACCGACCTACGCCCGGCGTTGGTACCCGGGCCGAGCCATCCCTCGATCGCCGGGGCGCCCGGCGGCAGTGATGCTGACGATCCTGCTTTCGGCGACGGTCTTCGGCCAGGCGAGCCGTCCCGCCGCCGTCAGCGGAGCCGGGACAGCGCGGCTGTCACCTCCTGAGGGTCGAACGCGGTGGGGTCGAGGTCGGCCGCGCTGCCGAGGCCCAGCCATTCCGCGTGTCCGCGTGCGCGAGGGGAGCGAGTGGGACGGGACGGTCCTTGCGATCTGACTGGCCCCGAGCCGCTGATCCGCTGGCGCCCGGCCAGCGGCCTGAGCCAGAGCCACGTGAAATGTAGGGGCAGCACCGACGGCGCGCTTCAGTCAGGCCATGGCAGCGTAATACGCTGTGTTACGGTGATGGCATGCCCAACATCCGGTTCACGATCTCGACGGCCTCGGACGTCCAGGCCGCGATCAGAAGGCACGCCGACGCGGCAGGCATGGACGTGTCCGCCTACATGATCGCGGCGGCCGTCGCGCAGATGGCGCGCGACGATGCCGCCACGGCCTCCTTCGCGGCACTGGATGCACGCAACCAGGCGGCCTTTGAGCAGACCGCCGACGTCCCCGAGGCGGAGTTGCCCTCGTTCGACGCCCTGACCACGGACGAGCGGGCGCTCGTCCAGCGGGTCCTGGCCAGCGCGCTTGGATCGGACGCCGCGGGCGTCGCGTGATCGCCCGTACCGTTGTCTACGACGCCGGCATGCTCGTGGCGCTCCTGAGGGACAGCCCCGCGGCGCGGCTGCTCCACCATGGCCTGCGCGCGGCGTCGCACCGGCCGGTTGTCATCGGCCCGGTTCTCGCTCAGGCGTGGCGACCGGACCCGACAACTGTCCACGCATTCAGCCAGTACCTGAAGGACTGCACCGTGCCGCAGACTCGGGAGGGCGCGCCACCCATACGCGGCGCGGCAAGCGTCCAGGCTGGCTGCGTCGCCTGCGCGAGGACCTTCACCCTCGATTCGTACAAACAAGCAGGAGTCATGCTCGCCGACGCCAGGCTTCCCGCGAAGAAGCGCCCGGACGTCATCGACGCCCTGGTCGTCATAGCGGCCGCTCTGCACGGCCCGGCCCAGATCCTCACCAGCGATCCGGATGACGTAGCCGCCTACACCGCCACACTCGACCGTGCAGACGTCATCGTTGAACCGATCTGAAACAGCCACGCCTTTGGTCCGGCATTCCGTCGTATCGCCATGGATTGAAAGTGATGGGGGTCACTTTCGAAGGGTGACGGTAGGGTGTCGCCAACCCCGATGACGATCGAGTCATGAGTGATTCCGTGATCGCGCCGCCCTCCACTTCCCGGATCGATCATCATGCGACGAGCGGGCTCGACTGCCTCGCGGAGACCGAGGCGTTCAATGCCGCGTTCGAGACCAGAGCCGGCTCCGTCGCGGACCGCGGCCGGGGAGTCGACCCGGCGATGCTGGCGACATTGCGGCGTAACCGCCTCGGTGGTGACACGCCGCCGGTGCGGCTGGCCGAGGCGCGTGACCTGCGGGTCGAGGTTGACGGGACGCGGGTTGGACTGCGGATTCTGGTCTCGGATGTCGTCGAGGGGGTGTATCTGCACATCCACGGCGGCGGGTGGATGTTCGGTTCGGCCGACGGGCAGGACGAGCGGCTGTGGGACATCGCGCGTACCGCGCGGCTCGCCGTGCTCAGCGTCGACTACCGTCTCGCGCCAGAGCATCCGTACCCGGCGGCGCTGGACGACTGCGAACGGGCCGCGCTCTGGTTGGTCCGCAACTGCGTGGCGGAGTTCGGCACCGACCGGCTGTTGATCGGCGGCGAGTCCGCTGGCGCTCACTTGTCGCTGACCAGCCTGCTGCGGCTACGTGACCAGCATGGGATCACCGGTGCGTTCCGGGCGGTCCACCTGACGTTCGGCCCGTTCGATCTTTCGATGACGCCCAGCCAGCGGCTGTTCGGCTCGCGCCGGCTGCTGAGTAACACTGATTCGCTTCGATCGACCTACGACGCCTTCGTCCCCGGGCGTTCCGCCGAACAACGACGCGACCCGGACGTGTCGCCGCTGTACGCGGAGCTCACCCGCATGCCGGCAGCGCGCGTCGTCGTCGGGACGATGGACCCGCTGCGCGACGACTCGCTGTTTCTGGCCGCCCGGTGGCGGGCCGCGGGCTGTCCGGTGGAGCTGGAGGTGGTAGCCGGGGCGATGCACGGATTCACCCTCTTCCCGCTCACCATCACCGAACGCGAGCTGTACCGGCAGACCGAATTCCTGGCGCGGACGTAGCGTCCGCTTGTGACCCGAACCGACCGCCTCTACGCGTTAATGGAGGAACTGCGTGCGGTGGCGCCGCGCCCTTTGACAGTGCCGGTGCTCGCGCGGCGCATGGAGGTCAGCGAACGCACCATACAGCGCGACCTGAGGGCGCTGGCCGAGACCGGCGCCCCCGTGTACAACGCCACCGGGCGTGGCGGAGGTTGGTATGTCGACCCGGCGATGACGCTGCCGCCTATCGGGTTCACACCACACGAGGCCCTCGCGGTGGTGGCGGCGCTGTCCGCCGCGGGAAGCTCGGCGCCCTTCGCCGATGGCGTTCGTGGCGCGATGCGGAAGATTGTCGCGTCGTTGTCTGATACGGCTTTGACTGAGGCGCACGAGCTGGCGGCCCAGATCGTCGCCCTGCCTGGCCGCGTTGACCCCGCGGTCCGGGTCGCGGTGGAGCAGGCGCTGACCGGGCGCGAGATACTTTGGCTTGACTACCTGGACGCGGCCGGTGAGGCATCCGGGCGTGAGGTGGAGCCAGCCGGCCTGCTTACCGCCGAGGGCCGCTGGTACCTGCTGGCCTGGTGCCGGATGCGACGCGCCCCTCGCGGTTTCCGGCTCGACCGGATTCAGGCCGCCACCCTGACCGGTCGCCCAGCGCCCCGGCGAAACCTCGCCGACATGCTCAATTCGGCCGCCGCGGGCGCGGCCACCCCGCCCGCGCTGCAGACCCTCGCTCCCTGACCCGCGCCGTCGATCGGCTGGCCGGAGGCCTGCGGGCTCCCTCGGCGCGGTCGGCCACGGTGTTCGCGTGGGACCGCACGTGAGCCAAATCGACGAGGCGGACGAGCTGCTGACGACGATCCGCTGGCGCTACTGATCGGGATGGTGCTGGACCAGCCAGTTTCGGAAGGATGGAGTGGGACGGGACGGTCGTGCTGTTGGAAGACTGCTGGATCCGTTGTTGCGGCCTCGGACGGAGCATCAGGCTGGGCCATCGCTCTTCCCGCTGGCGGGACCCTCGGCAGCGCTACGCGGGCGGCGCGTCACCTGGAGGTAGGTCAGGACCGCCAGCACGACGGGGACGATGACCAGGGCGGGCCAGATGCTCGACGGAATCAGCCCGAGGGCCGCCAGCACGACGAGAACCAGCTCCGCCATCGCGGTGGGCACAGCCCCGCCGGCCGCGATCTGGGCTCGGGTGGATCGATTCATGGTGAGCTCCTCAGCATTCTCGATTGGATTCGTCGACAGGATGCGGTGCCGTCAGAGCGCGGGCGCATCCGGGCCGGAGCGGCCGGAGCATGATCAGAGGGTGGCGCGCGTCTGGTCCAGGTAGTCGGCCAGATCCCGCCAGGCGTCGGCGGTCGCGGCCACGCCGACGTCCTCCCTCCGCGCGGTGTCCGCCAGCTCCTCCCGCCACGCCGCCCGGACGGCGCCGGACAGTGCCGAGTTGCCGCCGGAGAACAGCACACCCAGCTCGTCCATTCGTCGCACCAGCTTCTGCACCTGGGACGCGCCGGGTTCGACCCCTTTCGCGCGCAGCTCCTCGGCCCGCCGGTAGAGCTCCGGCCACTCGATCTCCAGGAGATAGTGCGCGGCCGGTCCCAGGGCCGCGGTGTTCTCGAGCAGCGCCGCGAGCTGATGCGTTTCCAGGCGCTGCCGAACGGCCTCACCCGTCCCGGCCAGACCCGGCCCGCCCATCGAGCGCAGGACGGCGATCAGCATCGAGACGTCCGGCTCGCGCTCGGCCAGCAGGTGCTGGTGGATGTGGACAAGTCGCTGCCGCAGCTCGTCGAGCGCCGCGATGGACCGCTCGATGCCCGCCAGATGGTCACTGACGAGGCGCACCGGATCGACGCCGGCATCAAGACAGACCGCGATGCTGTCCAGGCCCAGTCCGAGGCGGCGCAGCACCAGGACCTGGTAGAGGCGCACCACGTCCGGCTCGCCGTACTCGCGGTGACCGGACGCCGTGCGGCGCGACGGGCTCAGCAGCCCGATCTGGTCCCAGTGGTGCAGCGTCCGTACGGTCAGGCCGCTCGCCTCGGCCAGCGCCCCGACCTTCCACGTCTGCTGGATCTCCATGCGGCCAGCATCGGCCCTACCGCGACGTCAGGTGCAACCCATGGGGACGATGTTTCTCGCCGCACGTCTCCTGGTCACTCGCCGCACAGTCACTGTGCCCGTGGCGGACGGGGCCGCGTCGGCGCTGACGGGCCCAGAGCTGCTGACCGGGGCCGAGCAGGTCGACTGCCTGTCGCGGGGCGGTGGGACGCCAGATCGGCACCGTCCCCATGAGCCTCGGGCAGGCGGCTGACCAGATGTTCGCGGCCGGAATGGACAAGTCCGTCGTCGAGACGATCGTTGTCGGCTCCACCTGGCTCCGCGGCGGCCACAGCGCAATTCGTTCTCGATTCCAATGTCATCTCCGAGCTCATGCGCGCAGTACCAGCAGATCGCATCGTAAGGTGGGTAACCAGCCGACCCGGTGATGCCTTGAACACGACCTCGATAAGCGTGGCCGAGGTCCGTTACGGCATCGTCCGACTGCCATCCGGTCGCCGCCGCGAGTTGCTGATCGCAGCCACGGACGACGTCTTCTCGGCGTTCCAGGACAGAGTCCTGCCGTTCGACGCCACGGCGGCCCGCCACTACGCCAGCCTCGTGGTCGAGCGTGAACAAGCCGGAACTCCGATCAGCGGCTTCGACGCCCAGATCGCGGCTATCTGTCGGTCCCGCACTGCCGTCCTGGCTACCCGCAACACCAGCGACTTCACCGGCCTGGGCTTGGAGCTGGTCAACCCCTGGGAGGCCGATGTACTGCCCGCCGAGTAGACCATCACCCGATTCGGGGCGGTCAGCTACTGCGTTCCGTTGGGACTGCATCTGAGCCAGATCGCCGAGGCAGGTGATCACGAGAAGTCCCGGCGGGCGGCGGACACAGCGCGGCCGCCTGATCAGTGGCATCGGACGCGATGCGACACTGATCTGTACGTTCCGGTGACGGCGCCGGATCACGGGGAGGACCCATGCCAAACGGTCTGTCGGACGCCGAGATCAGAGCGCTCGCTGAAGCGTGTCCGGACCGTATCGAGGCCCGCCAACTCCTCGAAGCGGCCGGCGTGAGCCGGGGCCGGCAGCCGACCTGGAACGTTGACTCGGCGGAACAGTTCTGGCGCGAGGTCTCGCACGTGCTGGCGGCGGGAATTCGCCTCGACGAGCGTGCTCGCTTCGCCGGCGATGGGCGGGCCAGCCTGCTGGCGGTGGCCGCCGAATGGTTTGCGGCCAACGAGGTGCTTGCCCGCGCGGCCGCCGCGGGCCCAGGCGGCCCGCCGGTCGGGGCCGGAGGGCCGGAGGCGGTGTTCAGCGCCCCGCCACCGGAACGGACAGCTGCCTGTGCGCCGAGCGTGCTGCTGCGCGCGGAATACCTGGTGGTGCCCTTCGTGGAGCTCAACGGAGACCGCGCCACTCTGCGGTCCTGGGCCACGCGGACTCAGCGGGTTTCGGCTCGTCTGTTGACCGGGCCAGCTGGTTCGGGCAAGACCCGGCTCGCCATGCAGATCCGCGAGGATCTCTCCGCCAAGGGCTGGCTGACCGTCCTGGCTCCGTCGGACTCACCGTTGACCCCGGCCCGGCTGGGATACTTACGTACTGCCGGCGCACCCGCCCTGGTGATCATTGAGGACGCGGAACTCAGGCTGGAGGAGGCGGTCGCGACCGCACGCGCGCTGGTCGGCCGGTCGACCGCGAGCCGGCTGCTTCTGCTGACCCAGGCCGCCGAAGGACTGCTCCGGAGCCTGCGCGAGCTGGCCTTGCCGGACACTCAGGTCGCTGGCATGTTTGAGCGAGCGGAACCGCACCCGATCACGCCGCTGGCTCCCGGTCCGCACGCCAGGCATGTTCATTTCACTGCCGCCCGCTGCGCGTTCGCCGCCGAACTGGGCACCGCGACCGCCGAGCTCGACTCCAGCTCGTGGGCCGACCTCGAGGACTTGGACACGGTGCTCGACGTGCACGCGGCGGCGTTGCTGGCGGCCCTGCCGGATGCCCCCGTCAAGCGGCCGGCTGAGAGCCCGCTGACCACACTTTGCCGGCACGAACTGCCGCGGCGGCCTGACTCCGCCGGCACGGGCGCCGACGCCGCGACCAGCTCCGGCGCCGAGCTAGTGGCCCGCGTCATCACGGCGGTCATGTTGTTGCGTCCCAGGTCGGCCGACGACGCGGAAGCGCTGGCCGCGACTTTGCCGGAGCTGCTTCAGACCGAGCCCCGCGAGGTGCAAAGTGCGGTGGACGAGCTTCGTCGCCTGTACGCCGCCCGGTGGGTGGTGGAGGCACTGCGCCCCGCCGCCTACGGTGAGAGGATCGCGGCGGCGGCGCTGGCGCGGACGCCGTCGCTCGGCGAAACCATCGCGAAGGCGGCCACTCCCGATCAGGCCACGACCGCGCTGATGATCCTCGGCCGAGCTCTTCCCGCGCACCCGGAGCTGGCTGGGACGATCGGCGCCGTCATCCGGGTCGACCCGGAACGGCGCTTGCTCGCGGCGATCGAACTGCTGCCCCGCCTGCCCGACCCCGACATGTTCGCCCGCGTGATCGGCAAGAGCGTCGACGATCTTCCGCCGGGCTCGCCGACCATGTTCGACCTGCTCGACCAGATCCGGATGGACCGAGGCGGCGCCGAGTTCGACGGCCTGCGCGGTGAGACCCTGCGGAAGCTGACCTCGCTGCCCAACCACCTGCTCGACGCCGCGCGCCTGGACCTCACCCGTGATCCGGCGACGGCCGGCGTCGTCAGGATCACGGACGCCATTAGCCAGGCAATCACGGACCTGGCCATCGGAGTCGTCGACCCTAAATCCAATCGTATGCCCGAGAATCCTGACGACGGCACCCCGATAATTCCGCCGGCGGCAGTGGACCTCCTGCGCGGCCTAATGCGCAGCGACTGGTGGCGAAACCAGGGGACGAAGTAGCTGCCCGGCAGTAGCATCGCTCGGTGGACAGGCAGGTGGGCGGCCGGCCTTGGACTTGAAGATAACGATTTATGTGATTAGTTCGATGGCGCAGCGTGGGCCGGTCGCGCCAGCATACTTGGCGTCGCAGGTGAGAAGGACGGCATCGATCTGTTCAGCCAGTGCGACGTAGCCGGCGTCGTAAGCTGTCATGTTTTCTCGAAGTTCCCAGACGCGTTGGGTGGTCGGCCTACCGAGCAGTTCGCGACGGATCGGTAGGCGGCTCAGGTTGGCGATGAGATTCGGGGCGTGCTCGGCGAGACGGCTCTTACGTCTGGCCAGGCCGCGGAGCGCCGAGATGACCTCGATGTCCAGGTGGGCTGCGGCGTATGAGACGTCGCCGCCGGTCATACGATCCCTCGCGGCCTTGCGCCGGGGGCTATCGTCCCCGGCGAGTAGATCGACGATCACCGACGCGTCAACGACGATCAGTCCCATCGTGCCTCCTCCGCATCACGGACTGCGCGTACGGCGGCGACCGCGTCGTCCGTGGTGAGCCCTACGGAGGCGCGAGCGCTGTCGATGTCGGCGAGCACCTCGTCCAAGGGCTCGACGAACTGCTGACGAACGACCCGTTGGCGCTGCTGATCGGGATGGTGCTGGACCAGCCAGTATCGGAAGGATGGAGCGGGATGGGACCCGCCGCGGCGGACGTTCAGGGGCCTCGGGACAGCGGAGGTGAAGTGGGAGGGTTCGGCCGGGCGGATGCGGTGTTCGACGAGGTGGGAGCCGTTGGCCTCGGGGGCCGCGGGAATGCCTTCCTCTGCGGGGTTCGACGTTCGGCGTTGCCCGGGCCGTCGAACTCCAGGCCTGGATTCGGGTTCTTCGGCACGCCGCTGTACTCGTCCTCCACCTGTTCCAGGGTTGAGCGCAGCTGTGCAAGTTCCTCGTCCGCGCTGGCTGGCGAAGGCAGCTCGTCGAGGCGGGTGTAGACGATTCGCGGGCGCGGCGCGGCACGACGCCAGGTAGACTACAGACGTGACTGGTGACGGCTGGGACCACATTCCTCGAGGCTATGGAGCGAGTTTCGACGTCTCCGGCGCGCCGCTGTGGTTCAGGATATTCTTCCGAACCCCTTTCGTTGATCGCTATGCGTATCCGCGGGCGGTCGCACGTGGATACGCATCTCTCTGGCGGAATCCGGGAACGACTCCTGAAGAACTTGGTCCGGTTGGGCCGGGCTGGCGAATCGAAGACGATACCGTGTCCCCAAAGGTGGATTCGGGCTACACGCCGCTGCGTCCGCGTATACGTAAGTTCTGGCGGCGAAGGTAAAATCTCCGCGGTGCTCAGGAGTGAATTCGTTTGGACCCCGATCGTCCGGCACCGGATGGTGGCAGGCGGGCCATCCGTCGATGACCCCGACCTGACCGCCTGGCCGGTGCGGGCTCGGCGAACTCCTGCACCCGCTCCCTATCCAATACGCACGCCCCAATACGCACGCCAGGGTAGGCCGTGGGACTGCACCTGAGCCAGATCGCCGAGGCGGACGCGCTGCTGACCAACGACCCACTCGCGCTGCTGATCGGGATGGTGCGGGACCAGCGGGTCGCGGAAAGAACGAGGGGCCGGGACGTCCGCCGCGCTGGCATAGACAGTGTCTACCACACGGGTAGGCTCTGCTCGTGTGAGCACCGGGATGTCGCTGCGCGACCGGCTGGTCGTGACCGGCGTCGAGATCCTCGAGCGGGACGGGCCCGCCGGGCTGAGCCTGCGGGAGATCACTCGGCGGACGGGCGTGTCGCACGGAGCCCCGCGGCGCTACTTCCCGACGCACAACGCGCTGCTGGTGGCGATTGCCGCGACAGGCCTCGCCGACCTGGTATCGGAGTTGGCGCCGATCCTGACCAACGTCGGTGAGCCGCCGCGGCAACGGCTCGTCTCACTCGGCGTCAGCTACGTCCGGTTCGCGGCCCGTCGGCCGGCGATGTTTGAGCTGATGTTCCGCCACGATCTGCTTGAAGGTGCCGGATCGAACCTCCGGGAGACATCGCTGCCGCTGTTTGAGGCGCTGGCGCGGCTGGTGGCCGACGCGACGGACGGGCGCGACGGCGCGCGCGAGCGAGCGCTCGGACTGTTCACCAATGTTCACGGTGCCGCCGTTCTGACGGCTGGCCGCGGCCTGGAGCTGGTCGGCGGCTCCTCTGACATCCACGACCTGTTGACCCGAGCTGTTCAGGCGCATCTCAACGCGCCCTAACCGGCCCGCGGGCGCGCCGTGCGCGGACTCCCCGTTGCCGACGTTCTTGGTGGTCGCGGCTACCCGGGCAAAGCGGTGGCCGAGCAGGTCGACTGCCTGTCGAGGGCGGTGGGACGCCAGATCCGCACCGTCGCCGTGAGCCTCGAGCAGGCGGCCGACCAGATGCTCGCGGCCGGAATGGACAAAGTCCGTCGTGGAGACGATCGTTGTCGGCTCCGCCTGGGTCCGCGCCGGCCACACCGCCATCCTGACCGAGGACGTGGCCGCCGTCCTGGGCCGTCCTCCCGCCAGTTTCCAGACCTGGGTCGACCAGCACCGAAAACCATGGAGTGGCGGAGCGGGTCCTCGGCGAGAGCATGTCACGACCGAACTCTGTGCGCGCGTTGCCTGGATGCGCGGCGACGGCGATGGTGTCCACCTCGGCCGCTACGAGCCGTCGTTGCAGCTCGTAGGTGAACATCAGATTGGCCAGTTTCGACTGGAAATAGGCGTGCTGGAACCGGTAACCGTGTTCGTAATGTAGATCGTCAAAGTTGATGGTGCCCCGACGGTGGCCGATGCTGCTGACCGTTACTATCCGCGACCCGGGGGTGGCCAGTAGCCGGTCCAGCAGCAAGCCGGTCAGCGCGAACGGGCCGAGATGGTTGGTGGCCAGAGTCAGTTCGAAGCCGTCCTCGGTACGGCCACGCGAACGATTCGGCGTCAGTGGATCAGTACCCGGGCCGGCGTCCAGCGCATCCGCCATCCGTGTGCGGCCGGCCCTCGGCCAGCCCCGTGCGCAACCGGTCGAGTTATCGGTCCGATGGCCGGCAGACGGAGACAGGCTCTCGTTCAGGGCAGATCCGCGTCGCCACCGAGGTTCGCGATCATGCGTCGCAGCACGTTGAGCGCGGCCACGTATTCATGCGGGGCGATGCCGTCGTGGAGCTGCGCCAGCGCCTGATGGGCGCGGTCCGCGGCGCGGGTCCGCCCCGCCTCGCCCGCCTCGGTGATGATGAAGGTCCCGTCCTGTGCCTGAGTTATCCAGCCGCGGTCGAGTAGGTCGTCGAAAACGCCCTCGAAATCGATGTCGAGATCGTCAAACCGTGCGAGCCGGTGCATGAGGCGCGCGCGATCCCACTCCTCGGGACTGCCGGCGACGTGGTTGAGGATCCACCAGTGTGGTTGGGTCAGCCCCTCGGTGGCCAGATCCGCGCGGATCCGGCCGACGACTCTACGGTAGGCCTCGCCGCTCCAGTACCCGATCGGCTGCGCCGCCAGTACCTCGTTCGGATACTCCTTGATTTCCATGGCCAAGCCAGTCCTTCCCGCGGTGCTGTGGGGCGACCTCGCCGCCGTATGGCGGCATCGCGTGATCACGCTAAAACCTCTACCGAGCTTGAGGTCAAGGTCGCTGGGCGCTGTTGATCGGGATGGTGCTGGACCAGCGGGTCTCGGAACCGGAGTGCGGCAGGCCCTTCCGCTCAGATCCCCGGCTCCTGGGCGTAGCCGGCCGTGGCGTCGTGCTCGGAACAGGAACGGCAGACGTCGGCGAAGATCTCGATGAACGGCCGCCGGTCGGCGGTGCGCCAGATAACCGCCAGCTCGCTGGGCGGCAGCCCGCCGACCGGGCGGCACACGACGTCGTCGCCGCGGTAGATGCCGGCGTTGCCGGCAGCCAGCAGGGTGACTCCCAGTCCGGCGGCGACGGCTTCGAACGACTCCTCGGCGGTCTCTGCCTCGGTGGCGATGACGGCCGGAGACCGCCGGTAGGCCGCCCCGAGCCAGAAGTCCCGCTGCGCGGCAGCGGAGCGCGGCAGCGCGACGAACGGCTCGTCGGCGAGTTCGGAGAAGGGCACCATGGTCAGGCCGGCGAGGCGGTGGCGGGGCTGGAGCGCGACCCAGATCTCCTCGCTGGCCACCACCCGCCAGGACAGCGCGCCCGCGTCGGGGACCGGCAGCCGGGCGATCGCTACGTCCACCTCGCCCTGGTCCAGGCCGACGCTGGGGTCGGCCCACGAGACCTGGCGGAAGACCAGCTTCCAGCCGGGCAGCCGCTGGCGCATCCGGTCGGTGACGGTCGGGATGAGCCCGCGGCCGATGCGGGTCTGGAACCCGACCCGCACGGTCGTCCCGGCGTGGGCCGACGCCTCGGCGACCGCGAGGACCGCGGTCTGCCAGTCCGCCGTCAGCCGCCGTGCGTGCGGCAGCAACGCCTCACCAGCCGGGGTCAGCCGGACCGTGCGGCTGTTCCGGTCGAACAGGACGGTCCGCAATGACAGCTCCACCTGACCAGCGACGTTCACATCAGCGCATGTCGGACGGCGTCGTAGTCCAGCCACGGATCTCGCAGGAACTGCCGCCATCGTGGATTGTGGCCGACACGCTTCACTCGGAAGTACACGGCGCGTCGTGTAACGGCGGAGGTGTTGCCGCCGATGTTGTGGCCGAGCAGGTAGTGGGCGAGCAGCAGGTCCCCGGGCCGGCCCCGGACCTGTTCGGGCTCCGGTAGCGGGATCGGCGGGTAGCCGCCGGCGTCGAAGAAAGCGTCGGGCCCGTTCTCGCGGAAGTACTCGGCGTGCCGAAGGTGGGTTCCCGGCCAGACCCACAGGTTGCCGGCGTCCTCGTCGGCTTGGTCGGACATCAGGACGCCGACAAGCATGGTGAATGTCCCGGGCCGACCGTCGGGCTCGGGTGGTGTTCCGTCGAGGTGATGCATGCCTGGCTGGTGCGGGAAGGGCGGAATGTTCAGCGCGACCTGCACCTGCCACGGCACCTCCAGTGCCCCCGGGCCGGTGAGCGACTCGGCTAGCCCGAACGCGGGGGTGTCCGTCAGCAGCGCCGCCAACCCTGGGACTCGCGCGGCCTCGCAAAAGTAGTTGTGCGGTCCACGCACGTCGGGCCCCGGAGCATTGGCCTCGACCAGTTCGTCGATTGCACCCGATGCCACGGACACCGTCTCCGGCGGCACGACCCGCGGCAACACCAGGAACCCGCGCTCAGCGAACTCCCCCATCCGCTCCCGATCCAACACGCACGCCAGGCTACGCAGCGCTGTCGCCGTTATCGACTCGTTTTTCGGGCCTTGACGCCTCTCTCGATCGGTCGTGGGTACGCGACTTGTGGCCTGGCGCAGGCCTAACACGATGTTGGAAGGGCTGCCGAGATCTTGTCAGGCGGCGTTAGGTACGCGACGTGTCGCTGCTCGGATGCTGGCGCAGGACCGACCCCACTCAGTGAGCTCAACTCGCCGCGACGGTCGGCTATTACGACTAGTCCCACCTGACCGCTGATTTTCGCGCCATGATGGGCATCCCTCCGGCGAACTTCTTCTCCGGCCGTATCCCAGAGCCCCAACCTTGCCAGGACTCCACCGCCGATCCGGCTGACGGTCGCGGGTGACGTGGCCAGTCCTGTCTGATGGCGTGGGACTGTGCGCGTCACGCCGTTGACCGCATCGCCCGTGCCGGGGACTTGGCAGCCGTGCTCATCGGGCAGGTTGCCGGGCGAGGGCGGCGAGGAGGATGTCGGCGAGGGCGTCGGCGTACTGAACGACGTTCGTGTCGGGGTGGCTGTCGAGGTAGGACAGCATGGCGTCGACGGCGGCCTGGTAGGTAATCGCCATAACCCGGGTGTCGAGGTCGCGGAAGGCGCCTTCTGCCTGCCCGCGCCGGAACAGGGCTTGCTGGCCCTGGTAGAGCTTCTCGTAGTCGTGCTGGCTGAAGGCCGGGTTCCCGCCGGGCTCCTCCAGTCGGCGGGTGATGCGGTCCATGGCCCGGAACTCGTCGGGACGCTCCTTGTGAACGGATGCCACCGTATGGATGTAGGTCCTGATCGCGTCCGGAACCGGGGTCGAGGGATCCACCGCGGCGGCGACCTCGTCGCGGATCAACCTGACGGTCTCCACCACCGCCTGCTTCATCAGGTCGGTTTTGTCAGCGAAGTAGTGCCAAATCAGGGCCTTGGACACTCCCGCCTGCTCGGCGATCAGGCTCGCCGTCGCTGCCTCGAAACCGTGGCGGGCTACTACCTGGATAGTCGCCTGGAGAATCTGGGTACCGGGCGACCGGAGGGCGCCGCTGTGGCTCCGGTACGCGCCGCTGCTGCCCTACGGGCTGGCCGCCATGATCATCACCTGTGGCATCGCGTCGGCGACCCGCACCGGCGGGATATTCAACCTGCTTAGCAGCATGGCGGCCCTCTCCGCGGGGGCCAACACCGGCCCGGCGGCCGGCTATGCGGTCACCGGGGCCGGTATCGCCGCTACCGAGGTAGCGGGCTTGGCGGCAGGGGCCGGGGCGGAGGTCACGATCCTCTACCCGCTTGGCCTGGTCGTCGGCCTGGTCATCGGCCGCAACCTGAGGGCCAGCCGGGTGCAGGCCGAGCAGGCCGCCGTGCTGCTGGCCCAGGCTGGGGCGCTGCGCGAGGAGCAGGCCCACGGGGCGGCACTCGACGAGCGCGCCCGCATCGCCCGGGAGATCCACGACGTGCTGGCCCACTCACTGGGCGCCCTCGGGCTGCAGATCCAGGTCGCCAGGGCCATCCTCGCCGAACGGCACGATGAGCAAAGGGCGGAGGAGATCCTCGCCCAGGCACAGCGGATGGCCGACGACGGGTTGACCGAGACCCGCCGCGCCATCCAGGCACTGCGCGGCCAAGCGCTCCCGCTCCCCGAAGGACTAGCTGAGCTCAGCGCCGCCCACGAACTCCGCCATGGAGCGCCGGTGAGCCTCACTGTCAGCGGCGGCCTTCGCCCGCTGTCGGCCGACGTCCAGGTCGCCATAGCCCGGACCGCCGCCGAAGCACTCGTCAACGCCGCCAAACACGCCCCTGGCCAGCCCGTCGAGATCAGCCTCGACTACCGCCAGGCCAGCACCGCCCTCACCGTACGCAACCACCTGGACGGCGCAGCCGCGAGCTACGGCACAGGTTTCGCCACCGCCAACAGCCGCTACGGACTAGCCGGAATGCGCGAACGGCTCCTGCTCCTGGACGGGACCCTCGCCGCCGGGCCGCACGGCGGCGACTGGGCTGTCATTGCCACGGTGCCCGGGTGAACCACCGCGTCGCGGCGAGCAGGGTGCCCCGGTGAGCGAGCCCGCGAGTCGCCCGGCGCCGCTGCGGGTCGTCGTCGCCGACGACCAGGCCATCGTGCGCGACGGCCTGGTCGTGCTCCTCAGCCTGGCCGACGGCATCGAGGTGGTCGGCTCCGCGGCCAATGGCCAGGAAGCCCTCGACGTGGTCGAACGGACCCGTCCCGACGTGATCCTGCTCGACCTGCGGATGCCGGTCCTGGACGGCATCGAGGCCACCCGCCTCCTCAGCACGCGCCACCCGGAGGTCGCCGTCGTGGTTCTCACCACCTACGCCGACGACGCCTCGATCGTCGACGCCCTCGAAGCCGGGGCGAGCAGCTACCTCACCAAGAACGCCGACCGGGCCGACATCGCCCAGACCCTCCACAGTGCCGCCACCGGACTTTCCGTCATCGACCCCGCTGTCAGGGCCACCCTGCTCAAGGCCGCGGCGGCCCGGCGGCGCAGACCCCCCGAGCGCACGCCTTCCGGCGAGCTGCCCGACGGGCTGACCCAGCGGGAAGCCGAGATCCTCTCCATGATTGCCCAGGGCAAGACCAACCCCCGACATCGCCGCCGAGCTGTACCTCAGCAGCCACACCGTGAAAACCCACATCAACCGCATCTTCGCCAAGACAGGTTCCGCCGACCGCGCCGCCGCCATCCGCTACGCCCGAGAACACCAACTCGGATGAGGCGATGTGGCCCGCGGGCGTGGCCGGGCGCCCGCACCGCTGTGCCCTACCGAGGTCGACCGGGCCCTGAGCGTGGTCCGAGGCCGATCTACCGGCGTAGCGGCCGGCGCGCCGCCGTCGGCTACGGTGGTGCCGTGGGACTGCACCTGAGCCAGATTGACGAGGCCGACGAACTGCTGACGAACGACCTGTTGGCGCTGTTGATCGGGATGGTGCTGGACCAGCAAATCGGACAAACAAGGAACGGCGGGTAGGCGGAGGCCCCGCCGGCGGAGTTCTTCAGCCAGGGCCCCGGTCGGTGGCGGCTCGCGGCCGCGGGTCTCCGCCTCCACCCGTGGGTGGATGTGCCGGCTCGATGCGCGCCTTATCCTGATGTCCGTTGGCGCGACGCGTCGGGCGGGCCGTGCGCGCATCGCGGTCCCGACCAGGTGGCGCGGGCGGCCGAGAGGCGAGGATGGGCATGGACGAGGGGCCGCCGCACTCGGCACTGGCCAGCTCTCGCCGCGTCACTGGCCCAGTCTGCGTCCTGGCGCTGCTCGTTGCGGTTTTCGCCGTGACGCTGGCTGGCGCCGGGCAGTCGACCGAAAATCTGGCGATCTCCATGGTCGTGTTGCTGGCCGGGGAGGCCGGCATCCTGGTGGTCCTGGTCCGTGGGCCTCGCTCGGGCAACCTGGACCTGATGGCGCTGGGGACCGCCGGCCTCGCCGGCACGGCGTTGGCCCTGGTGCAGCCGGACACGCCGGCCGTTATCCTGACGTACGTCGCGCTGGGTGGCCTGGGGATGCGCCTGCCCATCCGACCCGTCGCCGCGGCAGGAACGGGCCTGGTCGTGCTTGCTGCGATGAACAGCTTGGCCGGGCCGACCGGGACGTCTTTGGTCGCGTTGATCAGCGTCGACGTCGGGATGGTCTTCGTCTTCGCTGTCGGCGCCTTCATGCGTACGGCCCAGATCGCCCGCTGGCACGCACAGACGGCCCAGGCCCGGGCCGAGCAGGTGCTGGTTGAGCTGCACGCGGCGCGGGAGGCCCAGACCCAGGCCGCCGCGCTGGGTGAACGGGCCAGGCTGGCCCGCGAGATCCATGACGTCCTGGCCCACGCGCTGCCGGGCCTGATCCTGGCGCTGGAC